>Ga0102851_10000733_pt1 | contig 17334 bp, 19 predicted proteins | sample Mud3Dept3metaG_FD_79558 | JGI IMG/M metagenome (GOLD analysis project Ga0102851, IMG submission 79558) | Freshwater wetland microbial communities from Ohio, USA, analyzing the effect of biotic and abiotic controls - Mud 3 Core 4 Depth 3... | ecosystem: Environmental > Aquatic > Freshwater >... | reverse complement strand
GCGTCGACCGCCGCATGCAGGCATTCGGCGACCGCTGCGTCGACCGGGCAGATCGGGTCGTCGAGCCAGACCGCGACGCGGAACTCGGCGAGTCGCGTGCGCCGCGGCGGCGGCAGCGTCACGCGCCAGGCGCGCGCGTCCCAGACGTCGGGACCGCCGAGCACGTCGAGACCGAGCGCGAGGTCGCCCGCGCTGCGGCCGAGCGGTCCGAGCACGCCCATGTCGGCCGTGGCGAGCGTCCCGGGCGGTCCCGGGATGTGACCGCGCGACGGCACCACTCCCCAGCTCGGCTTGAGTCCGTACACGCCACAGAAGTGCGCCGGGTTGCGGATCGAACCGCCGATGTCGCTGCCCAGCTCGAAGCCGGTGAGTCCCGCCGCGAGTGCCGCCGCCGAGCCGCCGCTCGAACCGCCCGGAATGCGCGCCACGTCCCACGGGTTGTTGGTGGTACCGTACACCTCGTTGTAGGACTGGAAGTCACCCGCGTAGATGGGGAGATTGGTCTTGCCGAACACGACTGCGCCCGCGTCGAGCAGGCGCTGCACGGCGGGCGCGTTCCCGGCGGCGCGGTGCTCGCGCAGTTCGGGGGCGCCGCAGGTCGTCGGCATCCCGACCACTTCGATCGAATCCTTGATCGTGATGGGCAGACCGTGCAGCGGGCCCCACGACTGCCCACGCGCCGTCGCCGCGTCGGCCGCCGTGGCGCGCGCCCGCGCGTTTTCGATGTCCCACGCGACGATCGCGTTGAGCCCGGGATTGAGGCGCTCGGCGCGTGCGAGGAAATGGTCGAGCACTTCGCGCGAGGAGAGTTCTCGCTTGCGCAGGGCGGCCACGAGGTCGGTGGCGGAACGGAAGGCGAGATCGGTCACGAGGCCGCTCGACTGACGCATGAGATTCCCCCTGAAAGGCCCACCGAGGCGGACGGAAGTTGCCCGAGGAACCGGTCCCATGTCCCCCGTTTCTCGAGTCGGGCCTCGGTTACCCTGCGCGAACCATGTCGAAACTCATCTACCGCGACCACCGCTCCGACCCCGCCGGCTGGGCCCGCGAACTCGGCATCTCGCGCGAGGCCGTCGAGGTCTATCTCGCCTGCGATTCGATCGACCTGCACGTCGACTCGTACATCTGGAATCGCATCTTCCGCTACGACCTGCGCAAACGCCACGGCGGCGGTCTCTTCGGCGCGCGCTTCCTCTCGATGGTGGACTTCCCGCGCGTGCGCGAGGCGCGCCTGTCCGGCGCGATCTGGGTGATCACGACGAATCCATTGCGATCGCCCGAGACGCGCCCGAACGCCTTCGTCGAGAACGTGCGGCGGCTGCAGGGCATCTTCGAGAGCGTCCCCGACGACTTCCAGGTGGTGCGCAACGTGCGCGAGTACCGCGCCGCACTCGCCGCCGGCAAGCACGCCGCCTTCCTGGGGATCCAGGGCGGCAATGCGCTCGACCGCGACCTCGACGCGCTCGACCTGATCCCCGACGACCTGATCGTGCGCATCACCATCGTCCACCTGTCGTCGTCGCGGATCGGCGTCACCTCTTCGCCGGCCGCGGGCGCCCGGCGCGGCGAGGGGCTCTCGACGTTCGGCAAGGACTTCGTCCGCCGCCTCGACGAGAAGCGCATCCTGGTCGACCTCGCGCACATCAACCGCGAGGGCTTCTTCGACGCGATCGCCGTGCACGATCGCTCGCTGCCCTTGATCGTCACGCACACCGGCGTCACCGGCGTGACGCCCCATTGGCGCAACCTCGACGACGAACAACTCCGCGCGATCGCCGACAGCGGCGGCACGATCGGCGTGATGTACCAGTCGAGCTTCCTCGGCGATTCCGCGTGGGGCGGCCGCAGCGAGTCGGTGATCCGCCACGTCGAGCACATCGTGAACACGGTCGGCGAAGACCACGCGTCGCTCGGCTCCGACTGGGACGGCGCGATCACCCCGCCGCGCGATCTGAAGAGCCCGCTCGAGCTGCCGCGCCTGGTCGAGCACATGCTGCGCCGGCACTGGAGCGCGGAGCGGATCCAGAAGGTCCTCGCGACGAACTACCTGCGCGTGGTCGAGTCGGTGCGCGGGTAGCAAGCGCTCTCGCGCCGGTCAGCGGGCCTCTCCGCCACCGAACATCGCCATCCCGTAGTCGCCGACGCGCTGATAGCCGAGCGCGCGGTACGCCGCCTTCGCGGGATGGTTGTCCCCTTCCGTGAAGAGCACGCTGCGCGGAACGCCGCGTTCGCGCGCCGCGAGCAGCGCGCCCGCGACGGCCGCACGCGCGTAGCCCTGCGAGCGCAGCGGCGGCGGCGTCCACACGCCGCCGATCTGCACGCAGCTCGGCAGCGCGGCGTTGTACGCGGCATACGCAACGGCTTCGCCGCCGCGTTCGAGCACGAAGTGCGCGTGCTCGTCGTGGTGGCGCTGGATCTCCTCGCGGCACTTCGCGACGAGCGCCTCGCCCGGCTGTTCATGGAGATGCAGGTGGCGGTAGTCGTGGCGCCATGCGATCAGCATCGCCAGCTCGCGATCGTGCGGCCTGCGGCAGAGCCACTCACCGCGCGCGAGCAGCGCGGGCACCCGCAACTGATCCAGCTCGAGCGCGAAGAGGTCCTCGATGGAGTCCAGGTACGGCGAGGCGGTTTCGAGACCGAGCGCCACACGCGCGGCGATCACCTGCGCGCGCGGTCCGAGGATGCCGCTCACCGCACGACCACTCGCGCGCACCGCCGCGCGCGCGACGGCTTCGAGATGGCGCGGCGCTTCGAGCAGCACGTTGCCGTTCCAGCAGTGGTTCGCGAGCGCGCTGATCGCGCCCGCCTCGAAGGCGGCGGCGTAGCTGGCCTGGTAGAAGGCGCCGCGGTCGACGAGCCCGCCCTTGCGCAGGTTGTTCTGGAAGAACAGCGTGGTGTGCGGATGCGCGGCGAAGAAAGCGTCGAGCGCCGGCTCGTCGCCCGGAACGAGCACGCGGATCGTCGCGCTCAGCGCGCCCTCATCGACTTCGTTCGCCTGCGGCGCCCTGCGCGCGCGTTCCGCGGGCTTGCGTGAGCGGCGCCTTCAGCGCCGCGACGAAGGCCGCTGCGTCGTCGATTGCCGCCTCGCGGCTCGACGCGCGCGCGATGCGGTCGACCAGCGCGGAGCCCACCACCACGCCGTCGGCGTGCTGGCCGATGAAGGCGGCCTGCTCGGGCGTCGAGACGCCGAAACCCACACATACCGGCACATCCGAGACGGCGCGAATCCGCGCCAGGTTTTCGACCAGGCGCGGCGGCAGACCCGTGCGCGCGCCGGTGACTCCCGTCAGCGACACGTAGTAGAAGAATCCCCGCGTGCGCTTCGCGAGCATCGCGAGGCGCGCTGCGGTGGTAGTCGGCGCGGCGAGCAGGATCCCGTCTACGCCGCAGGCTTCGAGATTCGCGTAGTACGCGGGCTCTTCTTCGGGCGGACAGTCGACGGTGATGACGCCGTCCACGCCCGCCTCGCGCGCGGCTTCCGGGAACGCCCGCTCGCCCATCGTGAGAAAGGAGTTCGTGTAACCCATCAGCACCAGCGGCACGTCGGTCCGGGTGCGCAGCGTCTTCACGAGTCCGAGGATCCGCCGCAGCGTGGTGCCCGACGCGAGGGCGCGCTCGCTCGATTGCTGGATCTTCGGGCCATCGGCCGTCGGGTCCGAGAATGGCACGCCGAGTTCGATCACGTCGGCACCGGCTTCGGCGAGCGCCGGGATCAGCGCCTCGGTGAGGGCGAGGTCGGGATCCCCTGCCGTGATGAACGGCACCAGCGCGCGTTCGCCGCGCGCGCGCAGCGCCGCCATGCGATCCCCGATGCGTCCCATCAACCCGCCCGCTCTTTGCGCTCCTGGAGGATCTTGCGAACCGTCGGCACGTCCTTGTCGCCGCGGCCCGAGAGGTTCACCAGGAGGATCGCGTCCTTCGGGAGTGTCGGCGCGAGCTTGCGCACCTGCGCGATCGCGTGGGCCGACTCGAGCGCCGGGATGATGCCTTCCATGCGCGTCAGGTAGAGGAACGCGTCGAGCGCCTCCTCGTCGGTGATCGCCACGTACTGCGCGCGGCCGCTGTCGCGGAAGAAGGCGTGCTCGGGACCGACGCCGGGATAGTCGAGGCCGGCCGAGATCGAGTGCGCCGGGAAGATCTGGCCGTCGTCGTCGGCCAGCACGATGGTGCGTTGGCCGTGCAGCACGCCGGGTACGCCCGCGACCAGCGTCGCGCCGTGGCGGCCGGTGCCGATCCCCTCCCCGCCCGGCTCGACGCCGAGCATCTTCACCGCTGCGTCTTCGAGGAACGGATGGAAGAGGCCCATCGCGTTCGAGCCGCCGCCCACGCACGCGACCAGCACGTCGGGCAACTTGCCTTCCATCTCGAGGATCTGGCGGCGCGCCTCGATGCCGATCACGCGCTGGAAATCGCGCACGATCGTCGGATACGGGTGCGGACCCATCACCGAACCGATGCAGTAATAGGTGGTCTCGACGTTGGTCACCCAGTCGCGCATCGCCTCGTTGATGGCGTCCTTCAGCGTCTTCGAGCCGCACGTCACCGGAACGACGCGCGCGCCGAGCAGCTCCATGCGGAACACGTTCGGCGCCTGGCGCTCGACGTCCTCGGCGCCCATGTAGACCTCGCAGTCGAGGCCGAGGAGCGCGCACGCAGTGGCCGCGGCGACGCCGTGCTGCCCCGCGCCGGTCTCCGCGATGATGCGGCGCTTGCCCATGTGCTTCGCGAGTAGGCACTGGCCGAGCACGTTGTTGATCTTGTGGGCGCCGGTGTGCGCGAGGTCCTCGCGCTTCAAGTAGACCTTTGCGCCGCCGAGAGCCTCGGTGGTTCGCTTCGCGAAGAAGAGCGGCGTCGGGCGACCCGCGTAGTGTTCGAGAAGCGAATGCAGCTCGGCCTGGAAGGCGGGCAGCGCGGTGATCCGCGGGTAGGCCTCCTCCAATTCGACGAGCGCGGCCATCAGCGTCTCGGACGCGTAGCGGCCGCCGTAGGGCCCGAAGCGTCCGGGCCGTGCCGGGGTCGCTGCAGCTGCGCTCATCCACCTCCCTCCGCGCGGCGCACCGCCGCGATGAACGCGCGCATCTTCTCCGCGTCCTTGCGGCGCGGCTCGCTCTCGGCGCCGGTCGCGACGTCGACGCCCCACGGCAACACGTCGCCCACGGCTTCGATCGCCTGCTGCACGGTGGTCGGGTCGAGACCGCCGGCGAGGATCACGTCGTAGCCGGCCGCGATCAGCACGCCGGCGTCCGCCCAGTTCCACGCCTGGCCGCGCCCCCCTCCCTCGGTCGGGTGATCGAGCAACAGGATCGAGCCGGGATAGCGCTTGGCGGCCTCCTCGTCCGCTCCGCGCAGCGCCTTGATGATGGGCAGCTCGATCGCCTCGGCGTCCTCCTCGGTCTCGTCGCCATGGAGCTGGACGCGCTCCACCTCGATACGGCGCAGAGTGTGCTCGATGTCGTAGGGATCGGCGTCGCGAAACAGCGCCACGCGCTCGACCTGCCCGGCCACGCGCGCCGCGATGCGCTCGGCCTCGGCGAGTTCCAGCGCGCGCGGCGAGCCCGACACGAAGTTGAGCCCGATCAAATCCGCGCCCGCGTCGACGGCCGCCTGCGCGTCGTCGGGCGTGCAGACGCCGCAGATCTTCACCCGAACCTTCACGATGCCCCCCGCAAGCGCGCGAGCGCCCGACCCACGTCGGGCTCCCGCATCAGCGCTTCGCCAACCAACACGGCGTGTGCGCCCGCCGACTCGAGCCGGCGCACGTCGTCGGCCGTGAAGATGCCGCTCTCTGCGACCACCACCACACCGGCCGCCACGAGGCGCTTCGCGAGGCGCTCGGTCGTGCCGAGATCGGTCGTGAAGGTGGCGAGGTCGCGGTTGTTGATCCCGACCAGATCGGCGCCCGCGCCGAGCGCCGCGTCGACTTCCGATTCGTCGTGCACTTCGACGAGCGCGTCGAGCCCGAGCGCAGCGGCGCGCTCGCGCAGCGCGCGGAGCTGTGCGACGTCGAGAGCGCGCGCGATCAACAGCACCGCGTCGGCGCCCGCGACGCGCGCTTCGTCCACCTGGTACGCGTCGACGAGAAAATCCTTGCGCAGCAGCGGCAGCGAGACTTCGCGGCGCACGGCTTCGAGCAGCGACAGCTCGCCGCCGAAATATTTCTTGTCGGTGAGCACCGAGATCGCGGCGGCGCCCGCGTCGGCGTAGGCCTTGGCGCAGCCGATCGGGTCGAAGTCCGGCCGGATCTCGCCGCGGCTCGGCGAGCGGCGCTTCAACTCCGCGACGACGCGCGGGCGCGGCCCGTTCGCGAGCGCCGTGCGGAAACCGCGCGTCGCCCCGCGACACGCCTCCGCGCGCGCGCGCAGCGCGGCCGGCGCGTCGCGCCGCTTCGCCGCGGCGATCTCGTCGCGCTTGTGGGCGAGGATCTCGTCGAGAATCGTCATCGCTGCGTTCGTTCCACCAGGGCCGCGAGCTTCGCACGCGCGGCGCCGCTGTCGACGCTCTCCCTTGCGAGCGCGAGACCGCCGGCCAGATCGGGCGCCGCGCCGGCGACCCAGAGCGCGCCGGCGGCGTTCACCAGCACGAGGTCGCGCCGCGGCCCCGGCTCGCCGCCCAGCACGTCGCGCACGATGTGCGCATTCTCCGCGGCGTCGCCGCCCTGCAGCTGCTCGCGGCGTGCGCGCGCGATGCCGAGTTCCGCGGCGTCGATCCCGAGCGTCTCGACGACACCGCCCGCGAAGCGCGCCGCGAAGGTCGGTCCGGTGGTGGTGATCTCGTCGAGGCCGTCGCTGCCGTGCACCACCAGCGCCGCCTCGGCGCCGAGCTGGGCGAGCGCGTGCGCGAGCGGCTCCACCAGTTCGCGCGCGTAGACGCCGACGAGCTGGCGCCGTACGCCGCACGGATTCACCAGCGGCCCCAGGCAGTTCATCAGCGTGCGGATGCCGAGTTCTTCGCGCACCACTGCGACATGCCGCATGGCGGGATGTGCGCGCCGCGCAAACAGGAAGCCGATGCCGATCTCGCGCACGATCTCGGCGGCGCGCGCGATCGGCAGATCGACGCGCACCCCGAGCGCTTCGAGCACGTCGGCGCTGCCGGCCCGGCTCGTCGCGGCGCGGTTGCCGTGCTTTGCAACCGGCACGCCGGCTCCGGCCACCACGAAGGCAGCGGCGGTCGAGACGTTGAAGGTGCCAGAGCCGTCGCCGCCGGTTCCGCAGGTGTCGATGGCGCGCGGATCCGGCGCCGGCGCGCCCTCGGCGCGAGCCCGCAGCGCGCGCGCCGCGGCGACGATCTCGTCGACCGTCTCGCCCTTCGCGCGCAGCGCGACGAGCAGCGCCGCAATCGCGACGGGACTCGCCTTGCCGTCCATGATCTCGCCGAAGGCGGCTTCGAGCAGCGCGGGCGGCACCGCTTCGCGGCGGACGGCCACTTCGAGCGCGTCGTGCAGTCTCACGAAGGCAATCCGCCGCAGCGCGCCACGAAATTCGCGACCAGCGCGCGACCCCCCGGTGTCAGCACGGACTCGGGATGGAACTGCACGCCTTCGAGCGGCAGCTCGCGATGCCGGACGCCCATCACCTCGCCCTCGGGGCTGCGCGCCGTGATCTGGAGCGCAGCGGGCAGCCGCTCCTCGTCGATCACCAGCGAGTGATAGAGCGCGGCCTCGAAGGGATCGGCCAGGCCGCGGAAGACGCCCGCGCCGTCGTGCCGGATCGCCACGGACTTGCCGTGCCGCGGCACGCGCGCCCGCGCGACGCTCCCGCCGAACGCGACGCCGATCGCCTGGTGGCCGAGACAGACGCCGAGCACGGGCGTGCCCCGTGCCGCGAAGCAGCGCACGGCGTCGAGCGTGACCCCGGCGCGCTCGGGTGTACCCGGTCCGGGCGAGAGCACGACGCCGTCGGGCCCGCGCGCAGCGAGCGCTTCGGCCGGCTCGACGTCGTTGCGCACGACTTCGGCCTCGGCCCCGAGCACCTCGATCAGCTGCACCAGGTTGAAGGTGAAGGAGTCGTAGTTGTCGACGACGAGAATGCGGGCGGACACGCGGGTTCCGTGGGGGATGGCGGGGACCAGGTCGCGATCAAAGCAAAGGCCCGCCGGGGCGTCAACGCGTGAAGAGTTGCTGCTTCCGATCGCCGAGCCCCACCAGCCGATAGCGCAGCCTCCACTCGAACCCCCGCGTGCGGTCCTCGTCCATTTCGAAGCGAACCGCCCAGCACCGGCACTTCGAGAGGTACTCGATACCGAACTGATTGATCAGCGAGATCGAGTTGTCGAAGCTGAACGATCCAACGTAGGTGAAGGCCCAGTGCTCGGTGGCCTGCCAGCGTCCGACGCCGCTGAGCTGATTGATGCTCGTGAAGCTGTCGGTGAAGTTCTCATAGCGGTCGTTCTGCTGGAAGTTCTCGAACACCTGGGGGATGTCGCGCACGTAGCGGTAGCGCAGGCTCACCTGGTGACCCCAGCGCGCCCAACCGAAGTCGACGAGGCCGTCCGCCATCTCGGTGGGCTGGATGTCGACCACCGAGTGGAAGCGCAGCAGCAGGCCCAGCGGCAGCGACACCTTCCCCTGCGCCACGGCCGGCCCCCACTCGCCGTCGGCCATCCGGTACTGCGAGTAGACCGACAACTCGGCGAGCAGGTTGCCCCTGGCGTCGCCGAAGAAGCGGTTGGTGACGCCCAGCATCAGGTTGCTCGCTTCCGCGATGCGATCCGCGGGGTCGAGCGTGAGGTTGTCGGGTTCGAGCAGACGCAGCCGCTCCTGGGGAACCGCCGTCCTCGGCACGAAGACCGGGTTGTCGTTCTGCCCCGTCTGCGACACGCCCACCCAACCGATGTACGGCTCGACGACGTGCGCGGCAACGCCCATCCCGAACGGCATCGACAGCGATCCGCGTACCTTTGCCCGCATCTCGACGCTGCCGGTGAAGAGGCTGCGCTGGTCGCCGCCGCGCAAGTCGGAGTTGTAGAACGTGCCGTAGTAGCCGGCCTCGGGGACCACTTCGAGCACGTTGCCGAGTTGGAATGGATAGGAGATGCGCGGTCGGGCGAGGACGCGCTGTCCGTGGTCCGCGAGCGGCTCGCCCTCCTGGAAACGGCCGTCGCCCTCGGGTCCCGATTGCAGCGCCGTCTGATCGTCGCGGTGCGCGTCGGTCGGGACCTTGCGGCCATTGCTGTTGCGTTCGTCGCCGTCGGCGATCGCGTCGAAGCCGGTGTCGTAGAAGAGGTCGTTCACGAGCAGCGAGCGGTCGAAGTGGTCGGCCGGATCGCCGTAGGGCTGGTAGTTCACGAACTCGACGTCGCCGCCCGTGACCAACCCCGGCAGAACGGGCGCCGAACCGGGCAGCGCCGCGAGCGCGAATTTCGGCAGCCGCTGCAGGATCACGTCGTCGCGATCCTCGTCGTCCGGGTTCTGGATGTCGTCGGTGGACTGCGCGGCGAGCGTCGCGCCGAAGCGCTTGGTCGGCCCGTAGAAGCTGGTGCCCACGAGCCCGGTCGATTGCAGAAATCGATCGCGGCGGTAGCTGCGGAAATCGCTGAAGTCGAACGGGAACTGGTTGTCGGACACGGCCGCGACGTCCGCCGCCATCCACGATCCCGCCGGCAGATCCTGGACGTGCGTCCAGGTGGTACCCCAGCGATCGTCGCCGAAGGTCGCCGTCGGAGAACTCGGGTCGATGTCGTTGTCGTGGATGTAGGTGCCGTAGAGCGTGCTGCGGCCGCGCTCGCCGAATACGTAGTCGATCTCGGCGGACGGTTTGAAACCCCGCTTGAACTGGTAGTCGGCCTCGAACATCACGTTCAGATCGTCGCGCGCCGCCCAGAAGAACGGCACGTTGATGTTGCCGCCGCTCTGACTCGACGTGCCGCCTTGCGGGAACAGGAAGCCGGTCTGGCGCTCGCGCCTGAGCGGATACACGATGTACGGAACCCAGAACACCGGAACGCCGAGGATCTCGAGCGTCGAGTTGCGCGCGCGGCCGTAGCCGTCGAGGTCGAGCTCGGCTTTCTGCGCGCGCACCGCCCAGGGATCGCGGTCGGTCTTCTCGGGGCAGCGGCAGGTCGTGAAGCGGCCGCCCTCGAATGCATACGAGTTCGGTCCGGTCTTGCGCACTTCGCGACCCTGCATGCGATAGCCGCCGCCCGGCGAGTCGAGTTCGCCGTCGTAGACGACGCCTTCGACGGTATCGATGTTGAACTGCAGGAACGGGGCGTGCAGAACGTCGGTGCCGTCCTTCACGACCACGTTGCCGGTGGCGACACCCTGGCGCGTCTTGTTGCTGAACAGCACGTGGTCGGCCGTGAGCGTCTTGCCCTGCTGCGTGATCACGACGTGGCCGCGGCCGACGTAGATGTCGCGGTCGGCCTGGTACTCGACCTCGTCCGCGGTGACGTCCATGGGCTGCGCGAGCGCTGCGCCGCCGAACAGCGACGCCGCCAGCAACGCGACGACGTGCAAGTGCGCACGGCGCCACGCCGCGCCAGACCTGTCCCCTCGGTCTCGAATGGCTCGCCCCCCGGTCAGAGCGAGGCCAAGCTACCGCACGCGTTCCGAATGGGTCAACGAAGGATGGATCAGGAAGACCGGCCGGAGTTGGTCGCGTCGGACGCGTTGCCATCCTGGAGACATGCCTCGAGCGCGCCGCGATCGGGGACCTGCAGCGCGTCGTCGACGAGCCGCACGAGCTTGCGGTCGAAGAGTTCCTGCAGGCCGCGATGGGTTTCGCGCAGCGAAAGGCCTGCCGCTTCCGCGAGTCCGCGCAGCGAGGTCGTCGCGCGGGACTCCGCCGGGCCGCCCGCGCCGCCGGCGGATTCCAGCAGGCCGCGCGCCACGGGCCGGACCAGGTCGTTCATGCCGAGCGCCGCGAGGCGCCGCTCGAGATCGGAGGAGCGCTGCGCGAGGCGCTCGATCACCTGCACCGCGATGTCGGGCCGCTCGAGACACATCGAACGGAAGGTGGCGCGATCGAGGCGCAGCAGGCGCGCGTCGGTCGCGGCCACCGCGCGCGCGCCGCGGGCGCGTCCCAGCAGCGAATCGGTTTCGCCGACGGAATCGCCGGGACCGAGGCGCGCGACGAGCCGCGACACGCCGCCGCGACTGGTGTCGAGCAGCAGCACCTCGCCCGCGAGCAGCACGTAGAAGGCGTCGGCCGGCTCGCCCGACTCGAAGATCGACTCCCCGGCCTGCGCGACGCGCTCGAAGTCGCGGCGCACGCCGAGCGCCGTTTCGCCAAGCTCGGGCGTTGCCGATCCGGAGAGCGCCGCGGAGTCCACGGCGTTCGTTTCGACCGTTGCGGGAGGCCGCTTGAGGCGCGGCTGGGGGATCAGGGCGGGCGCCCGCGGGCGTCGTCGACGGCGGCTTCGAGGGCCGAGCGGCCGATCACGCCGAGATGCAGCGAGTCGATGCGGCCCTGGGGATCGACGACCGCGAGGGCCGGGAAACCCGGCGCCCCGTAATCGAAGGCGAGCGCTTCGTCGCCGAGCAGCACGGGGTACTGGATCCGGTGTTCCGCGGCGAAGGGCGCGACCACCTCGCTCCCGTCCGCATCCACCGCGATGCCGAGCAGCGCGACGTCGCGACCGGCGGGCGACTCGTGGAAGGCGTTGAGCACGGGAATCTGCTTCTTGCACGGGGTGCACCAGGTCGCCCAGAAGTCGATCACCACCGTGCGCCCTGCGAAATCGGCGAGGCTCACGGTCTTGCCCTGCAAGTCGGTCAGCGCGAACGCGGGGGCCGGCCGCGCCGGTCGCGCGACGCCGGCTTCGCCGCATCCGAGCAACACGGCTGCGGCGATCGCGAGCCACCGCGTCTTCAGAGCAGCGCCTCTTCGAGCTTCACCACGATCTCTTCGAGGAAGGAGAAATACTGGTTGATCCGCGTGAGTTGATCGGTGAACACCAGCACTCCGACGGCGATCAGCAGCGCGCCCGAAACGAGTTCGATGGTGCGGAAGTGATTGCGAAACCGGCGCAGCGCGCTGAGGAAGTGCTCGACGCTCCACGCCGTCAGCAGGAACGGCACCGCGAGCCCGGCCGAGTAGACCGTGAGCAACCCCATCCCCTCGAGCACCGTGTCGCGCGCGCCGGCGAGCGTGAGGATGCCGCCGAGGATCGGCCCGACGCAGGGCGTCCAGCCGAACGCGAACGCCGCACCGACGAGGCCCGCGCCGAACAGACTCGTCGGCCCGGTCGGTCCCTCGAAGCGCTTCTCCCGGTACAGCAACGGGATCTGGATCACCCCGGTGAGATGCAGCCCCATCAGGACGATCAGCACGCCCGCGATCTGCGCGACACCGACCTCGAACCCGAAGACGTCGAGGCGGAAGCCGCGCAGCACGCTGCCGAGCAGCGTCGCCGACGCGCCGAGCACCACGAAGACGGTCGAGAAACCGAGCACGAACGAAACCGACGCGAGCATCACGCGACGCCGCACGGCTACGTCGGAGCCCTGCGAGCGCAGCTCCTCGACCGAGATTCCCGAGACGAGCGAGAGGTAGGCGGGCAGCAGCGGCAGCACGCACGGCGAGAGCACCGAGAGCAGGCCGGCGGCGAAGGCGGTAAGAAGCGAACCCGGTGCGTCCACGGGGATCCTCGACCGATTGCGGCCGCTACTGCGACTCGGTGGTAGGCGCGCTGGATTCGCTCGCATCGCTCGATACGGACGGCGCGGCGTCGAGCCCGTCGCCCGACGCGCTGGCTTCCCGGTGGCCCGGCTCGTCGCGCTGGGCGCGGTCTTCCGGCTCGCGCCCGATGAACTCGAGCGGCCGCTCGCCGCGCAGATGCGCCGGCGTGACGACGTAGTCCCCGCGCAGCGACGGCGTCAGGATCGGCTCCGTGACATCCTGGTCGCCCGCCGAGAGCACGTAGGCCAGACCGGCGACCAGCCCGCCGCCCGCCGCGTACAGGACCTTTGCGGGCGCGTAGACGATCGAGATGAGCCCCGCCGCAACGCCGAGTCCCGCCTCGCCCTCGCGGCCGGCGTCCTCCCCTTCCGGTTCGGTCTCGTTCCCTGCAGCAACGGGCATCGCCGGCAGCGACAGGACGAAGCCAAGCGCGGCCGCGGCCGCGTACGACGAAATACGAATCGACATGGTTCCTCTCCTTTGGCGGCCCGCAGCAGATCCGGGGCCGCATTCCCCCGCGCGAAGTGTGGCGGCGGCCCCCACTACCGCAAGCCTCGCCCACAGACACAGGGATTGCGGGGGCATGTCCGCGCTCAGAACTTGCGCTCGGTGTCCAGCAGGATCGTGACGGGGCCGGCGTTCAACAGTTCGACGTCCATGGCGGCGCGGAAGCGTCCGGTGACGACCGCGACGCCCAGCGCGCGCGCCTCGCGACAGACCGCCTCGACGAGCGGCTCGGCCTGCTCGGAAGGCGCGGCTTCGGTGAACGACGGCCGGCGTCCCTTTCGCGCGTCGCCGAGGAGCGTGAACTGCGACACCACGCCGAGCGCGCCGCCCGTGTCGAGCAGCGAAGCGTTCATCTTGCCCGCCGCGTCCTCGAAGACGCGCAGGTGGACGAGCTTGTGGGCGAGCTCCGCGGCGCTCGCGGCCGTGTCGTCGCGCGCGACGCCGACCAGCGCCAGCAATCCCTCCCCCATTTCGCCGACGAGCTCGCCGTCCACGCGGATCCGCGCGCACCGCACGCGCTGCGCGACGGCTCGCAACTAGGGACGCTCCTGATTCGCGAAGCGCCCGCGGTACACGGCCTGCCCCTCCGTGCGCATCAGCACGATCTGACAGAGTCGCACCCCGGCGTTGATCTGGAGCGGATGCCCGGCGACGTTCGACATCTCGAGCACCTGGCGATTCGAGACGCCCGGCTGCACGAACGCCGACGTGACGTGGATCATCAGCCCGAGTCGCGCAAAGCGGCTGCGCCCCTCGAGAAAGCCGCACAGATCGGGCGGCAGCGTGATCTTCTCGACGGTGATGCCGTGGATGGTGCCGCCGGGCGACAGCACATAGGGCTCGTCGAGGGTCTGGCTCTCGGTGTGATCGAGGAAGTCGACCTCGTCGCGGATCGGGATCGCGCCGGCGCCGGGGGTGAGCACCCGGATCTCGTTGCCGAGCGTCAGGTCGATCGAAGCCGGTCCGATCTGGTCGAGCGCGAGCGGCTCGACGCGCAACCGGCCCGTCTCGAGTTCGTGCAGGATTGCGTCGCGGGTGAGGACGGACATGGCGGCGCACGATACCGTAGGCGCATGCACCATCCGTATTTCGACGTCCCCGTTCCCACTGTGATCGGCCATCGCGGAGCGTGCGGCGAGGTGCCCGAGAACACGTTGGAGTCGTTCGAGCGCGCGGCCGCGCAAGGCGCCGCGATCCTCGAGACCGACGTCCACCTGACGCGCGACGGCGCCCTCGTGCTGATCCACGACGAAGTGCTCGAGCGCACCACCGACGGGCGCGGGCGCATCACCGACCACAGCCTCGCAGAGCTGCGCCAGCTCGACGCGGGCCACTGCTTCGATCCGGCCGGCGACGGCTCGTTTCCCTTTCGCGGCCGGGGACTTCGGATCCCGACACTCGAGGAAATCCTCATGTCATTCCCGCGCCTGCATTTCAACGTCGAGATCAAGGAGCACATCGCGGCGCTGATCGAGGGCACGGTCGCGGCGGTCTGTAAGGCGGGGCGCGAAGACTCCGTCCTGCTCGCGGCCGCAGAGGACCCGATCATGCACGACCTGCGCGAACACCTGCGCCGCTGCGGCGCGCGTCCCGCACTCAGCGCTTCGGCCGGCGACGTGCTCGCCTTCGTGCGTTCCGCGCTCGACGGCACGCCGCCGCCGCCCGGTCCGATGGCGTTGCAGGTGCCGCCCGGTTTTGGTGGCCGGCCGCTCGTGACACGCGAGTTCGTCGCGCACGCGCACGCGCACGGGATCTTCGTGCACGTGTGGACGATCAACGAACCCGCCGAAATGCACCGGCTCTTCGACCTCGGCGTCGACGGCGTGATGTCCGACTTCCCGGCGCGGGTCGCGGCGGTGATCGCCGAGCGTGCCGCGCAGGGCTGAGGCGCCCTCGCCGTTCGTCGCCGCGCAACGCGAGCGGCTGCGCGCGACGGTGTCACTCGGGCCGTGCCTCGATCTCGCGTGTGGGCGCGGTCGCCACGCGCTCCTGGCGGCGCGCGCGGGCCTGCGGGTAGTCGCACTCGACCGCGACGCATCGCTGCTGCGCAAACTCGCGAGCGAGGCGAGGGCGGAGCGGCTCGCGATCCACGCGCTGCGGGCCGACGCCGAGTCGCCGCACGGGTTGCCCTTCCCGCCCGCGTGCTTTGGCGCGGTGCTGGTCACGCGCTTCCTGTTCCGGCCGCTCGCGCCCGCCATCGCGGCGCTGCTCGCGCCGGGTGGATTGCTGGTCTACGAAACCTTCACCAAACGGCAGAGGGAACTCGGCCATGGCCCCACGAATCCAGCGTTTCTACTCGAATCGGGGGAGCTGCCGCGACTCTTTCCGGGGCTCGCGGTGGTGGAGTCGGTGGAAGGACTCGCAGGGGCGGGGGCGTCGGGCGCGTGGCTGGCCGGCTTGGTGGCGCGCAGGGCGGGTTGAGCCTACCGGCCCCGCCGGCGCACGAGCTGGTGCTCGCGCTGCGCGGCTTCGACACCAAACGGGGTGCCGCCGCGCCGCGCCCTATTCCGGCGGATCGGCTGCGAGCTGCGCCAGCGCCCAGCGCGCGTGCTCGGCGAGCAGCGCGTCCCCGCCCTGCGCGTGCCGCTCGATCAGCGGGATCAGCGACCGGTCGCCCGCGTTGCCCGCCGCGATCAGCGCATTGCGCACGAGGCCGCGGAACTTCGCGCGTCGCAGCGCGCTGCGGCGCGTCGCACTCCGCCAGGCGTCTTCGTCCAGCGCCAGCAACCACGCGAGCGTCGGCGCCACCCACTCCGGCCGGGGAGCAAGCCGCGCGCGCAGGCCGGCGGCGTCGGGCGGGATCGCGCGCCGCGATCGGGAGTTCCACGGACAGACGTCCTGGCAGATGTCGCAACCGAACACCCAGTCGCCCTGGGCGGCGCGCAGCGGCTCGGGGATCGCGCCGCGCAGCTCTATCGTCGTGTAGGAGAGGCAGCGCGTGGCGTCGAGCACGTGCGGCTCGGGGAACGCATCGGTGGGACAGGCGTCGAGACAGGCGCGACACGTGCCGCAGTGATCCGGCTCCCGTTCGTCTGGCGCGAGGTCGAGGTCACTCGCCAGCACGCCGAGGAAGAAGTACGAGCCGAGTTCCGCGTCGATCACGCAGCTGTTCTTGCCGATCCAGCCGAGCCCCGCGTGCGCCGCGAGCACGCGTTCCAGCACGGGTCCCGTGTCCACGTAGGCGCGCCAGCGCACCGCGCGTCCGGCGAGCGCTTCGAGCGCATCGCCGACCGCGCGCAGGCGCCCCAGCATCACGTCGTGGTAGTCGTCGCCGCCGGCGTAGCGGGCGATGCGGGCTTGCGGACGCGAGCGCTCGTCTGGTTCCGGATGGGCGTAGACCAGCGCGACGACGAGCGCGCTGCGCGCGCCCGCGAACAGCGTGCTCGGATCGACGCGCGCGGCGACGTTGCGCGCGAGGTACGCCATCTCGCCGTGATGGCCGCGCCCGATCCACTTGCCGAAAAAGGCGGATTCGCGCGTCACCGCGAGCCGCGCCACGCCGGCGCGATCGAAGCCGAGCGCCAGCGCCGCGGCCTTCACGCGCCGAGCGAGAGCAGCTCTTTCGCTCGACTCCATCGCGCTAGTATGCCCGCCCACGTCTGGCGAGCCTCTTCTACAGCCAGTGTTCCAGGAGGAAACGTGACACTCGAAGAAGGCAAGAAGGCGCCGGCCTTCACGCTCACGGATGCCGCCGGCAAGTCGGTGAAGCTCGCGGACTTCGCCGGCAAGGACCTCGTACTCTACTTCTACCCGAAGGACGACACGCCGGGCTGCACCAAGGAAGCCTGCGGCTTCCGCGACTTCTGGAAGGAGATCCAGAAGCTCGGTGCAGTCGTGGTGGGCGTCTCGCCGGACTCGGGCGCGTCGCACCGGAAGTTCCTGGCGAAATACAAACTGCCCTTCCCGCTGCTCTCGGATCCCGACAAGAAGGTGATGACGGCCTACGGCGCCTTCGGCGAGAAGATGATGTACGGCAAGAAGGTCACTGGCATCATCCGCTCGACCGTCTGGATCGGCCCCGACGGCAAGGTGAAGAAGCACTGGGCCCGCGTGCCGAAGGCGGAAGATCATCCGGAGAAAGTGCTCGAAGCACTGCAAGGGTCGGCGGAGCCGACCCGCGCAGCGAGCGGAACGCGAGCGAAGCTCACCAAGAAGGGAAAGGTCTGATGGCGGCGCTCGCGTTTCCGAAGGGCTTTCACTGGGGCGC
>Ga0102851_10000732_pt1 | contig 17334 bp, 17 predicted proteins | sample Mud3Dept3metaG_FD_79558 | JGI IMG/M metagenome (GOLD analysis project Ga0102851, IMG submission 79558) | Freshwater wetland microbial communities from Ohio, USA, analyzing the effect of biotic and abiotic controls - Mud 3 Core 4 Depth 3... | ecosystem: Environmental > Aquatic > Freshwater >... | reverse complement strand
GAAAAGAAGTGCTGAACCGCACCCACGTCAAGTGTTAACACATCCTCATCGAGGGTCAAAATCCTCGTGTTGACCACCGCATGCCACGCATCATAAAAGGCATGCGAGCCGGAGTGCTCGGTGGCCCGTGGAAACATGCGAACATCCCACAAGTTGATGCGCACTTGCGCCAATACACGCCCAAGCTTGGTGTATTCCGTCGTCAGCCGCCAGACCTCGTCATCGGCCACTTGTGCAAACGGCAGCTCGACCGCATTGTCAAACAGAAACCACCGCTGACCGCGCGGGCCGAGTGCGGTTTTCGGCGCATTCGGATTCATGCCCTTCACGGTGCGGATGTTCTTCACCGCCTTCCAGCGCCCGGGCGCCGCATACTCCACGGTCAAACGCGCGCCGAGGATACGGTCCATGAAGTCTTCAAGCTCGAGCGGAAGCATCCCACGCTGATACGCCGGGTGCGTAAACGCACGAAACGTCTCGGCAAAGAACTCACGCGTGTTCTCCGCCGCATAGCCACTTACCTGCCGGTGATACAACCCGGCCAGTCGTGTCATCTCGTCCGTAGGCTCAATGAACTTGAATGATGCCGGAAGTCCACGGAGCTTCACAAGATAGTTCGTGTACACCAAATGGCCGAGCTCATGACGAAACGTTCCGACGGCGATATCCGAGGTACTCGACCACGCACCAAGTGTGATCAGATCGCTTCCTGGCTCGATGCCCACCCGTGAGGGTATGACGCTAAACATCTCAATGAAGTCATCATACCCACGGGTAATCTCACCGCGGTCCACCCCGTCTCGGTAAACCACCTGCGTCTTTCGCCGCATGTGATACACGCCGTTCGGCGTGCCCAACCAGTCATCGGCCTCCAACTTTCGCGGTAAGATGGCCACTTCCAAGTTATCAAACGCATCGGTCAGGTTATCCCACTCGCGGAGTCGTTCAAGCTCGACGCGTGCCGCACGTTCAAGTTCTCGTCCCGCCGCCTCGAGCAGGTCGTCTTTCGGACGTCGTACCGACGGCCTAAGCGGAATGTGTCGGAATGTGGCCTTCGCGGGCAGACGTTGTGGTCCGAATTCATCGACCTCGGGAAGAATGTCGGCCACCAGACCCGTGCGTCGCGTGGTCACCGTGTTGCGTGCCACCGTTTGCGCGCCGGCACGCCCAATCCACCGCTCGAAATACGCCTCAACCTGTGGCGGCAACAATCCCCATCGCCCGTACTCGGGGTGCGTCCACGCGACGAAGCTCTCTGCAAAGAACTCGCCCTGGTTGAACATCGCGTATTCACTGACGCGTCGTCGCTCACGCACGCTCAACGCGGTCCACAAATCCTCCCACTCGGCCTGCGCTTGCAGCATGTACATACCGCGTTGCGCCTGCAGGTTGCCGAGATTCGCGTGCGCCCAGTGACCCAACTCGTGCCGGATAAGTGCCTCAGCCGTTCGGGGCTGCCCAGTCGACCACAGGAAATTGTCACCCGCCACGGCGTAGGCACTTGACCCAAACGTACGCTGACGCAAGTTGGCCACGGCCAGCCGATCGTCCGCAATACCCGGTGCCGTCCGCAGCCGATAGGCCGCCGGCGGATTCAAGATGTAATCCGGCACAAAGTCTTCATCACCGTACACCACGAATTGCGCGGGTGGCTCGAACGACTTCAGACCCGGGTACTGCTTCGTGAGCCGCAGGTATTCCTGCTCAACGAGCGAGACGGCGCGCTGCGCACGTTCACGTCCGGCCGCAGTGTCGGCGATGACCGTGGGCGTCGGAAATGGCGTGGTAAGCGGTGGAAGAACCTCAAGCTCGGCCTCACCCACATCTACGCCGAACCATCGCCGACCCGGCACACGTGCGGCAGGCTGCGGCTTCCACTCGTTGATGGTCTCACGCAACTCGACGAGCGCCTTGCGTCGCGCCCAATCCATCTTCCCAGGCGTGATCGACTCGAGGAGCGTGACAAACGCCTCACGCTTGGCCGCGACGCGCGCCTGGTCGTAGGCCGTCCACACGGCGTCGAGTTTCTTTGGGACGGGCGTCTCACGAATGAATGACCGCAGGTCGGTGGCTAGATTCGTCAACTCGACCGAGATCTCGTCGGTGTCGAGTCCACGCAACACCAGCGTCTCCATCGCCGACAGTCGCGTCACGACCTCGTCGGTCCACGACACACCGAGCATGAACTTCTTGATGTCGACAACCGCCTCGGCCAGATCACGCGGCAGGTACTTCAGTCGAGACAGCCCCTGGGCGAGCGTCTGCAGCCGGACACCTTCGGTCAGACCCTTCCACGCCCCGGTCTCTTTGAGTAGCGCGACACCGTGCGCGGTGGTGCCGACGATCTCACGCAACAGCCGCTCATACATCGCCACCCGCTCGAGATGCTCCACGCCCCAGCGCAACCCCAGTCGCGCTTGCGCCATCAGCACCTGCTCACCGAGCGTCACAAACTCGGCCGCCAACTTCAGGTCGCGAGCGGCCAGCGCCTCGAGCGCTTGAAACTCGCCCACTACCTCGTGCATGAAGTTTTCGATGGTCACCGGCAAGCGCGCCACGCCCGGCATGCCGTAGAGCGGATGCGTATACTTGGCAAAGGCCTCGGCAAACATGCGACGCGGGTGGCCCGTGGCAAACATGCTCAAGAAGCGTGCCACGGCCTGTTCGTCGCGTTGCAACTCCTGATAGATGCCCTGCCACCGGTCAAGCAGCGCGTGTTCGGCCGTCAGCATCTGCTCGTACACGTGGTGCCCGAGCACGTGCCGCACCGTGTAGAGGCCGTTCTGAATGTGACCGACCGTCCACTCACCGGCGCGCATGACGTCCGTCACGCGCGTGGCAATCCGCATCACCCCGGTGTGTTGTGCGCGCTTGTAGGCCGCGGTGACCGAATCGACGTACCCAGGAATCTGCTTGGCGTACGGGTACACCACCAACTCGAACGAGTTGACCGCGCTGTCAATCTTCGGGTACTTCGTGCGCAGGCGCGCCAGTTCACGTTCGGTGGCCGCCAAAAACTGTTCGGCGCGCTTCGTGTATTGCGGCATGAACCGCGCGTCCAGCTCGAGGAGGTCCAGCGCGAGCCAACGCAACAGCCGTTTGGCCGGCTTGTAGAGCAACTTGCCCGTGCCCGCGTAAATCATGTCGTCCGCGGGTGAGGCCACGAACGCGGCGGCTGCGCTCGCCATCGCCTTCTCGGTCAGCAGGGTGGCGGCAATGTGCCGACGATACCCGGCGGCCGTCTTGGCCACCTCACCGACCTTCTGGTAAATGATGCCCTTCTCGAGCGCGCCGGTAACCGTGACACGTGACGGCTTACTGACCTTCGCACGCACCAGCGACACCGTGCAGCGACACTGTGGGTGAAGCGGCGGATACGGCACCGGCCCAAGTGGCGTCTTGAACGGCTCGCGCAACGCCACGGGCGGCATCTCCAGCATGGCCCGACAGGTCGGACACAGGAGGTCGTCCTTGGTCACGACCCACTTCTTCTGAAGCAGACCCGCAACCGCCGGATTGAGCTTGGCTTGTTGCCACGCCTCCACTTGGCCGGCGTTGACCGCGCGCAACGTTTCGGTGCGTGCAATCACGTTGGCCCGCTGCCGCAGTAACTTGGCCCGATAGCGCTCGACCAAAATGGCACGCCGTGCGGCGCTGATGTCCGGTGACAAGCTCTTTCGGTAGTTAGCGACCGCGGCCTCTTGACGATCCGTCAGCCCAATGGTTTTCTGGATCTCCGCGGCGGCGCTGCCCGTCGTCAGCTCACCGCGCATGGCGCGTTCAATCACCGACCGCAATGCGCGTTGCTGCGTCCGCGTGATGTCCTGCACATGCTGATACGCATACGTCCGCGCCGCGTCAATGGCGTGCGGGTTCAGGACGTCAAACTCACCTTGAAGAATGTAGCGTGACGGCGTCTCGGTGGTGCCACCACGTCGCATCCCATCGTAGGCAAGTCGTGTGGTGCGGTCTTGGTAAGGGCCGGCGGCCTGTTCCCACGCGCCCGCGGCATGTGAGTAGGCCGCCTCGCCGTTCTTGCGCGTCAACGCGTCGTTCAGCTGTGCCTGTGAAACGTTCTTCCGTCCGTCGGTCACCGCCTGATTGAACGACCCACGCCATGCGGACTGTTGTCCATCCGCGGTGGTGTGAACGCGTCGGACCCACTGAGGATCACTCGTCGTCGGTGTCGTCGCTGGCAACGTCCTCGTCCTCGTCCTCGTCCTCGTCCTCGTCCTCGTCCGTCGCCGCCATTACATCCGGCTGAGGAAGCAACTCGTTATTGGCGTCCAGCGTTTGCTCCGTCGATGCAATGAGTTCACGTTCCTCGTGGTCGGTAATGCCAGGACGTGCCCACTCACCACGCTGCAGGTTCCAGTAGAACGTCTCGTAGGAGATGCCGCCGGCCTGCCACAACGCCATGAGCGCTTGTGCCTCGGGTGCGGCCATCTTCGAGTCGAAGAAGTCACGATTCAACTCAACGCCCGCATCTTCAACCGCCGCATCAAAGCCGGCCCACCACACGTGCCACTTCGTCGCCTTGGTAAACGCCTGACTACACGATGCGCTGATGGTTTCGAGAATCGAGGACTCACCACTCAAGCGCAAGCGAATCGCCTCGGCCGTCTCGGCCTGGGAGGGCGACTTGTCGAGGAGTCGCGACCCGAGCACCGCCATCATACGTTCCTTGTGCTCGAGCGCCGTCACCAGCGCGCCCAACCCTTGCCCGGAAAACTCAAGCATCCCGACCCGGGTGTCCGGGTTGGCAAACGTCCACGCCGACCCCGAGCCGATGCGCAACTCGGGTGACCCGTCGGTCGGCTCGACCCACCCGGAGATCCACGGCGTGGGCAACGCCACAAAGTGCCGGCCGTGCTCGAGATCCGCCGAGTTGCGATAGTGGCTCAAGTTGACATCGACCAGATCAAGAAGTGGCGGCTTATCGACGGTCGGCGACACGCCGTGCGCGCCAAAGATGACAAACGGGATGAAGTCGAGCGGCTGACCCTTTCGCTGCGGGATGATGGGTGTCTCACTCCGCCACTCACCGTTAGTGAGCTTCGACCATGTCGTCACCACATACACATTGTTCAACAGCGATAACACACGGTATTGGGTCGTAAAGCGAATGGTGAACGGATCCTGCAACGACGTGTCCGGCACGTCCTCTTTGAGCACCACGAGCGTCAACTTGACGCCACCATCGGGCGTCCGCATGGTCCGCCAGTTGATGATGTCCTCGGTGCGTTGCAACACCCAATACGGGCGTGCGGTGTCGGTAGGCGAGGCGGCCATGTCCACGAGGATCCCGCATCGGCCTTTAACGAGGACCTCGCGTAGGACGTGGTAGGCCAACTCACCAAACGGTGTCGAATCAAGTGTGATGTCGTCGAAGTGCGGAAGGAGTGCGTCTGGCACCGAAATGATCGGTGGCTTCCGCAACACCGCACCCGTCAGCCCCGTCACGGTGCGATCAGTGGCCGGGTAAAACATCGCACGTTTGAGGTAGGCCTCGTATTCGGGTACCTTCTGCCCACTCAGTCGCGGCAGGTAGTCGATGGTCCGCGACTTCACGGCGTCGGTGCCGGCGGCCGCATCGGCGCAGCGCGCCCACGCACCACGCATGGCCAAGTACTCTGGATGACAGCTGTCAACTGGCATGATTCACCACCGGTAATCGACTTGGGTGCCCCACGATGTCCACGGTGTCTCGTGTGTGCATGTGGTTAAGAACGTAAACGTCCACACATCCTGCGCCTTATGTCCGGCAAAGACATACGCGCCGGTCTCGTTGGTGATGGCCGCCGCCACGAGGTGCTTTGACGCCGGCACAAAGCGCACGATTTCATCGGTGTACTTTGTGAGCCACTCCGGAATGGGCGTCACAGGCTGGTGCACAAAGCTACCGGTGAGCGCGGTATCGAGAAGCGTTTCAAGTTCGCGCATGGTTTGCATGATAACACTCACGCATTTTGGGCCTAAAACCCAGTCAACGCCACCGACCCAGCACTCAGTGGTGCCAACACAAGATCGCTAAAGGCCCCGGCGGCACTATCCGCTTGGTCATCGTGCTCGGCAAATGGCACCATTGTGAGTTCTTCAAGCCACGAACGATTCCACTCACCAGCGAGAAGTGCCACATTTCCGGCGGCCGCCTGCACGAGCAACGGCTGCCACCGCGTTGTTTTCTCACCCGTCGCACGCGCACCCTTGTAATCATAGCCTGCCAACGCCCGTGTTCGTGTAGCAATCACCGTCTTTCCACTCGACCCACCCTCTTGTTCCTCACGAACACGCGTGCGCCGACCGTCTGACACCGCCGTTTGTCGAATGATATCATCGACAGTGCCACTGTTCCACCGCCCACGCACCACATCCGCGATCACAAACAGGCCATTGCGATACCGCGACATCTTCGTGCCGACGGTGTAATCGCCCGCACCCTCAGTACTTGCACAGTCCCAAAAGCGAGTGGTGGCAACGGGAGTATCGGAAGGGAGCGTTTCGATGACTCTAAACCACTCACGTTTGAACAGACCGCCACCTTCGGGTGCGGGACGCTGTTGGAGCTGACTCGCCGTGCCGTATGGGCCAAGGCCCAGCTCAAGTTTCTTAACACGTTCCTCGTCAAAGAGTTCCGGCCACAGCAACTCACCAAGTTCACGACGTGGGTCACGTGGGTCAGGATGATCGAGGCTGTACCGCATGGGAAAACAGTAGTGTTCCCACCCACCTCGCTCGAGGAGGTGCCCGGTAAGATCACGCTGATGCAACCGCTGCATAATGACCGCCACGCGCACGTTACGCACCACACCACGTGTACTTATCGTGCGGTCAAACCAGTTACAGGCACTCTGTCGCTCGGTTTCAGACGTCGCCTGCTGTGCGGTATGCGGATCATCAATGATGACAAAGTCCGGGTGCTCACCGGTACCCACGCCTTGCACAGAGGTGGCAATACTGTACCCCTCTTGTGTGGTGTCAAAGCGCTGCTTTGCATCTTGATCGCCAGCAATCCGTGTGTCTGGAAACCACTCCTGATACCACGGACTCATCACGATGTCACGAAAGCGCGCGTTATCACGCAACGAGAGGTGCGCGCCATACGACGCGGCGATGAATCGGAACTTTGGATTGCGCGCCCAGAGCCACGCGCGGAAGAACACACTCACGAGGAGTGACTTCATCGTGCCAGGCGGCACGTTGATGATGACGTTGGTCAGTCGACCCGCCGCCATGCGCTGCAACACCCCACACAACACATCGAGGTGCCAGTTCCACACGAGCGTGTGCTCGGGTTCAACGACGGGCCAAACGTGATGAATGAATGTCTTGAGGGAGGAAAGTGCTTGTCGCCGTTTGAGTTCGTGTTCAATCGCCGCAAGCTCGGCTACGGCTTGCAACCGGAGTGCAAGCTGTTCTTGCTCACGGAGGAACTCGGGCGAAGTGACGTCCACTACTGCACAGTGGATGACTCCGGCGTGACGGGTCCATCGACGGCGTCAAGTTCGATCTGTTGCAGCTGCGTGGTGAGCTCCTGTGCGCGCCGGACGAGCTCATCGTTGCCGAGCCGTGTGAGTTCGTTGACGACGGTCACTTGCACTTGCTCGGTCGGCTTGCCGTAACTGTAGTGCCAAAGCATTACTTCGATGGCGGGAGGGAGCATCCCTTGTGTGATACGTTTGAGAAGTGATGCGCGATACTCGGGAGAATTGACGATTTGCCGTGCAAACGCGCGTGCCTCGGCCGTCATCCTCCACGGTTGCTTTTGTCCACCCTGTGGGGGCAGACGTTGATACGGGGTAAGCTTTCGTCCGAGACTATCGCGATCTTTCTTGCTAGGATTCACACGAAGTAGCTCCCGTCACCATCTTACACGGGAGTCACGATGATGTCAAGGACTTTGCGGTTCGAAGCGTGACCGATGGCATTACACGTTGTTACACCATACACTTGATAGGTTTTCGACGACAACGACACTTTTCACGAGTAATATGTGTCATTTGTGAGTTTTTCGGATAGCTGTTACTATAGCTGTTGCTATAGTTGTTACTAGTTAACTATTTTATTTTCTATATCCTAACAACCAAAACAACCAAAACAGCTAAAAATAAGAAAAGGTAATTTTTGACGTATCGTCCAGACGTAGATGCATCATTTATTGGCACTAGAGAATTCTAGCTGTTTAGGCTGATACGGTTGTTAGGATGTTGGTTCTAAACCAGTTGGATAGCAACAGCTATAGCAACAGCCCTGATAACAGCTAGCGGTCATTCGACCGCAACAGCCCGCTAAAAGGGTGTGGCGTCGGCACTGTCATCGAGCGGTAATTCCTCGCGATCCCACCCGAAGTCCGACAGCTGTGCCTTGTGTTGACGTGTAAAGTGGACCCGGCACTCGCTCAACGACGGGAACAACCACACACGCTTCCCGCCGTAGACCTGACGCGCCACCGGCCAGCCACGCGGCAACAACTCGCGTTTCAGCGCGGCGCCGACCTCGGTCACCAGGCGATGATCACGTTCACGCGTGTGTGAGACCGTCGAGAGGTAGTGGTGATACACCGTGTCGCGGTCGACCTGATAACACGCGCCGAGCGTAGGATGTGTGGTCGGCGTCTGCCAACACAACGTGCCGTCGGTCAACACCTCGAACCACCAGCGGGCCAGCGAGCCGGCGGTCAGCAGTTTCTGTTCGTGTAGTGCGGTGGTTTGCGGGACGTCGCGCAGGTTGATGTCGATGTGCCACTCGAGGAGGTCATACAGCATCGCGGCCAGCCCGTCACCATCGACCTCATCGAAGAGCCGGTCGAAGTAGGCCCGGTCGCCGCGGTGGCGGCTGTCGACATCCACCACCAAGAAGCGGCGTTCATCGACACCGGCCGGCACGACCCACTCCTCGTTGGATGCCAGCAGGAGGTGCATCACGTTGGCCGTCGTGTACGCGTCCTGCCCCTTTTGCTCGATGACGATCGTCCGCTCGGTGATGATCCGCTTCAACGTGCCGAGCGCCGACCGGTCACCGGCCCAGTAGGCCTCGTCGGCGAAGACGAGGACCTTGTCACGAAGGTGCGCGTTGAAGTGGCCGACGAGTTGCCGCGGCGCGTTCAGCGTGACGCCGTGCGGGCCGAAGAGGCGGACGAGACTGTCGCCCACGACACTCTTGCCGGTGCCCTGCCCGCCGCGCATCGCGACGGCGACCTGCGCGGGCCGGTCGGGTGACTGCACGAGGTCGGCGAGCCAGCACATCAGATAGTGGAAGATCTCGGGCGACCCGCCGCAAATCACCTCGAGGAGGTGTCGACGCAGGTGTGGCCACCCGCCCCGCTTCGGCTCACGTGAAAACCCGCGCCACAGGTTGTAGTAGCCCGGCGTGACGTGTCCGTTGGTCGAGAGCTGAAACCCGAGGTACTTGAGCTTGCCCTCCCACTCCATCCACACACGTGACTTCTTGACCTCGACTGGGTCACCCGTCCGCGTGTTGACGCCAACCTGCACCTTACCGTCACACCACGCGTGAAATGCGGCCAGGTCCATCAGCTCGTAGCGGGTCGCGTCAAACGGCACCAGCACGCGCGCGCTGCGACCCGCCATCAACCCGATGCCCTGTTCGGTCCACTCCTCGAGCCACGACGTCTTGGTGTGGAACCACGACCGCACGCGCTTGACGACGTCGGCGCCGACCGCATCACTCAACTTGGGACCGCCGCCGACGGCCTGGCCCTGTTCGGCGCGGGTCAGCGTGTCACGCGCGTAGCGGATCCGGTCGGCCGGTTCCTCGTCACCGGCGATCGTGCAGATGGCGGTGATGATGTGTTCCATCACCACGGGATGCGTCACGCCCAGGGTGTAGAGAAACCCGGCCACCAACCCGGCGGCCTCGTGTCGGGCGCCGGCGGGCCAGTGCCGGCCGAAGATGGTCGCCGTGGCCAAATATGCGACGTGTGGGACGAGAACCTCGGGCGACACGGCGGCGGGCGCCAGCTGGGTGACGTCGCCGTCCCACTCGATCACCTCACCGGAGCCGTGGACCGACGGCGGCACCACCGTTTGGGCGCCCGTCGACCGCAACTCGACGAGCATCGTGCCGTCGGTATCCTTGAACTGCCGCGTGGTGATGCCCGGCGCGTGGTAGTAATAGTGACTGCGCGGCTTGGAGGCGCGACCGTGCACGAGCGGCGTCTTCGGGAGGAAGAGCGGCGCCACCCGGAGTGCCTCGAGGCTGTCGATGTCGACATCGACGAGATCACCCGACGGCACACCCAGCTTCAACCCGATGTTGTCGGAGAGGTTGAAGTCCGCGGCGGTGAATGTCTTGGCTTGCCAGCCGGGAATCCGCGGCCCTTTTTCCCCGCGTGGAACGGGAATCGGCTGCCAGCCGGCGGCGTAGTAGAATTGCAGCAAACGGGTCGGCGTCGTCATGAGACGCCCGACGTCAGGATGTGGCTCACGGTTGCACTCCGTGAAAACGAGGGGCAGTTAGTCGCCGTCGCGACGCGTACCCCTCCGGGAAACAGGGGGTTTGCCTGGTCCGGGTGGTGCAAGCACCCAGCTTGCGGGCCGGCCGACCACCAGGCAACCCTATTCTAACAGGAAATCCGCCGCCGGCGAACTACATTTCGTGATCGTCGTTGGGAAATTCATCGCTCGCATCGCGGTCAAAGGCGATCGCACGATGCTTGAAGGTGTCGTAGGCCTGTTCGGCCACGTGGTACGTCGCCTCATCGACGACGCCGGCGTTGCCGATCACGTACTGTGCGAACGTGCCGGCCTTGTTCTTCTCCATCGTCGTCGTCAACGAGTACTTGGCGGCGAACAGCGGGATGTTGCGCAGCTTGATGAGGCCATTCAGGCGGCGTGCCACCTTGAGGCCGGTCGACTTGAACGAGAGTGACACGAGCTCGCGGCTCGGCAGCAGCATGACGACGTAGTCGTAGAACTTCGTCGCCACCGGCTTCTCACCGTTGGGGCCAAACTGCATCCGCGGGTCATCGAGCGGCACGCTCAAATCCTTGACCCCACCGCCTTGCTCGAGCGGGTTGAACTCGACGCCACGCGGCGGATCGGCGCGGACGATGCAGAACTCGAGCGGCCCCTTGCCGTAGATCTGCCCGGTGAGGTTGTTGAACAGCTGGCCGAGTTTCAACCCGTCGATGTACTTGGGGTGATCCTCGAGCAACTGCGGTGACTGGGCCTGGGCCAGCGCCAGGCGCGGCATCTGCACATCTTCACGCGTGATGTGCTCGGTGCCACGCACGTCGCCCTGCTTGATGTAGGCGGGAATGTCGAGATCGGTGGGTGTCGACTTGACGAGTGACTGTTTGGACATGATGTGTGACGTCTCCCGGGATCTGCCGACCGCACAGACGCGCCGATCCCTGAGGGCGGCCTGTGGTACCGGACGTGTGGTGGGTGCGGTCCTCCTTTACAGCAAGTCGGTGGCCGTTTGTTCGAGCCACGTGTACCCGCACCGTATACACGCACGATGCAGGTGGGGTTCGGGAATGTCGCCGAAGGCCGTCACGGTGACGTCTGGGCGTTGTTGTGGGTGCAACTCGGCGCAGTAGGTGGTGCGCGGTGGCGCGTCGGGCGTGTGGACGTGCAGACAGGCCGCGCACACCGCCGCTGGGTCAGGATTGAACGGACGATAGTAGTCGGGAATCATGAGCGACGCAACACAATCTTATTGCGGAGATAGGCCCGCACACCCGGCGGCTCGGTGTCGCCGTTCAACAGTCGTTCCTTCGTGATGGCGTTGGCCGTGGTCCACGGCAGCGCCAAGCTGCGCTCGAGGCCGTTAGCCATGCACCACGCGCGGAAGAGATCACGATCCTCGATCTGCGCGTAGGGTTCTGGCTGCACACGCACGGTCTCACCTGAGTCGAGTGTGAGACTGGACACACCGTGCGATTCGAAGCTCAGCACAATCAGCTGGGTTAGCGCCTCGAGCTTGAGGTTGACGGCGCGTTCGGCCTCCTCGAGTGCGTCTTTCTCGCGCCGCAGGTCGATATACGCCGCCACGAGCTGTGGTGACGTCTGGCCGGCGTAGTCGTCCATCGCCAGATCGACGCGTTCTTGATACGTGGGATCCGCCGTAGGCAGCGCCGGAAGACGCGTGGCCATGGCGGCCAACCGTGATGCCATGTCACCTCCTAGAGATGTGGCTTGCGTGTGTGGTGCAGGTAACGCGCGCGTCGTTCAAAGTCCTCACGCTGTCGCCGCGTCTTCTCAATCTCGGTCGCACGGCTCTCTATGCGTTGACGGCGCACGACGACGGCCAGCGGGTCTGGTGCTAGCCGATGCACGCGACAGCGACCTTGATTACCTTGGCGATAGAGCGCCACCCGGTCGCAGAATGCGCACGTCTGAATGAGATACGGCAAACATATCGTCAGAATCTTACGGCTGAGGCGCCGCGTGCGTGTAAAGTGCTCAAGCAGCCGTGTGCGTCGTGCCCGGACGTATGCGGCGTTTTCCGTCCCCGTCACCACACGGTTATGGTCCAGCACGGCCTCATCGACCATGCGCCGCAGCGCCGCGATAATGGCCTCATCGGTAAAGGGAACGTTCCGTCGCCACCGCAGGTATGCGGCACGTGCTTCAGCGGAATCCTCGGGCATATCGTGAGCCCTCCGTCCGACCGGACGCTATGTCGACGCCGCGGTGAGACAACTAGATTATATCAGGTTTTTGTGAGTTTAACCAAATTATTTTTGTGGGTTCACGCCACTCCCGCTCGTTTGTAACTCTCATATTTCCTATTGCCGCATCGCCTGACTTGGGATAGATTGATTACTGGCAACGGTGACTCGTCTCTATAAAGGAGGGACGCATATGGCACGGATGACTCTCACACTCATCAAGGTGGCGCGCGGTGGGTACGCCGCCTACCGACTCCCGGACGCGCGCGGGTCGGTGTATCTGACGCGACGGATGTACGGTGGCGAGGCGCCGCCGGCGTTCATCGAGATCGCCGGTGACACCATCGGCGAGTTCCAGCCGGCGCCGCGCGTGAAGAAGGCCGCCACCGCCGACACGGCCGCCGCATAACCGCAGCTACGAAGAGGACGCAACCCGTATGACATATCCTCTCGGTGCGGTCGCTCCCGGGACGGTCGGCGTGTTATACTCCGGCCGTCTCGTGCTCACCCTTCACGTCGACCGTTATAAGGCGACGCTCATTAGCTTGCCCGACCAGGCGGCCAACGCCGAGGATCGGTACGACATCTTCGGAGGCAAGCCGTTTTACGCCAGCCCGTTTATCACCATCCTCCCCCCACCGGGTGAGTTGACCGAGGCCCAGCGCGCGTTTGTGGCCACGGCCGACCAGTTCATCACCACCGAACCCTTCGACAAGGCCGGGCTCCTCGAGGCCGTGAAGCACTTCGAGCCGGTGGCACCCGAGCCGGACCCGGAGGCGGACGCCGATGACGACGCACGGCGCGTGCACGAACACATGGCGCGCAAGGCCGCCGCATCCGCCGCCACGCCACGCGTCAAGGATACGGCGCCGCTCGAGGTGACCACGCCCGAGTGTCCGGATGTGCCGGCGCTGCGGCGCGAGGAACAAGTCCGCGCCATTCACGCGGTGTTGGCCGGTGAGCCGGGACTCACGCGTGAGACACTCGTCGCGCGGTGCATGACCACCGAGACATTCAAGACGTACCGTGGCGACAATACGGTCCGTTGGCTCGTGAACCAGCTCGTCAAGCACGGGATCATTCGCACGCGGTAATCCGCTCAGGAGGAACCTATGCTCTGGTGGTTGGTCGGTGGCATCTGTCTCATCGGCATTGTGTTGCTGTGCGTTAGCGCCACACTCTACCGGTCACGCTTCGATGAATATCCCGACGGGATCACCCGCGTGGAGGCGTTGCGCCGTCTCGTCAACGGGAAGTGATGGAGACGGTCCTCTGGTTTCTCCTCGGCGTGCTGGTCGGCGCGCTTCTCACGGTCATTAGCGTCGTCTGGGTGGTGAGTCGCCTCATTCGTGAGGTCACCACCGAGCGACCGCTGTGGTGGCCACGTGGCTAGCCGCATCATCATCCTCGAGGGACCCGACGGCGCGGGCAAGACGGTGTTGGCGCGGCACCTGCAAGAGCGCTATCACATCGCCTACCGTCACGAAGGCCCGACACCCGCCGACCGGTCGCCGTTACTCTACTACGGCGGCATCCTCGACGCGTGCCGTGACGTGCCGGTGGTCTTCGACCGCTTCGCGTTGGGTGAGCGCGTGTATGGTCCGCTGTTACGCGGCGGTGACCGCCTGGGTGACCTCGGCTGGCACGTGTTTCAGTACCTCGTGCACGCGGTGGGCGCCGTGCAGATCTTGTGTTTGCCGCCGTATGATGTGTGTCTACGCAACTGGCGCGGCCGCGCACACGAGTTGTTCACCGACGAGCGACTGCTGCGCGCCAGTTACCGCGCGTTCGAGAGCGCCGAGTCGTGGCACGACTATACCTACGACTACACGGTCGATGTCGAGGCCGACCTCATGACCGCACTCGACCGACGAGTGCCTTGCGCGTTGCCAGAAGGAATGCTTGGTGGACCCGCGGCCGACATCTTGCTGGTAGGTGACCGCGGGGCCGACCCGACCGCGCCGCTGGACCTCCCGTTTTACAGTACCGCCGGGTCGAGCGGGTACCTGTTCACGACGCTCGCGCTGGCGAAACTCGACGCCACCCGCGTGGCGCTCATCAACGCGTATCGGCACGATGGGTCGGCGTGGCCCATTCCGCACACCTATCGGCGGGTGGTCGCGCTCGGACACGCGGCCGCACAGGCCTGTCGTCAACAACACGTGCCGCACACCACGATTCCGCACCCACAGTACTGGCGTCGCTTCCACCGACACGACATCATGGTATACGTGCAACGACTGCAGGAGGCACTCGCGTGACCATCGCCGCCGATACCTTTGGGGCCGCGTGGCGCGACCTCCTCGCGTGGCTCTATCACCACGGCTTTTCGCTCGGCGCGCGTGGGTATCCCGCACGCGAGCTGTGCAACATCGAGGTGCACGTCACGCAGGCGCTCGCCAATATCCTCGTGAATGCGGCGCGCCAGCCAAGCTATCGCTTCATGGTGGCCGAGTGGCTGTGGATTTGGTTCGGCCGTGACGACGTCGCGACCATCAAGCAGTACAACACGCGCATCGCCGACTTCAGCGACAACGGCATTGACTTCAACGGCGCGTACGGCGTGCCGGTCCGGGAACAGTGGCCGCGTCTCCTCGAGCTGTTGACGCAGGATCCTGAGACGCGACAGGCCGTGTTGAGCATTTATCGCGTGCCGAAAGGCCCGACCAAAGACGTGCCGTGTACCATCGCCGCACAGTTCCTCCTGCGGCGCCGTTACCTGCAGACGATCGTCACGATGCGGTCGAGTGACATCTGGCTCGGGTTGCCGTATGACTTCTTCAACTTCTCGCAGCTCGCCAACATCCTCAGCGCCCAGCTGCGCGGTCGCGGCATCGATGCCATACCCGGGTCGGTGACCTTCCACCTCGGCTCGAGTCACCTTTACGACGTCAACCTCGACGCGGCGTCACGCGTGCTTGACGGCTTCACACGCGATACCGCAACGCTCACGTCGCCGCTGTTCCTCGAGGCACCGCCCGCGGCACTTGAGGACGTGCTTGTGCGCCGTGCGGTCGACGTTGAACTGGCTGACCCGTGGGCAGCATACGCGCGTGTCTTGACGTGTCTCAGTCCACGCGGCGCCGCGTTGACCGCCTTGCGTGAGGTGCAGCCGTGAGTGTACAACTCGGCCGCGGCCTGAAGATGCGGCTGTCAATGGACGAGAAGACGGTCACGAAGGTGGTCAGCGGGCACGAGCGTCATCAGCCGTTCGTGATGCGACAGTTTCCGAACGTCTTCTGTCCCGTGCTGAAGATCAGCGAGCTGGCCGAACACGTGTCCTATCAAATGCCGCGACTGCAGCACGCGCCGTTCGAGCACCTCGACGTCGCGCTGCTGACGGCCAGTCCGTACCTCGAGGAACTGTGGGCGCGTGTCGGTGTGCCGCCGCTGCCCACGTGGCAGGAGACACTTGCCGCACGCTTGCGGACCAACTTGGCCGAGTACGGCGAGGGATTGCACGTGGATACGACCGCGTTGGTCGCGCAGCTGGTGGTGCAGGAGGCGCCGTGTGTCATACACGGTGACCCGACCTTCGCCAACCTGCTGCACGACGGCACACGCTACTACTGGATTGACCCGCTGACGCGGCCGTTTATCCCGGGTGACCCGCACGTGGACCTGGGAAAACTGTTTCAGTCGTGCTTTGGATACGAGTATGTGCTCGTGGATCGCGAGCCGGTGGCCCGACTTGAGCTGTGTCACATGCTCGCGACGCACTTGAATCTCGACGGTCGACTGGGGTATTACTGGTGTCTCGTCCACTTCATTCGCTTACTGCCGTACCAACTGCCGCATCAACGACGAACGTTTCTCACATGGACGCGCATGCTCGCACTCCAACTCCAACTTTTGACATCGTAGTGTGCGATCTTGACGGCACACTCGTGGATTCAAAGTTGGCCGTGATTGAAGCCTACCGGGCCGCCGGTGTCGAGATGCCGTTCTACGCGTGGGGCCGACCGTGGCAGGAGTGGTTGGATGATGAGACGGTCCACACGCGAAAGAATCGCGTGTATGCCGACATGCTTCGCAAGTACGGTGAGCCACTTCCGCTCTACCGCGTGGCGGTGCAGCGCGGATTCCCGGTGATTACCGGTGCGTCGGCGGCGGCCGTGGCGGTGGTGACCCAGACGTTTGGCGCGCTGAACGTGGCGCTGACGGGTGCCACGCTCGAGGACAAGGCGTTGTGGCTACACGATCACGCGAAAACGGGCCTCTACGTGGACGATGACCCGCTCACGCGTGAATACGTCCGGAGATACACAGGATGGACATGCTGCTCTCCTCAGGTTGCACTGCTATTATTCTGGCCGCCGGGGCAAACACTCGACTCGAGGGTGTGGTCCCACCCTTCATGAAGCCGCTGTTGCTCATCAACGGGCGCCCGCTCTTTCAGCACGCGCTTGATCACGCCGTGACGGTCTGGGGCGCCGACCAGTGTCTCGCGGTGGTCAGCCCCGACAACGCGCGACACGTGTTGAGCGTGGTGTCACCGGGCGTGTGTGAGCATTGGATCTTACAGCCGCGACCTGATGGTGTCATCGACGCGTTGCGACGCGCGTTGCCGCTCGTGCGCTACGACCGCGTGTTGATTCTGTGCGCCGACAACACGTTCTCGTCGCTCGAACACACCGACGTCTTGTTGCGAAGCACGTATGCGTTTTTCGGCGTGCGTGAGATTGCCATGCCAGACG
>Ga0102851_10000731_pt1 | contig 17365 bp, 11 predicted proteins | sample Mud3Dept3metaG_FD_79558 | JGI IMG/M metagenome (GOLD analysis project Ga0102851, IMG submission 79558) | Freshwater wetland microbial communities from Ohio, USA, analyzing the effect of biotic and abiotic controls - Mud 3 Core 4 Depth 3... | ecosystem: Environmental > Aquatic > Freshwater >... | reverse complement strand
TAAGGGGGTGAGTTCATGAAAGTTTTATTGGGATAAACAATTGAATTTCAAATATATTAAGATTTCAACCGCACAAGACGTTAGTAAAGAAGAAATTTCTATTAGTTTAAGGATTAACTATTTGGAACGAAATTTGCAATATGAATAGGTATAAATCTGATCATATGCACAATACATCAATCGTCAGGAATTTTGGATCTGTTGCAGCGATTATCCTTTTTTTAATATCAACAGTTTCCTGCGAAAAGACAGACTATGACCTTCTTGACCCGGAAGATGCCGGTGTCTGGACACTGTTCAATACCACCGATGGCCTTCCGGGAAATACTGTGTCGGATATTCAGCTCGACAAAAGAGGCAATTTGTGGCTGACATTCCCCGGACAGGGGTGCGCAAAATATGTTGACGGAACATGGACGTCTTATGTTAATACCAATAGTCCTCTTTTAAGCAACACAGTAAGCTGCCTTGAAGAATCAGCCGACGGGAGCATTATTTTCGGCACCTCAACAGGTCTCTCGATCCTTTCCACGACTAATACATGGGATTCATATATCGACCCCGTCAACACAATGATAGTAACTTCAGTAAAAGTTGCATCCGACAGATCGATCTGGGTGGGAACCTCCGATCAGGGCTTTTATGTCAACAGGGGGCTGGGATACATTAAGACATTTACGGAAGTCTTTAAGAAAATAAATGTAATTGAAGAAGATGTCCTGGGCAATATCTGGATTGGAACCGATAACGGAATTATAAGGTGGAACGGGACATCATATAACTATTTATCACAAAAGGAAGGTCTGCCGGATAACAGGGTTACATCAATCCGGCGCGACAGCAAGAAAAGATTATGGATCGGGACACATGGCGGGAAAAATGTTGCCTGGATCGATAATAATGGTTTTCACGACCTCTCGCTCATGAACGGTAAAGACAGCTGTATTGTCAATGATATCTTTGAGGACCGCAGGGGAAACATCTGGTTTGCAACCACCGATGACGGATTGATATACTACGATGGTATAGTGCCGAAGGCATTCAGAGTAAGTAACGGATTCCCCGAAAATACCATAAGATCCATTGGTGAAGACAAATACGGGAACCTCTGGTTCGGACTGGGAAGCAAGGGAGTTGTAAGATATACCCTACCCATAAATTAAGATGACAGATATGAAACGGACTTCTCTCATAATTTCGCTGATCCTGGCATCTGCATTTGTATCAAATGAAATTAACGGTCAGAAAGTTATTACTGTCAGGGATAAATATGTTTTACTTACAATGCCATATAGCGAGCGTCCGCTAAGCCTGTACCGGGGCCAGATCCAGGCAAGTGCAGGATATAAATTCGCCGTCAGGGCACAATCATTTAATAAGGAGGGCGATCTTGTCCATCTGAAGGACTTCGGTACAGGATCGGTATACCATTACTATTTTGGAGAGATAAAATTTGGTGTAACCGATTTTATGGAAATTGGTGCTGTGACAAATTTTCTGCGCAGAGGCATCAGGGATGCAACTGTCACTGTCGTCAGTGCTACAACCACTGCTACCGAAAGGATTACGGTGAATAAGCTTACAGAATCGAAGGGAATGGGTGATATTTTTTTATATACCTCTGTCAGGCTGCCTGTCGAGTATCGCTGGTTTGACTTTGCCGTCAAAGGAGGTATGTTTATACCCTCTGCAAGGTATGAACCGCAGAAACCCGCAAATACCGTTAAGGCGGTTTCGCTGGCGTCTGAAACAAGTACCACCATAAACCTGCACTATAAGAACAGGAACGGGTATGGTGTGCCCGTTTGGCTGGCTGCAGCCGCTGCCAAATTCACTTACGGTGATCTCTCAGTTGTGGCGGAATGGTCAGTTCGCGATCCGGTAAAAGAGGGTCAGAATATAAGATGGGAAGAGACCCTTGCAGAAAAGGTGTTCAGCTATTACGACAGGTCATACACTTACCTTCTGAGCCGGACCTGTACAATCGACGCTTCACTGCATTATCAGGCAACCGGATGGTTTAATCTGAGCCTCAACGGCAGCTGGTTCAGAAGTAAAGGAGGTTGGACAGAGTACTGGGGAAACAGGTATGAAAATCCGGAAAAGCGCCTGTTAAACTTAGAACCCGGTTTTGAGCTGCAGATTTCACCTGGTCTCACAGTTTACCAGGTAGCCGGATTCCCTGTAAGCGGCAAGGATAGCGATGCCCCATTCTATTTGTATACGACAATAAGTTTTAATATGTTTCCTTTTCTGAGGTAAATCGGGATAGTTGTATGAAAAAAACTGTTATAATTTACCTTTTCTTAGCACTCGTCGCAGAAGGTTTCAGTCAGACAGAAAAACTTCTGGTCCCGTCCGATCTAAAACAGCAGACAATTGTTACCGAACCGGTAACTCTGAGGAAAGGATTCTTCAGGGCAGGATTGCTGCTTGATTACAGGGTCGCCGACAGGTTTTTCAATGATTCGGGGGAGAAAGAGTATTATGAAAGCAGCTCATTTGGATCGAAAGCTGCATATGGAATCACACTGCAGTACGGTATCACCGACAGGTTCCAGATTGATGTGGTCTCGGAATATCTGAATAAGCTCCAGGAGATCCAGAATACCGAAATTGATGCCGCGACGAATACCAGTACCGTGACAGTAGCACAACAAAAGGGATTTGGACTGGGCGACAGCCATATCGCTCTCAAATATCAGCTGATACCCGAAATAGAAAGAACATTTTCACTATCTGGACGTCTGAGAGTTACGGTGCCTACCGGAGAGAAGAATCCGAGGAATATTAGAAGTGAAAATCAGTTTGATCTGCCTGTCGGTGACGGAACATTTGCTGTCTCAATGAACCTGTCGGCAAGGAAAATAGCCTACCCATACTCATTTTCCGTATATGCCGGCTATACGTATAATTTCAGCGGGGAAAAGGTTTTCAATACACTCACCCAGGTTGAGAGACAATTCAGGTATGGTAATCTGTTTGAGACAGGATTGAATGCAAGTCTTCACCTGAATGAATGGATAGTGTTCGGGAATGAGATCAATTTATACAGCGAGGGACAGGGAGAGATTGATAATGAAGCAGCACCTTTGCTTCCGGCCTCACTGGCATTTTCGTATGAACCAAGTCTTGTTTTCCAGGTGCACAGGTTCAGGCTGGGCGAGTCGGTAAGGATCCCGCTGCTTGGAAAAAATGTTCCTGCTGATCCCCTGTTTGTTCTGATAGCCCAATATGTTTTTTAATATTTTCAAATGCAGGTCAACTGTCAGTTGTTGCTTTTCTTAAAACCTAACTGGTCGTTAGCATTCAAGCTGCTTGCCGGTATTGCTGTCCTAGTGACCATAAGTTGTGCAACTCCTTCAATACGTGTTACGCGTGAACAGAACCAGGGAGATCTGCTTTTCAACAACTATAAATACCAGGAGGCTGTTAAACACTACTCCCTGATGCTGGATGCAAGCAGAAAGCTGGGTATTTACAGAAATCCTGCAATGGAATCAGATGTCCACCGGAAAATTGCAAACTGTAATGAGATGCTGGGAAACTATGAATCTGCATTAACTCATGTAAGGCTTGCAATGGATATTGATTCAGTGAACAATAACCTGATCGGGAGGATTACTGATTACCGCCAGGAAGGCAAGATATTTATTTATATGGGACTGAACCTGAATGGCATTGAATCTCTTGAAAAGTCGTTATCCCTCAGTGGTGGGATGGATCAGAGCCTAAAGAATGTAAACAAACTGTCAATTGCAGATAATTACCTGACATTGGGGCAGTTATATTCAGTGATGGGTCAGACGGAGAGAGCACAGGATTACACCACGAAGGCTCGTACATTATTTATCCAGGCAAATAACGGGCGGGGAGAGATGGAGTCGGATCTTACCATGGCAAACATCTGTTCCGATCTCGGGGATATTTTTGAATCAAGAAAACTGGCAGAGAGATCGATGAAGAAAGCTGCCTCACTAAGTCTCGGTACATCGAGGCATAACGGGCTTCTTGCCTCTGTAGCCCTTGAAGCAGGGGAATATGAGAACGCCCTTCGTTACCAGGAAAAAGCCCTGGCAGAAGCAAGGGATTTCGGTATAATGGGACAGGTGATCTGGACAACAATCGGACTTGGAGATATTTACAGTAAACTGGGCGATTTCAATAAAGCCGAACTGTATTATAAAGAAGCAAGACTGATGAAGGATACACTTGATATGAAAACAACAAGCATCGATGCATCGCTCAACTTGCGGTCAGGTGAGGTTATAAGCGCCAATGAGTATTTTTCATCCCAGGGCTCTTATACCGGTGAAGCTGTCTCTTCCTTAAGAATTGCCGAAATACTTATGCAGAAAGGCAGCCCTGACAGTGCAATAAAGTACCTCGATCAGGCAGAGAACATGTTTAAGAGTGCCAGGAACAGAGAAGGTGTTACAAATGTCCTCCTTTATAAAGGCATCATTCTTGTTGATGAAGGCAAGCTCAGTGCGGCCCGGCCGCTGCTGGATTCAGCATCCGGAGCGACCGACTTCCCCGAAACAACATGGCAGGCATGGTTTCACCTTGGAAGGATGTACGAGGAATTATCACAGGATGAAAAAGCAGTTGAATCATACAGGAATTCGATTTCCATAATTGAAAAGATAAGGGGAAACCTTACCATCGATGAGTTCAAAAGCACATATTTCGACAACAAGCGGGAGGTTTACGACAGGCTGCTGAGGTTGCTTCTAAGGCTGAATGAACCGGTCGAAGCTTTCCAGATCTCGGAACAGGCAAGGGCCAGGGCATTCTACGATATCCTGGCAAATAAGAAGATTGATTATAAAGGTGCTGTTTCAGGCGACCTGATCTCTCTTGAACAGGAAAAGAGGATCGAAGTTCAGAAACTGTACAAGCTTCTGCAGAGAAACAATACCGGAGGTTATGGCAATGAAGGATCAAGAAACGCGGCAATGGAGCAGATGAGAGAGTCTCTTACAGCGGCACAGACGGAATATGAGGATATAGTCCGGAGAATCAAGCTTAATAATCCGGCATATGCTGAAATGGTCACTGCCCTGCCTGTCAATTTTAACGATCTGAAGGAATCAATGGATGAGCGGACAGCAATACTCACATACTGGATCAGCAAAAACGAGCTGATACTCTGGCTGATCACCGGTTCAGAAATAATCTCAAGGTCAATTCCAATTGATGAAAAAACCGTTTCAAACATGGTGGAATCAGCCAGAAAGGCCATCCAATCAAACTCAATGGATAGAGTTAAACTCGATATGTCACGTCTCTATACCGTACTTATCGGATCCGTTGAAGAAAAGCTGGCGAAATACTCTGATCTGGTTATAATTCCGAACGGACCTCTTCATTTTATTCCATTCCAGGCTCTTATGAACAATAAAGGTGAATACCTGGTTCAGAGGTATAATCTGATATACGCACCATCGGCCAGTGTTTTAATGGTATGCAATAACAGACAGGTAAAACCGGGTTTGAAGTTTATGGGAATGGCTCTTTCGGATATTGTCCTGGAGAATAAACAGGGATTGCCGGGGACTGAAGATGAAGTGAGAAAGATACTGCCTCTTTTCTCTGAGAATATCTCAACATACGGCAACCAGAGCACCGAGACTTTTGTAAAGAACAATGCGGCCGGGTATAATTTCATTCATTTTGCAACCCATGGTAACTATAATTACGAACAACCACTTTATTCTCATCTTCTTTTCTCCCCAAGTGATGAGGATGACGGCAGGTTAAATGTCTTTGAGGTGTTCGAGCTTAATATCAATGCCAGCCTGGTTACCCTGAGTGCCTGTGAGACAGGACTGGGGAACATCAGCCAGGGTGACGAGCTGGTTGGTCTGAGCAGGGCTTTCCTGTTTGCAGGAGCATCCTCTGTGATAGTGAGCCTCTGGGCAGTAGCAGATTATCCTACATCCCTCCTGATGGTAAATTTCTACAGGTATTTAAAGGACCACGATTTACAGGAGGCACTTACTTTGGCGCAACGCGATGTGATCAAAATATATCCGCAACCTTTATACTGGTCGCCGTTTGTTCTTATCGGCAATGGCAAAGTAATGGCAAATTAATCTGCGCCAATCTGCGTAATCTAAGGGAAACATTAAAAATATTTTCCAGCTGATCTCGTAGATTTACGCAGATATTAACAGAGCTTTTTTGTATTTTTATGTTTCCGGAAGCTTTTATAAACAGGATAAAACAACAACCATATATTGACAGTGAAGGGTTGCTTCGTGCACTTGAGGAGCCTTCTCCTGTCACTATCCGCATTAACCGTGCTAAGTGGGACAATGAACCCCTGAATTCAGAAACTGTTCCATGGTGCAGGGATGGATATTACCTGGATACCCGGCCGTCATACACTCTTGATCCGCTTTTTCATGCAGGCTGCTATTATCCTCAGGAAGCATCATCAATGTTCCTGGAGGAGGCATACAAGCAAGTGGCGTCAAATAATAAAGGTATAAAAGTGCTGGATCTTTGCGGAGCTCCCGGTGGAAAAAGCACCCATCTTTCAACACTGATCGGCCAGGAAGGATTGCTTGTTTCTAACGAGGTTATAAGATCACGGGCATCAGTACTCGCCGAAAATTTGACCAGGTGGGGCCTGTCCAATGTAATAGTTACTCAAAATGATCCTTCCTCTTTCAGCAGGCTTCAGGGATTCTTCGATCTGATACTGGTGGATGCTCCCTGCTCGGGCGAGGGAATGTTCCGCGACAGGATAGCAATCAGTGAATGGTCTGAGGCAAATGCCATGCACTGCTCTGAAAGACAGAAAAGGATACTCATGGAGGTTTGGCCGGCACTGAGGGAAGGCGGAATTCTCATTTACAGCACTTGCACTTTCAATCCAGCCGAAAATGAAATGAACATAAAATGGCTCACTGAGAGGCACCAGGCGGAGACACTGAAACTTGTTATTTCGGCTTTTAAGAACATAGCCGAAATTGAATATAAGGGTACTTATGGTTATGGATTTTTCCCCGGCAGGACCAGGGGCGAAGGCCTTTTTATGTCAGTTTTAAGAAAGACAGGTAAACAGGAGGAGGTGGATCCCTTTAAAAAAACAGGCAGTTCAGGCAGGATAACAATTAAAGAAATCACAATCTTGAATGAGTGGACCCATTTCCTTGCAGATAATCTTATCAGAGCAAAAAATGATCTTATAGTTCCGGCATGCAGCTATAATGATTACCTTACACTTTCCGGAAACCTGAGGATCGTTAAGGCAGGAACCAGGATTTGTGCTGTGAAAGGAGATAAGTATCTGCCTGTGCATGAGACGGCCATCTCTGTTTACTTTAATAAAGAGAGCTTCCCGGCCGTTAATGTTAGCATCGATCAGGCGCTTACTTATCTCAGTCGTGGGCAATTTACAGCGGATAATATTCAAAAAGGCTGGAACATAGTACGTTATAATGGAGTGAACCTGGGATTCATCAACAACATAGGCAGCCGGATCAATAATTATTATCCTGTGGAATGGCGCATCAGAATGACCATTCCAGGATCTGTCAGTGAAAACATACTTAAGTGGAGATGACAAAACAATCGCGTGAGTTTCAAATTTTTGTCAAGCCGGTTGGTGCATCCTGCAACCTTCGTTGCAGTTACTGTTATTACCTGGATAAAAAAGATCTTTATAAGGGTGAGGATTCGACCAGGATGAATGATGAAATACTTGAGAAGTACATCATTCAGCATATCGGAGCATCATCCGATGATGTCATCATGTTTTCGTGGCATGGAGGCGAACCACTGCTGGCAGGACTGGATTTTTTCAGAAAGGCTATTGCTTTCCAAAAGAAACATAATCCTGAAGGGAAGAGAGTTATAAATGGTATTCAGACCAACGGCACACTGATTGACGATGACTGGTGCAGGTTTCTGTCGGGGGAAAATTTTATGGTCGGTATCAGTATTGATGGTCCCGATGAGCTACACAACAGGCTTCGGCGCGACGGTGCAGGAAAAGGATCTCTTAGCCATGTGCTGCACGGATATGAACTTCTTCAGAAACATGGAATAACTTCCGAAATACTTTGTGTGTTGAATGCACATAATGTCAGATATCCGAAGGTGATCTATGATTTCTTCAGAGACCTTGGTGCAAGGTTTATGACTTTCCTGCCGCTTGTTGAACGTAAACCTGGTACTGAAACAGGGGTAAGTCCTGATTCAGTTCCGGCGGAGGAATTTGGCATTTTCCTGTCTGAGGTTTTTGATGAATGGGTTGAAAAGGATATCGGCAGGATAAAGATCCAGGTTTTTGAGGAGGCTGCCAGAACGGCATTCGGACAGGAACACACTCTTTGCATTTTTAAGGTTAACTGCGGCGGTGTTCCCGTTATCGAGCATAACGGGGATTTCTATTCATGCGATCATTATGTGGACAGGGAACACTGCCTGGGAAATATCAGGGATAATTCTGTTGCAAATTTCCTTGACAGTCCTGAGCAGAAAGCTTTCGGCTTGGCAAAATCAACATCTCTTCCCCGTTATTGTAAAGATTGTCCCGTAAAAGAGATGTGTAATGGTGAGTGCCCTAAAAACAGGTTTATAAGCACACCTGACGGAGAACCGGGTTTAAATTACCTATGCCACGGGTACAAGTACTTTTTTTCTCACTGCCGGTCATTTGTTGAAGCAATCAGAATTGCCTGGCTCAATCAGCAGCGTTTTTAATCAGCACAGTATTGCTATTTCAATTTCTCTTTAAAGAATCCCACAGTTCTCTGCCATGCCAGCTTCGCAGCCTCTTCGTTGTAGCGGCCGGCATTGGTATCGTTATTGAAACCATGCCCCGTCCCGGGGTAGGAGAAGATCTGGTATTCCTTGTTGTTCTTTTTCAGCGCTTCCTCAAAAGCCGCAATGCCTGCATTTATCCCCGCGTCGTTTTCCGCATAGTGAGCCATAATCGGGGCTTTAATTTTTGCGATATCTTCAGCCGACGGTTGTCTTCCATAATATGGTACAGCAGCGTCGAGGTCGGGAGAATTGACGGCAACCTGGTTGGTCATTGCACCTCCCCAGCAGAAACCTGTGCATCCTACCTTTCCGTTGGAATTGGGATGTGTTTCCAGAAACTTGACGGCAGCAACAAAGTTTTTGGTAGTCTGTTCACCGTTGAGCTGCTTGAAAAGTTCACCGACATTACTTATGTCTTCCGGAGTGCCACCTACTGGTGACAGGGCATCGGGCGCAAGTGCAAGAAATCCTTCCCTGGCCATCCTTCTTGTAACATCCTGAATATGAGGAACTAATCCTCTGTTCTCATGAATGACTATTACGGCAGGGAATTTTTTTCCTTTTGCGGGCCTGGCAAGATAGGCTCTCATATCACCTGTTGCAGCGGGATACTTTATGAATGCTGTGACAAGGGATGGATCATCCTGTATTGCCGCAGCAGCTTTTGCTCCGTTCTCCTCAATCACCGGTAGCAGAGCCATTGCCGCAGCAGTGCTTCCAGTGATCATTGTGAGTTTTTTAATGAATTCGCGGCGGCTGGTCAACCCCTTTTTAAAATCATCATACAACGTCGAGATTTTTGACTCCATAATATTTATGTTTTAATTCAAAAAACTTATAAGACCGGATAAACGCTCAATTTACGAAGAAAATGGGAAATTCTCTATATTTTTATGACCCGTGAAACTGTTCTTTTGTTTAATCTTTATAAAAAAATGTCAGAATTATGAAGCAGGATATAGAAATTGCTCAGGAGGTTAAAATAAAGCCGATAACTGAAATAGCCCGGAAACTTGGCATTCCGCCTGATGAGCTGGATTTATATGGGAAGTACAAGGCAAAAATACCTCTTCGTTTTATTGATGAGGGAAAGATCAAAAAGGCAAAACTCATTCTTGTTACGGCAATCACTCCAACTCCGGCAGGTGAAGGTAAAACCACGACATCGATCGGATTGGCACAGGCCCTGAACCGGATCGGAAAGAAAGCAACCGTTGTCCTTCGTGAACCTTCTCTTGGTCCTGTTTTTGGGATAAAGGGCGGAGCGGCAGGCGGAGGTTACTCACAGGTGATCCCGATGGAAGATATAAACCTGCATTTTACAGGTGATATGTCGGCCGTTGAAAAGGCCCATAATCTGCTTGCTGCCCTTATAGATAACAATATCCAGCTGAAGGAGGGTAATCTTGGAATTGATCCCAGGACCATTGGATGGAAGAGGGTTATGGATATGAATGAAAGATCTCTCAGGGATATTATTATCGGTCTCGGGGGAATTTCCGAAGGTGTGCCGAGACAGTCGGGATTCAATATAACTGCTGCATCGGAGGTAATGGCAACACTCTGTATGGCAAAGGATTTGAATGATCTCAAGGAACGCCTCGGAAGGATTTTTGTCGGTTATACTTATTCAGGCAATCCTGTGTTTGCTTCAGACCTTAAGGCGCAGGGAGCAATGGCTGCCTTACTTAAACATGCCATAATGCCAAACCTTGTTCAGACACTCGAGGGGACCCCCGCCATCATACATGGAGGACCGTTTGCAAACATTGCCCAGGGCACAAATTCGATAATAGCCACAAAGACAGGACTTTCGCTGAGTGATTATGTTGTTACAGAAGCCGGTTTTGCGAGCGAGCTGGGTGCAGAAAAATTCTTTGACATCAAGTCCCAGTTCGGCAAGCTCAAAACCCATTCGGTAGTGATAGTGGCAACCGTACGGGCTTTAAAGTATCACGGGGGAGCCAAACTCTCTGCAATGCAGAACGAGGACCTTACGGCTCTGAAGAATGGGTTTGATAATCTCGATAAGCATATCGAAAATATGAAACATTTCGGTTTCAACCCGGTCATTTCGGTTAATAAATTTGAATCTGATACAAAAGCCGAACTGGATCTTTTGTTACAGTATTGTAAATCACGTAATGTCAAAGCTGCAGTTAATGAAGGATGGGCCAAAGGGGGAGAAGGTGCAGTCGATCTTGCGCACATTGTCCTTGAATCGATAAAGGATTGTCCCGATTGTTTCAGGCCTTTATATGAGCCCTCCTGGACCATTGAAGAAAAAATTGACGTCATATGCAAAAAAATGTACGGGGCCGATCATGTTGAATATACCCTGAAAGCCAAAACTCAGCTTGAGAATATTGAGAAACTTGGCCTTGGAAACCTGGCCGTTTGTATTGCCAAGACACAGAAATCACTTTCCGACGATCCAAATAAACGCGGACGTCCAAAGGGATTTACTGTGAGGATAAGAGAGATAGAACTTTCATCGGGAGCAGGCTTTATTGTTCCGATCGCAGGTACGATAATGAGAATGCCCGGACTACCCAACATTCCCTCGGCGGAAAAAATTGATATTGACAATGATGGTAAGATCACAGGTCTGTTCTGAAAATGTCATGCATATTATGTAATTTTAATTTTGTTAATAAACAATGGATCAGATGAAGAAAACAGCATTTTGTCTCTTACTGATGGTGCTTGCATTTACAGCATGCAGGAGATATAAAAATTATGAAGATGTAGCATTCACTGAGAAAGAGCCCCGCGACTGGGAGAACCCGGAAATGTTCAGCCAGAACAAAGAGGATCCGCATGTAACCCTGATCAGTTTTACTGATGAGGAATCCGCACTGCTGGCCGAAAATGCAAATTCACCGAATTATATTTCACTCGATGGAATATGGAAATTCAACCTTGTCAAATCGCCTGACCAGCGACCCTGCTGGTTCTTCAAGGATGATTTCGATACCCGCAGCTGGGACGATATTGAAGTGCCATCAAACTGGGAGATGAAAGGTTATGACGTCCCGATATACGTTAATATCACCTATCCCCATAAGAAGGATCCTCCGTATATACAGGATGATTATAATCCTGTAGGTTCCTATAAAAGAAGTTTTAATATTCCATCTGAATGGAAAAACAAGGAGATCTTTCTACATTTCGGCGCAGTTGCCTCGGCATTCTATGTATGGGTGAATGAACAGCTTGTGGGTTACAGCGAGGACAGCAAAACACCCGCTGAATTCAATATCACAAAATACCTGAAGAGGGGCAATAACTCGCTTGCCGTGGAGGTTTATCGCTGGTGCGACGGCAGTTATCTCGAAGACCAGGATTTCTGGAGAATGAGCGGCATTCAGAGAACAGTTTTTCTTCATGCAAGACCAAAGACCTACATCAGAGACTTCTTTGCAGTCGGCGACCTGAAGAATGAATACAGGGACGGGCTTCTGAAGCTTGGCATTTCGCTGGAAAAGACTGATGAAAAGGGCAGTGATTTCAAAGTTGAAGCCCTGCTTTTCAACAACGGACAGGAGCTTTATACTGAATCGAAAGATATTCAGATAACCGGCACTAAGGCTGAAGTGAGATTTGAAAAGGATCTCCCCGGAATAAAAAGATGGACCGCAGAAACCCCCGATCTCTATTCCCTTGTGATAAGCCTGAAGAATGCAAATGGTGAGATCCTTGAATGCGTGAGCTCTGAGATCGGTTTCCGGAAAGTGGAAATCAAAAATGCTCAGCTGCTTGTCAACGGTGTTGCAATTATGCTGAAAGGGACAAATATGCATGAACACAGCGATGTGAACGGGCATGTGGTGGATGAGGCTTTGATCCTCAAGGATATCCGTGTTATGAAGAGCAACAATATCAATGCAGTAAGGACATCACATTACCCCCAGCAGGAGCTGTGGTATGATATGTGCGACAAATATGGACTTTATCTTATAGATGAAGCAAACATTGAATCCCATGGGATAGGCTATGATAAAGATGTTACCCTTGCAGATAAGCCTGAATGGGCTGCAGCGCACTTTGCAAGGATGCAGAGCATGGTCGAAAGGGACAAGAATCATCCTTCAGTCATTATCTGGTCTCTGGGTAACGAGGCAGGCGATGGCCACAATTTCCTGAATAACTATAAATGGACCAAAGAGAGAGATGCAACGCGTCCTGTCCAGTACGCACGGGCAGAGAAAAGCACAAATACCACGGAGAGGCATACCGATATAGTTTGCCCGATGTACGCCAGGATCGAAGAAATTGAGGCGTATGCCAGGGATGAGAAGAATGACAGACCTTTGATTTTGTGTGAATATGCCCACGCAATGGGTAATTCAACAGGCAACCTGCAGGATTACTGGGATGTGATAGAGAAATATCCGAAACTGCAGGGAGCATTCGTGTGGGATTGGGTTGATCAGGGTATTCTGCAAACCGATGAAAGCGGAGAAAAATACTGGGCATATGGTGGTGACTTCGGAGAGGAGGGTGTTCCGAGCGACGGGAATTTCTGCATAAACGGTCTTACCTGGCCTGACAGGACAGGAAAACCGGGTTTGAATGAAGTTAATAAAGTATATCAATATGTTGGTTTTGAGCCTGTTGATCTGAAGGGTGGTTTAATAAGGGTTAAAAATAAATATGATTTTACAAACCTCTCTGCATTTATTTTTGACTGGGAAGTAGTTTCCGACGGTTCGATTATACAGTCAGGGAAAGTACCGCTCTCCGAGCTGAAACCTGAGCCAGGAGCAGATTTCAATTTAATGATCCCGATTGAAAAAATCAATCCAGTTCCGGGGACAGAATATTTTCTGAATCTGAGAGTCTCCAGAAGTGATGAATGGAATCTTGTTCCTGAGGATCATGTTTATGCTACCGGACAGTTTAAGCTTCCTGTGGAAGGCACTCTGGTCAGCCTGAAACAGGAAAAGCTTGCCGTGCTTCAGACGAAAACCACCGGTAACAAGCTTGAGGTTAACGGCACTGATTTGACGATAATATTCAATCTTGAAAACGGGCGGCTGGAATCATTTAAGTACAAGGGCACAGAATTGATTCTGAAAGGTCCGGAACCTGATTTCTGGAGACCACCGACAGACAATGACTATGGATATGATATGGACAAATTGCTGGGTATCTGGAAAAAAGCAGGAGAAAGAACAGCAGTCACAAAAGCTGATATCCGGCAGCCTGAGCTGGGGAAAGTGGTGGTCGTTTTCGGGTATGATGTAATGGGTCCTGAAGGAGGTAAAATTGCGGGGTATTCGACAACTTACACTGTCCTGGGCTCAGCAGATGTGATCATTACAAATTCGTTCAATAAAGTATCGGACAGGTTGCCTGAAATACCCAGGATGGGGATGCAGATGCAACTGCCGGTAGAATTTGCTAACCTGAAATGGTTCGGCAGAGGTCCTCATGAGAATTATGCCGACAGGAAAACATCAGCCGATGTGGGCTTATACGAAAGCACTGTTGCCGATCAGTATGTCCCCTATATCCGCCCACAGGAGAATGGCTACAAGACTGATACAAGGTGGCTCACCCTTACTGACGATAGCGGAAACGGTATATTGGTCAGCGGTGATCCTCTCTTTTGCTTTGCAGCCCTTAATAATATTCATGACGATTTTGAGTCTCCCGGAAAATTATCACTGTACAGGAAAGATGCAAAGACAGCCAACACACATACGAATGATGTAAAACCGCGCGAACTTGTCAATCTTAATGTTGATCTCGGCCAGATGGGAGTGGGGGGAGATAATTCGTGGGGAGCACCGATACACCCTCAATACAGGCTGCTTAAAAGCAAATATGAATATTCCTTCAGGCTTCGCCCGATCGTTAAGGAAGATGATGTGTTGAAGCTGGCGAAGGAGAGGTTCTAATACTTCAGCTCCACCTTCAGAACTTCAGCCTCCCCGGTAATAACATTCTTAACATTATAGACCAGAGGTGAAGTTACAGGTTTTCTTAGCGACACTCTTGTCATTGAATTTGCCGGAAGGGTTATTGATGCCGGTGCTCCGGCCGGTCCATCAACCAGATAGAACGGGATATCTGAATAGTTGGTTATTTCAAAGAAGAGATTTCTTTCATTCTCATAAAAAGGTTTGCCTGCAGAGATGCACTGGTAGAAGAATGGTTTTGCATATTCTTCTTTTCCTGCTATCATATCATTGAAGAATGCGAGTGTCCGGCCTGCTAACATTGCCTCCTTAAGAGCATCATGGGTTCTCTCTTTTGCAAAAACAAGTGTCATTGGCCTGGGTGCATTATCCGGCTCTTTATAGGATTCACTGATAACTCCATGGCTGTCGCTGTTGGCAAATACAGCCAGGTTGTACTGTTTGCAGAAAGTCATCACAAGTGGATAGTACTCGCTGCTGTTGAAAAATTCTATGCCATGCAGCCATCCATTTTTGATGAGCCTCTGGTGGATGTTATACATTCTTGGGATACCGTCGGGTTGTTGCGATTTCCATCCGGGGTGGTTCCAAATCAGGAAGGCACCCTGCTTTATTGCAGCTTCATAAGCATCCCATATTGAATCAACAGCCAGAAGGTTGGCATCCTTTATAAACAGTGCATTCACATGACCGGGAGGCATGCTTCTCGTTAATTCAGCACCATGAACCAGTATGAGGTTGAACTCTTTTGCTGTAACTTCAGAAACCTTCCATGCTGCATTGTGATCAACGGGGATATAATCTTTTTTAGGAGTATATTCAATATGGTCGGTGATCGCTATCGCATCAAGTCCGTCACGGTATGCTTCTCCGACACGAACGGTCGGCCAGACGTTGCCATCCGAGAACACTGTGTGAAGATGAAAATCGCATTTAAGGGTGACATAACCGGGAAGGTCAGGAAGGTTAATGGTCTTCCTCTGCCCTAAACCGGCATAACAAACCGCAACAACGATTAAAATAGTGATAATCAGTTTCTTCATAGATTTGAATTTGATTTAAAAATATGTTTTTTCTCTGCGATACTCAGCGTAAATTAATTCTCGCACTCTCGCCCTCTCCATTTCTCCCCCTCTCCCCCTCTTTTCTTCTATATTTCTTCATAAAAATATGCGATTTTCTTATCGAAATCATCCCATGTATAAATTTTTTTCTTTCTGTTCAGAAAAAAGAAATTGAGCATTGCAAAATCACCTGCGCACATTGTAGCATGGACAAACAGGAATACAGAAAGGCTCCATTTCCACAAACCTGGAACTATAAAGATCAGGATGAGGATAACCAGGCTCGTTATGATGAAAGGAGTTAACGCTACCATCCTGAATTGTTTGCGACCTGTTACGAACCTGTGGGCCGTTACAAAGAACATATATTGTTTCAGGTCCATTCCAACCCTTATCTTTCTGGCTCCGGTAAAAAAATAGGAGACAATATGCAACCCTTCATGAACAGGAATGCAAATAATGGGGAAAATGATAAATCCCAGCAATGAGTGAAACAGAATACTTTTTAAGGGAAAATACCCTGCAATGTTAATCCTGATGGTAAGGGCAAGACCAAGAAAGACCAGACATGCTGTCCAGAAAAAGAACATCAGACCTGATCTCCTTCTTATATAATCAAGTACAAAAGTTAAGAGGTCGTCGTAAGGAATTTTTAGCAATTCCCTGTACCTGCTCTGATCCTCAAGATCTTCCACCTTAAGCGCCATAAAAGAAGCTTTCCCCAAATTTAGCTTTTTGGGGAAGCTTTACAAAGGAAACCGGGAATAAATTTAGCTCGTACCTGTTTATGAATCGGGACCGGATCCCCGCATTTTGAAACTTCTGTTAAATACCCTGTCACGGATGGTGTAATATTTAAATGAGATAGTAAAATAAAATGAAATACCAGATCCATCATTTAAAAAAGGTCCTCCGATGGCCACTCTGAAATAGCATTTATTTTATCTGCTACCGTGTTATACAGATCATCAAGTATCAGATTGACGTCACTTTCTGTCCTGGTGTTAGTTAAAAGTGCAAAACTGAAAGTATTATCAATTCTGCTAAGGATTGATGATGTTCCGGGTAATGAACCATAGAAATACCAGTTTTTATAGCCGAAATATAAATTATCGAGAAGAGTTGCTGAAATCAGATCAGGTTTTGAATCACTTCTGTCAATTTTCACGATAAACCTTGCCAGGTCAGTGGCAGAAGCAATCCAGCCTCCATGAGAATCCATCCGGGTAACATTCATGATGTAAGGACTGTACTCACTTTGATAGTACTTAACTTCTCCGGGAGACCTTTCATTTAATGTATTTCCACCTATTTTCATATCACTGATGCCACATTGCTGAAGGATATTCGATTTTACATAGTTTTCATACGTCATGTTGGTTATCTTTTCTATTACCCTTCCAAGGACACAGTATCCAAAATTGAGATAGCTATATGTTGAACCAGGTGCACTGCTTAATGGCCGGTTGGCCAGAAGATCGGTTATCAATTGTGACTGGGTATAGCTGATATTTGTAAACATGGGATCATTGGGGGAATTCGTCCATCCTGATTTATGATCCAGAAGATGCTTGACTGTAATTAAATCTTTAT
>Ga0102851_10000730_pt1 | contig 17369 bp, 18 predicted proteins | sample Mud3Dept3metaG_FD_79558 | JGI IMG/M metagenome (GOLD analysis project Ga0102851, IMG submission 79558) | Freshwater wetland microbial communities from Ohio, USA, analyzing the effect of biotic and abiotic controls - Mud 3 Core 4 Depth 3... | ecosystem: Environmental > Aquatic > Freshwater >... | reverse complement strand
CCTGTACCATCGTTGTGTATTTGTAATACTTGTCCAGTGGGTGTAGTTCCTTGATGGGATATGTATACCAATGTTCCGGTTACACTCGCTGCTGTTGTGTAAACACTTAGAAGAGAACTTGCAACTGTTCCAGTATGAACTCCCGAACCAAGAAGAGTAAGACCACTTGCTGTAGTGGCAGCAGTGTCTATATTTAAAGCTATACCATTTCCATTTTGATCTATGAATAGACCATTACCTGTGGAAGCGTTAACTATTGTTGCGGCGATTGCTGATGCGGTATCCTGTTGAGTTACAGATAAAGCTGTAGCATTTGCAGCATCTGAAGATGTTATAGAAAGAGCACCGGTCATTGAATCGCCGGATACGTTTACAAATTCAGTAGTAAGATCATCATAAGACTTCTTGGTGAATCCCAGAAGCATTCTATATGTATGGGCCGAGGTATTTTTAGTTGTGGCCGAAGTACTCTCCTGAGCACGAGTTACAGTAAGTGTATCTGTAGACCTTGCAGTACAGCGAACAATTTCTTTATTGGGATCATCTGAAGGATCCGCATAAGAAGTATTATCCCACCACACTAGATTAAATGCACCTGATCCAGCTGGATCTGGTAACTTAGCTCCTTCGCCTCCGCTGAGGACAATACTAGTCGCGGCTGCATCATATCCTGTGGATACTGTTACTTTTGCAAAATTCAATACTGGATCTAGTGTCATTAAATACCTCTTATACTATTTAAGAATATAAAAAGAATGAGAGCATTGCTCCCACTTAAGTTGCCTGGACTTTCCAAGTTATAACTATACTGTCACCACTGACAACGTTGAGTGCTGCAAAGGTTTGTCTTGCGAGCATCGTTCCGTCATCTAAGGCGTTGAATAATCCTGACTCGGTTATAGCCAGAGTAGCAGTAAAGTTAAAAGTTGTAACAAATTGAGCTGTATCATTTGTTACTGTGGTTGTAACCAATGAAGTTACCGAAGCTGTATGGGTTGCATCTGCGGTTCCATCCACTTCTCTTTCCGTTTCAAGAGTTGTATTTCCTGCGACTGGTCCAGTTGTTCCTATGCCTACGCCACACCATGCAAAATAAGCTACGGATCCAACACCATTGATAAGTCCTGCAATTGCTGCCTTCCCGGTTGTGACAATGAGATTAGGTGTATCGCGTTCATCGATCTTAACTCCATTGCGGAAGTGATCGGCATGTAAGCGACCATAAATTCTTGATTTTTCCAATTGTTCCATTGTGACTCATTCCCTACTGTTTAAAGTAAAACGCTAACACTATTCCAAATGCAGCGATAAGCCATTCTGGTACCGGAATTGCCATGACCGCCATTGCCAGAACAGTAATCGTCATCAATATAGAGATTGCGTTATCGGTAAGTTTTTCAACTATACCCACTTGTTCTTCTACTACTTCTACCATAATTTCACCTTCATTATTTTAAAACAAGGGGGATTTCTCCCCTTTACTCTTCTTTTGCATCCAAGAAAGCATTGACTGCTGATACAATATTAGCGTTGGCTCCCCAGATACTTGGAATATCCTTCTCTACTGTTGCTTTTAAGAACTTATAAGTGTCCTCTTCCAGTACAAGTATCTTGGTTTCCTGTGCTTTCTCAAATGCTTTTGTTATTTTTGTGAACAGTTTGAACTGCTCAAGTCCGCGCGGTAACTCTTCTGGTTTTTTATTTGTTACCAAAAGACTTAGTAACATTAGGAGATCTTCTTTAACTTCTTTTCCATCCGCTGCTCTTACTGTCCATTCTTCTACTTTTATATTTCTCATTTTAGTTCCTCTCTTGCGGCATATAAAGCCGAAAAAAAGATAGGGAAGTTGTCCCTATTTACGCGTGTAGCGAATTGTACAACGGTATGTAGTACGGGGTTGCATTAAGTACTACTCTTATACATGCATCAGCACCCATGGTTGTTCCATCAGGAGCTACTGCCGGTACTAGAGCGTTGTTAATTACAGGTCCGATATCCCCACTTGATCCGTCTGGTAACCAGAACAGATTTGTCGGCCCTTGATTGTTTGCAGTTTCCTCACCAAAGATTATACCGTAGTCATAATTGGCTATTGGTGTACCATTGGCTTTGATAGCTGCATAGACTCCAGAGCTGGTCGTCATTGTGCCTCTGATCTCGAGACCATAAGCACTGCCAGATGTTACGGTTCCCTGCATGGATATGATTGCACCTCTAAGTGCACCAGTCACACCCGCAGTACCTGCATTCATTACAAGTCCCATAACTGCTGCTTCTCCACCAACCACTACTGCGTTGGTGCTGAAGTCGATTTCTCCCTGATAACAATATGCATCTAGGAGATTCTTTTGTATATCAATGTTCCAATCAGCGTTCTTCAATCTCAAGTTGGCCATATCAGCTGTAGCATGTGACACATTCTGATATATCATGTTCAATGTCGTCGATGTATCCATTGCAACACCTGCAACAGCTACATTGAATTGAACTGGATCCCAGTGTTGTGCACCGGTTGCTGTCATTGTTATGGTCTGAGCGGTTGAACCTCTCTTACCAATACTGATTGCTGACTTACTTCTATCTGTACTGGTTGCAATTGTTGCACCAGTGAAGTCAATTCCTCTAGATAGTGTTCCCGCAAACTGTACACCAGTTGTGAGGGTTCCGCCAGAGACACCTACTGCTACACCTGTGGTGTAGGTTTTCCCAGTAAGACCAACAGATATACCTGTGGTCATTGCTGAACCAGCGATGTTGATACCAGTGACTATTGCACCAGTCATATCGAGACCAGCTGTTGCTGCTGATGTGATGCTGATTGCTTTTGTCCATGTGATTGCACCGGACATTGCGGCATCGTCTTCGATTAAGAGACCGTTTCCATAGGTTCGGCTTGCACCGTCCATGTCACCGACTCTAACAATAACACCGTGAAGTTTGGTATAATCGCTTGTTACTCCACCCGTGATCTTGGCCAATACTGGGGCCATTTCCGTGGTGATTGTGGTTGATGCTGCTCCAGCATCCCAACTAAGTTCTGCATGCACACCGTATGCCGTCGCAACTGTTTTTGCGGTTGCACCTTTTATATAAGCATATGATAAAAGTCCCTTCAGGTTTTGTACACCTACGTTGTTTGCAACACCGTAGATCGTTGCACCTTGAAGAGTACCGGTTGCATTTGCTTCATTTGTCTCCATTCTAAGATACATACCATTGGCTTCGGTAAATGTCGCCACATCTGCCCAGTCGGCCATGTTGTATCTAAGTTCGAGACCTTCTGGATATGTACAGGTTGTTGCGTCAATATCCAAAGCTGCACCAGCGGCTGAACTGGTTGCAAGTCTCCCCTTAATTACGGTTACATCTGACACTGCGTCGCCGAGTGCTACTCCACCTTCAAAGATCTGTGATCCTGATACGGTGAGGTCGCCCTGCCAGTCGAGTATATCGCCAGAGGCACCTTTTGTATATGTCGTTACCATTATTTCACCTCATGTGAAAAAAGTGTGATAAAGCTCACACTTAAGCTGTTGCGCCTGTTATCTTCTCGATTGCGTTTGCAGTCACTACGACTGGAGCAAACATTGAGAGAGCATACACTTCATAGGCATCTCTGCGCTGATTGTCCTGAACCATTGTCTGGATCGGGAGTGCTTCAACGTAGTATCCCATAGGTGTGTACTGACCGAGTGGGTTAGGAGCGGTTGAGACTGTTCCAGTCATGACGTATGCGATACCATCAGTGATGGTGCCGGCTGCCTGTGCGCCTGCATGTCTTGAAACGAGTACTCTGAGACCTTCTACCTGACCTACTTCACCGTGTGCATAGCCACCCTTGACGTCGCCCGTGTTCATGTACGACTTGAACTGGGGCAACTTGTTGATATGACCTGCGCCCTTAGGAGCTACAACGAGTGTATCTGCGAAAAGGTTATTGAGCATCATTCTTACTTTTGCATCAACGAAGTCATACTGACCGAGTGTGCTTGCTTCTGCAGCAACTGTGTTGTCCAGACCTTTGGTCTTACCAGTTGTTGCGGTTGAGGCGCCTGCGCCTGCATCTACCGTGGCTGCACAGTCAAAGTCGATTGTATTGCCGAGGGTGATACCCAATCTCTTCAGTCTCTGCTGGATGATTGGGACTTGCTGGAAGAGAATCATTTCCCTTGTGACCTGATAACCTTCTCCGACTTTATAAGTCGTGACGGTGCTTGAGGTGACTGGCAAGATGTTGAGAGGCAGTTCGTCGCCTTCGCCTATCCTGCTGCCCACGATTACTGGGGCACCAGATGGGGTTGATTCTTTTGGTATTGTTACAGACTGTCTTCCCATCGACGGGTAGTGGATGTAAAGCTGTCTGAAAATCTGTGCGGGCATTGCGTACTCAACGATCATCTGAGAGAGACCTGGGTACAGCAACTGATTAGGAACTGATGTTCCACCTATATCGGATATACCGAATTCTGCGAATGCCATGATTGTTCACTTCTCCTTACGCCATGTTGACATAGGCCATAATGATGGTTTCATCAACGCTGCTATTTGCTTCGAGGGCGCGACCGAACTGAATTGCGGTATCTCCCGGTGTTGCACCGGCTGCGGCCACGAGCGATACTTTTCCTTCTGCACCACACTTGAGTCTTGAACCAACTAAGATTGCGCTATTGTCGGTTATAACTCTAACCACACCTGCCCATGTGTAGGTTAATGGTCTTGTGTCTGCTGCATTTCTGGATTCAGTTGCTACACCGAGATAGTCGGTTGCATTTGCTCCAGCATTGTCTACTGTCCCTGCGACTGTGCCGGGGATTACAATTCCGCCAACCGGAATGGTTGTTGCAACTGTATCGTAGTTGTTGTTTAAGGTTGTGTCGGGTTTTGCGGACATGTGCCAGTTGTAGGCCTTAACATCCACAAGGAGTCCCTGGAAATTATATGATGTCATTTTAATTCACCTTTTAATATCTAATGGTTCTGATTCTGGAATCTGCAACCATTGGGGTTGTTCCCCTTGATGCTGCAAAGCCAAATATCTCATCAACAGCTGCCTGTTCAGCATCCTGTCTGTCCATGTTTGTTGCACCAGTAAAGGCCTGTGCCTGTCCCTGTGCTTTTCCAGCTTTTGCCTGGATTTTACCTGGCTTCATTCCACCAGTTATAACTGGGAACTTAAAGCCGTCTTTCAGTTTCTCGGATGGAACTGGTTCATTGCTGATCTTTGGAACCTTGTGAACGGTATCTGCGGGCTCGTCCTCTGGGGTTTCCGGAGTTACTTTGCTTGCCTGCATGAGGGTCGTGAGTTGAGCGATTGCTGCTTCCAGCTTCTCGATCTTCTTCTCATCTTTCTCTTCCTCTTTCTCGTCCTTCTTTTCATCCTTGGCTTCCTCTTCGGCTACCTTGGATACTGGAACCATTTTGGCTTCCTCTTCAGCTTTGAGTTCTTCCTCTTCAGCTTTCATCTGTACTTTCTTCTCTTCCTCTGCTTCCTCCTGTGCTGCCTTGAAGGCTGCAATCAGAGCGGAAACTGAGGCTTCGAGCTTAACGATTCTATCTTCGTTTGCCATATTTTCACCTTTGTTTATTAAGTTGTTTTTAATCTCAACTAATTGTTCGGACGCTAGCGCCCGAATTTCTTGCTCATTCATCTTATCATCTCCATACTTAAGGAGTATGAATAGTAAAGTTTGGATTTATAATCCTCGTTTGGATAATTCGTCTGTTACGATTGTAAGAATTTGATCTTCTGATAAAAATTCTTTATCGCATGCAGCTGCAAATCCGTATGATTTCATTACTGTTCCCTGGTAGGCAGGAGATACCACAATTGATAATTCTCTTGCCGACATGTTCTTCAGTAAGACCCCGCCTTCTGTGCATTTACACGCCTTGATGTTCTTGTCGAACATCGGCTTTCTACATTTTGCGCATAAGATTTCTCTTGCATCTACTGCGGGCGATACGTGGGTTACATATCCCATTTTGATTGGTATTATTAAGTTGTTATCTTTCGTCGTTACCTCCGCCACATAATGAATATGTGGATAAGGAGTAGCGGGATCCCATTCTGCTTTCGCTTCACTATGAGGATCATCTACCTCGGTTTGGGTAATAACTCCCAATACATTAGCTACCTTTTCAGCGTGGTCAGTTCTCAACTGCTTGCCAACGAAATCTTTGGCGAGCATTTGGAAGTCTTCTTTTTCGACGACCCAATTATTCTTATTTTCGGTAGTGTCAATAAGAACGCCTTTAAGTGTAAGTTGTGTTGCATCTCCGACGGGTTTTTCATCGGAGGCTGTGAATTTTGCATACCAAGTTAGTTCTGACATCGTCAATCCCCTTATTCAATTTTAACGTCGTAACCAGTGCCTGGCACTTTCTTTGGTGCAAACGTCATCTTTTTATCTAGATTTTCTTTATGAACCTTGTATAGCTCATCAAAAGATTTTACAGATTTTTCTTCCTCGGCTTTTGCTTCCTCGGGAGCTTTGAACTGTGCCGGGGGTTGAGCTTCCTCTGCGAATTTCTCTACTTCATACTGATCCATAAGTGATTCAAATTTGTCACCATCTTCTGCTTTGAAGCCCTTGTCAGACATCCATCTTAGGAAACAGTAAAGTTCGTTGAGAGCATCTTCGTTGAAAGCTTTCTTTGGTTCACCAAGTTCTTCTTCCGCTTTCTGGATAAGTTCTGCTTTCTTGGAGAATCCGGGTGCGGGGAAAATTAAATGTTTTTGTTTCGGCCCACCTGTAGCAGGTGCAGGAACTGGTGCCGGTGGTTCGGGCTCATATCTCTTTGGCATCTTCTTGATTGTTGCCAATGGATCCTTGGGTTTTTCAATCTCTTTAAGATATTGTCCCAACTTATCTCCCTCTTCAGCTTTCTTTGGTGGTAAGATTCTTCCCCCGGATGCCGGATTATATTCCTCTTCGGCCCTATGAAGATGTAAGAATGATTCTATTTCATCTTTGGGGCTCAATTTTGTTTCAGGAGCTTTTGGTTGCTTGGGTTTATAATGAGGAACCAATTGATCTTCCTCGCCTTTATGTTCCATAGGTTTCTTTGTTTCCAAAGGTTTATCCTGAATATCAATATCGCGTTTTACTTGGGGGATTGTGGTTACTGTTTGCGACTTCGGTTTCCCCAATGCAAACTGCTGTCTCAATTGCTGTGTTTTCGGAGACATTACCGGCGCTGCTTTCACCTTAGGTGTGTGTGGGCCATCCGACTTTGGCAATGGTTTTGACATTGGCGGTGACGGTGGTCGTTGCATTGGCTTTCCTTTTGGAGGAGCCACCACTACACTCTCTTTATGTTGTTTGACCTCTTTCTGTGAATAGGGTGTAAATGCATACTGTGAAGGTTTGCGCTCTTCCTCTGCTTTCATTACTGTTCCAAGCTTGGTATAGTACTTGGGATCTTCTTTGAGATGCGCAAGGACAATCTTCTTGAGAGCTTCTTTGTCATTACCTACTACATCGGCATGCTCTGTTTCTTCTTTCATACCCATCTTAAACTCTTCGGGATATACAAGCATGTCATCGTCTTCACAAGCTTTGACAGGTACCGGCATTTTTTCCTGGCGCTTCTGTCGACTAATATCCATCGGGCTTCCAGTCTTAACCTTTTTCCCCATACTAGATTGAGGATAATTGAAATCTGTTTTCACTTCTTCCACTTTTAAATTTGGTGATTTGAAATCAACTTCTTCTGCCAAGAATGCATCTATAATCTCCGATGCCATTTCACGGAGACTTGGTCCACTTGGAAGAATGAAGGTCGGTTTCTCTTTTGGTTTAAATTTAAATGCTTGTTCTCTTATAGTTGGGGGAAGACTAACTTCTTTCTTTATTGATTCCGGCTTCCGGAAATATTTTTCTTTGAGAGCCATGTCCTCTTCCTCAGCCTTTACCTTTGAAAGTTTGTCCGAGATTTTCTGCTTATAATCTTTTGCTTTTGCCCAATCAGCTTCGGTTGGAAGAGTTATTTTACCGACGTCTGGAGTCGGTCCTTTCACATCTTCTTCTGCGGGCATCTTATACCCTTTCTTTTTCATCCATGTAGCCAGGGCCCAGGGGGTCTTGACATCGGACTGTTTGTCTAATTTTTTAACTAATTTTTCTACATCTTTTGGAATAAAAATCACTCCTTATGCCCATGGACCCACCGAGGTCATGGTATTTGTACCGATTGGCATGAACTCCATATATGATCCCATACCTACTGTTGGTGTGGTTCCATTTGGTGCAGTATTGAACTGGAGTTGTGGTGTTATTGTACCAGCAACATTGGTTCGAATTATGCCATCGAGTTGTATAATTGTTGGGCCCTTACCATTTGAAGTAGCAGTGGTCATTGTTGACTGTGTTATCCATGCTCTATCAGCCGCCGTGGACACAACTGTATTGGCAACCGCAATGTGTGTTGCTCTTGTGGTGTATGCGATATTGGTAAGTGAGCCACCGCCACCAACAGTAAATGCCAATCCAACTGTATGATTGGTTCCGTCACCACCCGTAATATATAAGACGCCTCTCACGATATATGTTGTACTCGCACTATATGTGAAAACATCATTAGTTGTTGGAAATATCTGTTGCACAGTAGCATCGTTTGCTAATGTAAGTGGTGTTTGAATTATTGAAAGTCTCTTGGCAGCAGTTACACCACGACCAGTTGCATTTGTTTCGTAGAATACCAATCCATCATATTCAAATGTTCCTGCTTCTGGAACAGTAAGTAATGTTCCAGATGTAAGTTTAATTGGTGCGGTACCTGCTGTTGCAGTTCCAGCCGCAAAGGTTGCCTTTGAAATTGTTGGACCGGTTATTGTACCTCTGATAAGAGTTTCGGTAATTGCTGTGCTACCGAGAACTATCTGATTACTCGCGGTTGTCCATGTATCATAACCAATTGCAATACTGTTTGTTGCATCTACTTTCTGGGCTACATCGTTCCCAGCAAGGTGTCCTATAAATACATTACGAGTACCAGATGTTAATGTGGCACCAGCCGCAAAACCAACCGCGACATTTTGACTACCGGTACAAGCCACAAGTGTATTTTGTCCCCCAATGGCAACATTTCTTACACCTGTTACGTTGGCATCAAGTGCATCTCTTCCAATAGCAATGTTATAATCACCGGTGGTTGTTTCTGCCATACTGCTGCAACCAACTGCTATATTATAATCAGCTGTATACGAAGAAAGTTTTCCTTGGAGAGCACCTTGCCCAACCGCTGTATTATTAGAACCAGTTGTATTATTAGCAAGAGCACCATCACCAATAGCTGTATTCTGATTACCAGTTGTAGTATGCCATGCTGTGTTATTTCCTACACCGGTATTCTGAATACCAGTTGTATTGTCTTGAAGTGCATCTGCACCCACAGCTGTGTTGTTTGTGCCTGTAGTATTACCTATTAAGGAATTGCATCCAACGGCAATATTATATGTTCCAGTTGTATTAGCATATAATGCACTACAACCAACCGCTACATTGTTAGTTCCTGTTGTATTACTGTATGCCGATTGATGACCAACAGCTGTATTACTATCACCGTGAGCATTGGTCTTAAGTGCTTCTACACCAACCGCAGTGTTGAAATAACCAGTACCATTTGCTAGAGCATCTCGTCCCCACACAGTTGTGGTTTCATCTGCCACACCAGTTAGATGGGTATTTACATAAATCAGACCACCTGTATTATTGATCTGAACATCTCTTTCATTACCAGAAATACTTGCATCACTCGAATTGTCTGTATATGCATAACCAGCAGAAATTAAATCTGCTCTGGTTATTTCGGCAACCATATATGTATCATAAATGGTCCCACCATTGAGAGTTCTATAAATCTCAACGCTGGTAACCGAGGTATCTTCTGACAAAGGAATGTCTGTTAATTCCACTTTCTGTGAAGAGGGTGAAATTTTACCAGAGGCCGGCCCGGTTGCTGTTTCACCTATTGCTGTAACATATGCCACTCTATAATAATAATCACCAGTAAGCACACCAGCTGCTCCAAGAGCCACTGAAGGTGCTGTGGCGGGAGATTCTACTTGCTGCATCTTGATGTGGCCTTGTTTAATGTTTATCTTGTATGTAGATGTAGGAGTATCTCCAATGCCTATTCTATCAACCACAAGATTACCAGTAATTGTTGGTGCTGCTGCACGGACGAAATTACCAGTCCCGGTTCCAGTATATTCTGTTAGTGTTGAATGATAGAACTCACCATTACCACCCTCAAGACCAGCAAGGTCATTATGTTTTGTTGGGAGGGGAGTTTCCACATTTGATGTATATGAGCCACTGTGAACGAAATGAACAACCACATCGCCAACATTGTCAGTTGTTGCCCAGACTTCAATTTTTAATCTTTGTGTTTCTGTTATTGCAAATGCGGGTTGTGTAGTGGTTGTGGTATAGACCACTGCATCTGCTTCGGTTGTACCAACAGTTGTGATTTCATCACTATCTACTGAGAAGAGCTGTGTCTCTGCCCAGGGAGTTGCATTATCAATCTTATGAACTATATATCTAAGTTTGGTGACACCATCTGTGGTGCTGACATAAGTATAGCTATTAAAAGTCCAAACACCAGCATTAACTTGTGTGACACCCAGTCCACCAGACGCGGACGCATAGGTATCTATCATTTCAGTGCTATTGTTTACTGTTTGGGGTTCATCTACAAACTGAACAACGTCTGGAATTCTGGCAAGTGTTTCGTTGGAAGTTACGTCAGAATTTGTATCATCATAATAGAAGATTGTTCCACGGCCAGCACTAGCGACCAAACCTGCTGAATTTACCCAATCTGCGCCATTATATTTTAATACCTGATCTACTGCAGGTGTAGCGAGGGAAACGTTGTCTAGGTTCGCAATATCTACTTTACCAGTACCATCGGAACCAGTGTGAAGATGTGCACCCACATCAACACCATCAATCGTTTTTCCACTTTCTACGGTAACATTACCAGTAATTGTTCCCCCATCCAATGATAATGATCCCACAGACGTTGTATAATCAGGCATAATTTCTCCCCACTTATTTAGCTATTAATCTTGCATACACTGCTGTAAAATAATGTTCGGAACTTAATGTTCCTGCTGTTGACCAGTTTACAGTTACCCAGTCACCCGTTGTCAACCCATCCACTGTAATGTAGTCAACGCCCACTGCTGTAAGTTCGGTCCCATCATATGTTCTTATTGTTACTCCGGATACCGGTTCTATTACATTAATGTGATATTTTATACTGGCGGTGCCAGTTTCTCCACCCAATGATACAAGTAAATCCACATGCTTACAGTCACCAATATAAATTGGAACTGTTTTACCCACAGCATTTACAGTTGCATTATTGTGTATTTTTGTTACCAATACCGGCTCTCGCCCACGATTGGCAACATCTGTTGGTGTTACATCTGTCATTATTATTTCTCCTGCAATTCTTTATATCTAATTTGCATCCTTCGCCAGAAGTCCATCATCATCTGGTTTAATTCGATTTCCCTGTGGGGATACTTTTTGATAAGCCGTCCCCCAAATTTAAAGAAAATACCAATATTCCAGTTAAAGTTACTCAGTCTGGTATTTTCTATTATTGTATCTGTCAACTGACCACCGAATACCCGAATCCTTTTATCTTCGTTCAAGTGATCAATATCATGAGCAGTAACATGAATTGGAAAATCGTCACCGAATGTAAAATAAGGTAACTCAATCTCAATCATGTTTATGTTTCTCCACGAATTTCTCAATATCTTCTGCACTTCTTACCAGTAGTTGGTCAGTAATTTTATCCCCCTCATGAACATAGATTATTCCCGCCTGCTCATTAAAGGATATTACTTTCTTACCAAGTTGCCATGTATTTTCTTTTTCTTCTATTTTTGGATACAATCTACTGAATTGCGATTTAACTTCATCGGGCTGTAGATACTGTCTCCGCTTAACATCTGCATCATCCGCACCCTCAGCCTTTAAGGCTTTGATGTGGGCATCTGCATATGTCATTCCCTCATCCTTCATTGCTTTCCTTTCAACAAGTTCGTGGAGAGCTGTCTTCTCAGGCCTTTCGTCCTGGTCTGAAACCCATACTTCATTTTCGGGGATATAATCGAAAACAAAATGATGACCTCCAATGTAGTCGTGAGTTCCTTCCTCACCGGAATGCTTCCAATCCCTACTGTATCTCGCGGCCACTTTGTCGCCAGATACCATCCAGACTTCTACACCGTCTTTATCTGCCAGCTTTCTAATCTTAACTGATGTGAGATCTTTTACTGGTTCGTCGTTTCCCTGACCAGTAACTTTATCTTGTTCAGCTCTTATATCGGGATTGCTTTGACCAACTGTTTCCATGCTATGAAGCTTGCTAGCAACCTTAGTTAAGAATGCAGTCTTATCTTTCTTTTTCATTGTGGGAGCTTTCCTTCTTTTCTTTTTACCTTCTCCCAATAATGGATACATTAAATTGTCTGGTACACCAGTTCCTGATGGAGCACCGGGTTCTGCAAAACCTTGAACATCTTCCTCAGCATGCAACTCTTCCTTCTTTGGTTTATAAAGCAAAGGTTCCTTTATCTTGATATCGGAATATTCTTCCTCTTCACTCTTGAAGATTTTCTTCACACCCTTCTTTAATAGCTTGGTCGAAGTTCCTGTAATTGATTTTGAAATTGGATCTTTACCCGGCTGACCTACACCAGGCTGTTTAACCTTTTGGAGATCAGTTAACATTTTATTTGGTTGTACTGCCGCACCTTTGGCTTCTACAATCTCATCTTCGAGAATAGAATCTTCTGGAGGCATATCCGAACCCTTATCTTCTACTGGAGCCCCCTCTTGTGGAACCTGTGCTTCGGGTGGAAGTAATGTATCTCCCTCTGTCACTGGTTCAAGTTTCTTACCAACTTCTCCAAGCCATGTTCTTGCTTCATTGGTACTGATGATATTAGCTGCTCTGAGAGTCATTACTTTCTGAATCTCGGCCGCATCATCCTTCTCATAGACCTGATTCCAAACCATAGATGGTACTGGACAGCCTTCACCAAATGCTTTCTCTACAATTGGTTTGAAAAGTTGTTCTTGGATAGCGTCACCCATTTGCTGTTGCAGTAGCTGTATTGTATTTATCCAATCATCAAAAGATACCGTTGCAACAGAACGGTTTGAACTCGCATGTACACCGAGAAGATCGGGTGGTACACCGAGAGAAATCATACGCTGCTCGACATGATAATCGAGATGCGCTAAAAGAGGAGCAAGCGAACTTGCTGGGAATGGGAGAGGTTTACTTTCAACATCTCCTCTGTGATATATATCGCCACCAGGACCGCGGGCACTTGTTGCTGCAACGAATGCAGTAAACTGTCCTTCTGTCCATGGCTCTTCTGTGTTATTACCACAAGCAAATACGAGTGGTGGTTTAGCACAGGCATGCGATATTAAAATAAGATCGTTTTCAATTGTCCAGATGGCTTCTTGTGTTCTCACGAGTGAGAGAAGCATACTGGTACCATAAGCATTTTCAGTCCACCATGATTTGGGATTGAATCTGATATGGATCGTTTTATCATTTGTAAATGCAACTGGAGGAGTGCTGAGGTACTGGAGATAACCATAAATATTTCCATAAGAGTCTCTGCGAACTCTCATCCACAGGGGGTCAAGAGGTTTAATCCAAACCGGATTTCCTTTTGCTGCCACATTAAGATACTTACCATTACCATTATAATTAACAGTAGGTAGATAGGGAATACCATGTTCACCTATCTTATAATCTTCGTGGGGATCGGGAATCTCAACACGTTGGAACTCTGGCTCAGTGCTATGTTCCTCAGTAACATCGATCTCGTCATAAACTATTTCTGCATATGCGTTTCCATATGTCAGAGCGTCCGAAGCGAGCATCTGTAGATGAACTTTAAAGTCTTGCTGTTGATCAAGCCAGCTCTTAAGGTAAAGGAGAATGTCTTCTCTATGTTCTGTTTCGGGAGGAAGGTCAAGCTCGAACCCTTTTGATATCGCTGTAGCTACTGTTTTATCAATAGCTTTCTTAACGATGGGTACAGTACGATACATCATTCTGTACTTGGGCAGATCTGTTAGAGGATTAACTCCCCACATCTTTGTCCACTGAGAGATGTACGGAGATTGTGTATAGCCATAGCCAGACTGTGGGGGAGTTTCCTCTTGTGGTATAATGGGAAGCTTTTGGAACCAATTACTCGGTGTATACTTATCGTAACGCACCGACTGTTTATCCGTCATCCTTCTCTCGGCGACGAACTTGTTGGCAACCGCTGCCTCTCTTAATGCCTTAACATCATCTGCTGTAAGAATCATGCTTTATAACCTCATAAGTTTCTTTAATACTTCACGAGCGATGGCTTCTCTATCTAATTGTTTTATCTTGATGGAACCCGCGGGTTTACCATTTTTCTTTATACGGACTTCTGCCACGAGCTCTACGACGTATTCATCGCCATCGATCTTAAGGCCTGCGGTATCAAAGTCTTCGAAATTTTCTATGAATTCTGATTCCCATTCGGGAGCTGTTTCTTTTGGAGCAGCAACATCTTTATGTTCTTTACGTAGAATTCTCTGAACACGAACTCCACGATTCCTTTCTTTCATAAATCTTTCCAGTGAGACCCAGTATCTCTGCTGTCTCCCATCTGGATGGGTCATGATGATTGGTATAAGGGCCGTCTTACTGATCGGGTGTATTGGAGTTGACATTTACATTCCTTGTCTTGGATTTAGATACCCATCAAAAAACTGCTGTTGTTCTGGCATTGTACTGATTGTTACATCAAACTTGGACATATCCAAATTTGCATCAAATCCAGATACTTCTGCCTGGTGTCCAGTAGCGCTAAAGAATGGATCACCTTTATACTGTCCTTTCTTTTTTATTAGTGAGAATGCTCCTTCTACTGCATCCGGTCCATCGTCGTGACCAGCTAGGGGGAAATATACGAATTGACTGACCAACTCTTTATAATTTCTATCATCTTTCCAATCGCTTCTAATCTTTAACAACCCCTGTTTTATTAGGGGTTGTAAAGACTGAATACGAAGTTCTTTGTTTGATGTGTGACCAACCTCAACGATTGGAAGATAAGATTGATTGCTTGCCGAATATTTCTTCATTTGTTCGGAAAACAATGATTGGAAGACGTTTGATTCTACTCCATACTTTCTATAGTTGAAGATCTTATGTTTCGCAAAAATGACTTCCATTGTGCGATCTGGCGGCATGCGTTCCAGTACAACGTCGATAATATAAACCGTGCCTTCTTTTCCTTTCCCAAGTGTAACAAGACCAGTGAAGTCTGACGATTTTGATTTTCCAATAGACAAATCACAGTATCCGACGAATTCGACTTCATGGACTTTGTCACCATCTTTCACTCTATTTGTTCCGAGATACTCGAAAGTTTTAAAGTCACTCTCAAAGAAGATCTGAGCTTCTTGAGGCATTGGTTTATTAATGTACTGAGATGCGAACTCGAGTGGACCTTTTTCAACTCTTAACCGATCAAGAATTTCTTGCGGAAGAATCGTGGGAAACTTCGGTGTCTTTTCATCTTCAAGGAAACATGACTCAATGCTAATGTCCCACTGTTCAGCAGCTGGAAGTTTAGGATTGAGATCCTCGATTATATATTTATATAAATCATTAAAATGCCATCGTGTTCCGATGACAATTATTTCTCCATCGGGATCCAAAACAGACATTAAGTCTTGGAACCATTTCTTTTTCTTTTCTCTGATAGACTCAGACTCTCTGTCCTTGTCATTGCACAAGTCGTCGCAGATAATGGTAGAGTAGTGAGCACTGACCAAGTTACCGAGAACACCTACTGTTGAGATGCTTGGTTCCTTATTAAATGCAGTGCGGCTTGTTACTGTTACGCTTGATACTTTAGATGCATTACCGTCAATTAGTTTACCGAATACATCTATGAAACGATCATTTCTTAATAAATGGGTTGTAATTTCACGAAGGAATGCTTCTGCATTATCGCTTGTCGCGTTTGCAATTAGGATTCTTTCGTTAGGATTGTGGACTAATTTCCACAGGGGATAAGCTACAGTATATATCGTGGACTTGTATGTTCCTCGAGGTTTGAGATAGAGCTTCCTTCTACTGGTTGTATCTACCTCTTTGGCCCATTCTTTGTGAACAGGACCAAGCTTTTTGTAGCCGAGAATATACTTTGTGAAATTGAAAAAGTCAAACTCCTTGGTTTGATCTCCCAAGGAGAGCTTTATTATTTTTGCCATTTAACAGGTTGTATTTGGTTCCCAGGGCTTTGGTGTTACCGGGACATTCCAATAGATTTTGTAGATGCTGCCGGAGTAAACGTTTTTCTTCCCACTCCCACCACACCTAGGGCAGCGTTTTTCTACACCGCAATCTTTGCAGTGAATATGACCAACACCATCACACTTAGGACATTCCTCATCATAGACTTCATTATAAATGTCTGGATAGGATATTGTTGTCGTCCCAGTGGAATCACTTGTGTGTGATCCATTGAAGGTAGTTGTAGTTTCTTTGAGCATATTAACAGTACTCCACGTTTACATCAACTTCGAAGGGAGCTCTAAGTTCTATACGGATATATTGCGGTGCACCGTGTTCTGCAAGCATTTCGTGTCTCTTCATGAGATCCATTAGGTCTAATACAAATTTCTGAGGGTTCATTCTTTCTTCACTTCATCTTCTGGTTTGATCTCCTCGATCCATTCCAGTTTTACTTTCTTCTCTTCTTTAATGTCACCCAGAATTTCGTGCTTGAGTTTCAATGCCTGTGTAACGTCCTTGATTGTTACTGTTTCAAGGAGTTCGGGAGCCTTAGCGATAATAAGGTCTAAGACTTCTACACTAGTCAAAACTCTATTTATACCCTTCTCTTTACACTGTTCATCAAGAATTCTCACGGCTTCGTCTACAATGGTTGCCATGTGGTTTTCCTTATGATACAGTAAGATTGCAGGTTTCACTTTGAATCGGGCCGACAGTTCTTTAAAGCTGTTACCCGGTCCACCGTCAATGAGATCACTCTCGATCTGTGGTCTGTCTGGATGATAGCAAACGTCGCAATATTTCGCCATAATAATTACTCCATGATGATGTGGCAGCCGAGACACTCGACTTCCATGTGTGAATTAAAATGAAGACTATGTGATGTTAAGCAATCTGGACATACAGACGGAACCACGAGTATACCCTCTTTCCCTTTAATTATATATCCTGTGGCTTCTTGTCTGATCATTGACATATCTTTCACTTCACTTAACTCAGAATTAGCGTCTTCATGCTGTCTGATGATTAT
>Ga0102851_10000729_pt1 | contig 17381 bp, 13 predicted proteins | sample Mud3Dept3metaG_FD_79558 | JGI IMG/M metagenome (GOLD analysis project Ga0102851, IMG submission 79558) | Freshwater wetland microbial communities from Ohio, USA, analyzing the effect of biotic and abiotic controls - Mud 3 Core 4 Depth 3... | ecosystem: Environmental > Aquatic > Freshwater >... | reverse complement strand
TTTTCATTTTCACATTTTTCTAAAAGGAGTACGATAAAATCGTTAGTCATAAATTGATGACGTTTGAAGTTGATGATTGGCTTGAATTTTTTGTCTTCCCAACTATTGTAAGTTTTGTTTGCATCAGCCAACCTCTTCAATTACCATGCGTATCTTAAATAAGAAGGCATTCTAATCTCACAAAAAATGAAAAATACTTTTTACACGTTGGCCATTTCAATACTTTTCTTTTTAACCGGTTGCGGTGAGCCGACGAATGCTTGCTTTACTTATTCTCCGGTGACGATTGCAAAAGATTCTGCCGTTACTTTTGATGGTTCATGTTCTCAAAATACCATGTTCTTTAAATGGAATTTTGGTGACGGCACCGCAGATACGTCGGTTACTTCGACAACCATTACGCATAAATTTACCTCATCTGGACAATTCGCCGTTACACTTAATGCTAAAAGAAAAGACGGAGCAACACTTGGGAAAGATCATCTGACCACGTCGCAAATAATTACGATTCAGTAAAATCACGCGATAGGAAAATTATTCAGGTAAAACAGCCTTAACAACCAAATTTTGTTTCTGCGATAAAAAACATCTTTCAAGATTAGCCTGAAAAAATTCTTCATCTGATGCAAACCGAAGTGAAAATCCCTCTTCGCTATTATTCACAAGAGGATTAATCGTAGAATGCGCGTGTTGATTTGCAACGGCATTTTCTGTTGTCTCTAGTCCAATCAGTACAGCGCTGAATTTTGAAATTTCTGTTTCGATGATTTCTTGGGTAAAACTTTCTCTCAAAGAAATTAAACATATTGAAGTGAAAAGAATTCCGGCGATGATTAAACTATTTTTCATGTCTTTTATTTTCACCAAAATTCGGTATTTGATATTGGTGGTTAGAATTGAAAAACGCAAGTGTTTTTTGGATTTGCGGAAAGCGCAAAAAAGACTGGCAACTAATTGTTGGAGGGTCTTTTCTTAAAGTTTGAGATTTACTTATTAATTAGCGTCTGACCACCCCAAACCCCTCCGGAGGAGGGGCTTCAGATTTCCTTAGGTTCGGAAGTCATCAAAAAATCGAGATCTGACAAAAAAAAGACTGCCCCTTTCGAGACAGTCCTTTAAATATTAAATATTTTTTCTTTCTATCGATCTCCCGTAAATCTGAGAATAGACATAAAAAGATTAATGAAAAGAATATAGAGTGTTAAACCACCCATTAATTCTTGTTTTTTTCGATCTTCTCCTGTTAATGACATGTCAGACGCAATTGATTTCATTCGTTGCATTTCCCAAGCGGTTAATCCGGTGAAAACAAATAATCCCATAAAAGAAATTACGTAGGAGATCATTTCGCTGCCCATAAAAACGTTGGCTATACCTGCGATCATCATTCCAAAGAAAAGCATATAAAGTAAACTTCCCATTTTGCTCAGATCAGTTTTTGTCGTATAGCCTAAAATCGCCATTGAACCAAAAGCACCCGCAGTTACAAAGAATGTAAGAGCGATTGATGAACTTGTATAAATAAGGAAAATGAAACTCAAACTTATTCCGATCAATACTGAATAAAGAACATATAAAAGCATCACATTCATGAAAGCCATTTTGTGATAAGTAGCCCTGATTGCTATTACCAGTAAAAGTGGAGCAAAGATGACAACATAACCCATTGCTGAAAGACCGGATTGGGTAAACATCAATTCCAAATACCATGTTGAAGATGAAGCGTAATAAGCCATTCCGCCGGAAATAGCCAAGGCGAAAAACATGTATTTGTAAACATTGGCGAAAAATGAACGCGAAAGTGTTGCAACATCATTTTCGTTGTCTATCACTTCATAATTATTGTAGCTCATAGGGTTTTTATTTTTTGTTATTCAAAGTTAGTAAAAATTCTCTTTATTAGAACCGATTTCTTGCCACAAAGTCACTAAGACGCTAAGTTACACAAAGTGAAATAATGCTTTTTTTGCGACTAAAAAATTCTGCATACCTTTTTTTTAGTTTTTAATCGACATCAGCTAAAAAATATAATTCTAATTTTGTTGACTCAGCAAATTGATTGCCAACCCATAAAATCTGACAAACTGTCGTAAATAATTCTAAAAATGATCATAGTAACAGGAGCAGCCGGCTTCATTTCTTCTTGCCTGGTTAAAGAACTTAATCAAAGAGGATATAACGATATTGCAGTAGTTGATGATTTTTCAAGAGCAGATAAAAACAAAAACCTTGAAGGAAAAGTGCTACTCGCTAAAGTTCCGAGAATGGAATTTTTTTCATGGGCAGAATCATTTAAAAAAGAAATTGACTTTGTTTTCCATCTCGGTGCGCGAACAGATACAACCGAATTCAACAAAGAAATTTTTGATGAGTTGAACGTCAACTATTCAAAAAAGATGTGGACGTTTTGCACGGAAAATAAAATTCCGTTGGTCTATGCAAGCAGTGCTGCTACTTATGGTTTGGGTGAATTTGGTTATGACGATAATCATGAAGTAGTTGAAAAATTGAAACCGCTTAATCCTTATGGAGAATCTAAAAATGAATTTGATAAATGGGCCCTTCGACAACTTGGCTTCGGCTCCGCTCAGCCGGCGGTTGGAAGTTCTCCACCATTTTGGGCGGGACTAAAATTCTTTAATGTGTATGGCCCGAACGAATATCACAAAGGACGAATGGCTTCTGTGATCATGCATGCATTTAACCAGATCAAAGAAACAGGTGCAATGAAATTATTTGCGTCACACAATCCAAACTATGAAAACGGTGGACAGCTTCGCGATTTTATTTATGTAAAAGATGTAATCAGCGTATGTCTTTATATGATGGAAAAAAAACCTGGTTCGGGTCTTTATAATCTTGGAACAGGAAAAGCGAGAACATTTAAAGATTTAGCAAACGCCACTTTTAATGCAATGGATAAACCTGTGAACATCTCATACATTGACACTCCGGCGGATATTCGTGATAAATACCAGTACTTCACTGAAGCTAAGATGACTAAGCTAATTCAAAGCGGCTACACAAAACCATTTTATTCATTAGAAGACGGAGTGACGGATTATGTAAAAAACTACTTGTCATCTCATAAGTATTTTTAAATTTAACGTATGGAAAAGACCCAAGATATCCAGCAACGTATTCTTGACAGTATTAAAGAGCGCCTCCCGAAAGGAGAAAAATTGGCTCACGTCATGATGGAAAAATTAAATCTGAGCCAGGACGCAGTTTATCGCCGATTGCGCGGAGATGTTCCTCTTACAATTTTCGAAACCAAAATTCTCTGCGAAGCCTATTCAATTTCATTTGATGATTATGGAACCTACAAAAAGGGCCAGGTTTCTTTCGCTTATTCTCCGCTAAGCAGGATGGATTTAAATTTAGAACATTTTCTAACAGGTTTGCGTGATTCAATGCGACTCGTAAAGAATCTTGAAGATCCTGTTATCTATATGAGCATTAACGATACGCCCATTTTTCAACTTTTCAATTTACCCCATTTAACACGGTTCAAATTTTTTTATTGGGCAAAAACATATTTGAAATTACCGCAATATGTAGATGAGAAATTTAAGCGCGAAAAAATAGACAAACGTGTTTTACAAATTGGAATAGAAGCACACAATCTTTACAATTCAATTACTACGCATGAGGTTTACGGTCCTGAATTATTGCGCGGAACTTTAAGACAAATCCAATATTATTTTGATGCGCATTTATTCGAGGAACCGGCTTATGCGCTTGAACTGATTGATAATTTAATAGCGCTCAGTGCGCATTTGCAGAAGCAAGCAGACATCGGCCATAAATTTGCACGGGGAAATGAACCAATAACTTCAGGAAATGAGTACAAGTTGTATATGAATGAAACCATTATTACTGATCAGACATATCTCATAAAATGGAAAGATGGCAAGGCTGTTTATTTTACGCACAACATCATGAATTACCTGGTTACGCAAGATCCTTTCTATGCGTCAGAAACTGAATTTATCCTGGAAAATCTTATCAATAATTCAAGCCCGATAAGTGTTGTTAATGCCAAAGATCGCTACAGGTTTTTTGCCAGCCTGGATCGTACGATTGCAAATTTCAGAAAACATGTTGAATCATCACTGGAGATCTGATTCGAAAAAAAATTATTCATGAAATAAAAGTAACGGCTTATTTGTATAAAGCGTTAAATTTTTTGTAACACTTCTCCGCATCATCTTTTCAAAAAAACCGTAATTTTTTCGAAGCATTACAAGTACGTCGCAATCGTGTACTGTGATATAATCCATAATTCCGTCTGCAATGGTTTCGGCAGGAACGAAATGAAAATTAATAACAGATTGACCTGCTGAAGCGATCATTTTTGCCTCCATCTTCTTTGTCTCGAGTTTTTTTTCGTCATCCTCAACTATTTGTAAAATGTCGATGTTAAACTTTATTTCCGGAGCAAATGTTTTTAATGGTTTGATTAAATCAGCTTCTGTATTTTTAGTAAGATCAACAGCGATGACTATATTTTTAAACCCGGTCCATTTGGCGTCGGGCGGAATAACAAGAATAGGTAGCGTATTTTGTTTTACTACCTGGAATGTATTACTTCCAAAAATTTTATTTGCTGCGTTTGTGGCACCATTCGTTCCCATTACGATCAAATCTATTTTACTTTCTTTTTTTAAATGATCAATGGCATCATACAAAAACCCAAAGTAGGTTTCTGTTTCAATTTTCAAATGATGTGCATATGGTTCAGACTTTAACTTGTCAACCAGCTTTGAAAGCCCGTTTAAAGAATCACGCTCCATTATATCATTAAATTCAATCATGATAGTTCCCTGGCCAAAAGGAACCTTGTAACAATTTAAAATTCGGATTTCCGCTTTTATTTCTTTCGCTAAATGGCAGGCATAACTCAACGCATTATAAGCATTTTCAGAAAAATCAGTAGGAACTAAAATCGTAGGCATGAAAAAAAAAAGTTTAGGAACCAAAGGTCAGGTTCCTAAACTGATTTCAAAATGAAGTTTGCCAAATTGTTACCTGATTAAAGTCAGTTTTTAGAACTTTGGCACAGAAACCGTTCTGTACTTGTTCACCGTAATTTTTTTGTCTTTAGGATATTTGATTGTAAAAGCGAGTCTGTAAGTGGCTGATTCGCCGGGGGCCAGGTTCACAATCCAAAGCAAACGGCCGGTTGTCAGGTTATGCTCTGCAGATGAAATTTCCTCGATTGTAACTGAAATATCGCTGTCCTGTGAAATTGGAATTTGATCAAAAAGATTTAACTGGATAGGCGTTTCGCGATTATTTTTCACTTTAATTTCATAGGTATACGAATCTTTGCGATTTGGTCCTATCACTTTTTTGTCACTGAATTCTTCCAATAATCTTCGGGTTATTTCTACTTTCGAATCCCTCCCAAATGATAAACGAAGTGTGTCTCCTACATTCGCAGTGTTAATGTATGACTGGCCTACATAGGTATCCGCAAAATAAACATTAGTGGGCCCGGGAACAAGATCCAGTTTTTCCCAGCCAACAATATTCGCAAGTAAAAAAGCATCTTTATCTAATTTTGGAACTGCTTTATGAGAAAAAGTCGCCTGCAGTGTATGTTTTGTAATATCTACAAGATATGGTTTTGAATCGCATGGAATGGTGTATTTACGCTCAATGACAAATTCTGTAGAGAGTTGAGAAACCTCAATTGTAGTAAATGCAACGGTAGAAGTTGTGCCACCACCTAAATCCCACGCATTTGCAAAACCCTGATCGTTGTTATCGCCAAAATTTACACCGTCAAGATTCTGGTTCATTTCAGGTACACTTGTGTTTGAATAATATTGTGTGTACTGACGATTTTGCGGAACTACATAAGCTTCTCCTTTTGAGTCGTCATCATAATTATTAAGCGAACTGTAATTCAGATACCACGGAGAAAGAGTTGGTGCAGATGCAGAAACATTTGGATCTGATGTTGACAAAACAAGGTTTACATCGTTCCAATCTGTTCCGGTATTATTAAAAACTTTTGCTTTGTATTTTAAATCAATTGTTCCACTGATGTTGTCTGCTGACAAATCATAATTTGCCTGCCAGCCACAATTTGATACAATGTATTTCAAATCAACTTGCATCGATGTTGCTTCAGGAACGTCAACAATAACAATAATCTGGTTGCTCTTAATTGTTTCTTTATAATTGAGTTCTGTAAGTTGACTTTGATAACGCCAGATCAAACTATTTTGCTCAGTGATGTCGTTGTTGTATTGCGTAATTATTTTATTCAGTTCCATTATTCGCGTCCGGTAATAAATCGCCATGTTCTTTAATTCATCAACTGATAAATTATGCTGTTCGCCTTTGATGTCTGTATTTTTTTGAAGCAATTTTTTTTCTTCGTAATACGCATCCTGTTCGTTTTGAAGATCGATTACTTTTGCGCGCATAAGTGCAAGTGAATCCTGAATTAATTTGATGCGTGGATTTTTATCAATAAAACTCAGATAATCAATTTCAGCACTTACAGAAACAAGGTTGAATTCTTTATCAGCGTTGAACTGAACGCTTTTGTGATCGGCCACTGTACTGATATTAGTAAAGATGAGTTTATTTCTCCCTTTTTTAAGATTGACAGATGTAGAGCGATGTTCTTCTCCACCAGTTAAAAATACCGTGACTCTTTTTATTTCACTGCTGATTTTTATTGAATTTACATCTTGCGATAAAGCAGAATTCATTATAAGCAAACAACAGGCTACAAGTCCAACTAATTTTTTCATTTTCAATTATTTATTTTTCGAGAAGAAAGGTAAAAAAAAACGGTTCTTCACTTTCTACTTTATGATAGTTTAACAAAAAAACAAAAGTCAAAAAATCCTTTCAATTGATTTTGTTGTCAATAAAAACAGGTAGCTAAATCGTTTCACTAAAAACTAGGACATGAAACTGTTCTGAAAGTAGCAACCTTAATCTGTTTGTCTTTTGCATATTTTATTGTAAAACCAATTTTGTAGGCCGCTGATTCGCCCGGAGCTAAATTTACGATCCATTGTAATTGTCCCGTTGTAAGGTTATGAGTTGCTGCAGAAATTTCATCAACAGTAACCGCAATCTCACTGTCTTGAGAAATCGGAATCTGGTCAAAAAGATTAACCTGTACCGGTGTTTCACGATTATTTTTTATTTTGATTTCGAATGCGTACGAATCTTTCCTGTTTGGCCCAATTACTTTTTTATCTGAAAACTCTTCCATTAAACGACGCGTGATAACAACTTTGGAATCGCGGCCAAAAGACAAACGTAAAGTATCACCGACATTCGCAGTATTAATATATGATTGACCGACAAACGTTTCGGAAAAATAAACATTGGTTGGTCCGGGAACTAAATCCAGTTTTTCCCAGCCAACAATATTCGCAAGTAAAAAAGCATCCTTGTCTAATTTTGGAACAGCCTTGTGCGAAAAAGTTGCCTGTAAAGAATGAGTTGTAATATCTACAAGGTAAGGTTTAGAATCACTCGGAATTGTATATGTTCTGTCAATAATAAATTCTGTTGAGAGTTGCGATACTTCAATGGTTGTGAACGCAACACTTGAACTTCCCGAAGCTTCAAATTGAGTGAACTGCGGATCACCTCCACCCGTATTTGTAAATGTAAGTCCGTCTAAATTCTGATTCATTTGAGGAACATAATTTGAATTCCATGAATACTGCGTATAACTATTTTTTTGCGGAGCGAGATAACCATCTTTTTGCGAAAAATCATCTCCGACATTATTCAGCGAACTATAGTTCAAAAACCACGGGGACAATGTTGGTGCAGAAGCCGAAACATTAGGATCTGAAGTTGATAAAACCATATTAACATTGTTCCAGTCATTGCCTGTATTATTAAAAACTTTTGCTTTGTATTTTAGTTCAATTGTACCGCTGTTATTGTTTGCCGATAAATCATAATTTGCCTGCCATCCGCAATTTGAAACAATGTATTTTAAATCTGTCTTCATTGTTGTTGCTTCCGGTACGTCAATGATTACAATGATCTGGTTGCTTTTAATCGTTTCTTTATAATTGAGTTCTGTAAGTTGATTTTGATAACGCCAGATCATACCGTTTTGAGTCATTATAGTGTTGTTGTATTCTGTAATAATTTTATTCAACTCCATAATTCTCGTTCGGTAATAAGTCGCCATGTTTTTCAATTCGTCCACAGATAAATTTTGATTCTCGCCTTTTATATCTGTATTTTTTTGAAGCAGTTTTTTTTCTTCAATAAAAGCGTCCTGTTCATTTTGAAGATCGACAACTTTGGCACGCAAAACAGAAAGCGAATCCCGGATTAATTTAATTCGCGGGTTGTTGTCTATAAAACTTATGTAATCAATTTCCGCACTTACCGAAACAAGCGCAAATTCCTTATCCGCATTAAACTGAACGCTCTTGTGATCTGCAACAGTACTTATATTTGTGAAAATAATTTTATTTCTTCCCTTTTTTAAATTGACAGATGCAGTTCTGTGCTCCTCACCTCCGGTTAAAAAAACTGTTACTTTTTTTATTTCGCTGCTGACTTTTATTGAATTCACGTCTTGTGAAAAACAAAAATTTGTGATCGCTCCAAGAACAAAAATTAAACCAAGGAATTTTTTCATAATGAACTTTTTTTAATTGAAATAAGGCACAAAATTAGCTTCGCGCTAGTTGACGTTAGGATAGTTAAACAATTTAGAGTACAGGAAAGTTACAGAAAGGTTCATTTGTTAGGTGGCAGGTGCAGTGGCAGGGCGCGGATGCAATTGCTTGAGCGATTAACAAAGAGTTGCATAAATTCAACCGCCAACTGCTACTATTACTTTTTTAAACCGCAGAGGGCCGATGAGAAAAAAGCGCAGAGGGCCGCTGAGAAATAAAATCTATTGAAATAAGAATAATATGCAATTGACAACTGCTACTTCTTTTTAATTGCCAACTGCTGCTGCCGCTGCTACTTTTTTTCCTGCCAACTGCTACTGCTCCTTTTTTTCTAGACCCAAACCTTAGATCCTTCAGAACAATTTTTACATATATCAATCTCCTGCCTGCTTTTTAGTATTTTTTTTCTGAAATCAGAATAGATATCTGATCGCCAGATTTTTTTAAAATCAGTTTTTGTGATTTCTCCTAATTGGTATTTTGCGTCTTTGTCAAAACAACACGGAACTACTTTGCCATCCCATGTAATAACACAACTACTCCAACTTCGCCAGCAACTATTTTTAAATTTATTTTTGATTGAAAGCTGTCCCGAATCATCTGTTTTATAACGAGCAAATTTTTCGTTTTCCGGAATTAAATCATTTCCGTTTTCAAAATCATAAACCTGGACGGTTTTTAAATTGACGCGATCCGCACCCATTTCTTTCGCCATTTTTTTTATCTCCGGAATCTGATGCTCATTGTAACGAACAACCAGGAACTGAAATGTAACAATGGGCAATTGCGATTTAGCTTTTTGCTTCGCGGAAATTAAATTTTTTGTTCCGTCAAGAACTTTTGCGAGATCACCCTCAATTCTATATTTCTCGTAAGTTTCTTGCGTCGTTCCATCAATTGAAATAATAACTTCATTTAAACCTGACTCAACAATTCTTGTCGCTGTTTCTTCTGAAATAAAATGCGCATTTGTAGATGTGACGACATAAATATTTCTACTTCGTGCCTCTTTCACTAAATCTAAAAAGTGAGGATTAATAAATGGTTCGCCCTGGAAATAATAATTAATATGCTGAAGCGATTTACCTAAATTATCAAGAATTTTTTTGTTGACATCAGGCTTCATATTTCCTGTTGGTCTTGTAAATTGCCTGAGACCACTGGGGCATTGCGGACATTTTAAATTACACGCGGTTGTTGGTTCTATCGATATCGCCATTGGAGTTCCCCAATGAATCGGTTTTTTAAAAATCGTTGATAAATGAAATGAACTTTTAAGCAGGAGATAATTGAATCCTCTGCGAAATGTTGTTGTTCTTAATATTGATCGGGTTCTAATTGTCAAAGCAGAATTAAAAGCTTGACTAAGTTACGGCAATAATTTGGATGCTTGGTTAACTATACCGGCTGATTAACCCAACAAGATCTTTTGCCTGCACAACTCCTGATTGTCTCCATACCTGTTCCCCATCTTTGTAAAGTATTAGTGTCGGAACTCCGCGCACGCCAAGTTTACCCGCAAGCGATTCATTTTTATCAATGTCAACTTTCACAATTTTTACTTTGTCTTGCGTTTGCTTTGAAACCTCTTTAAGAATAGGTTCAAGCATCTTACATGGCCCGCACCAGGTTGCAAAAAAATCAACCAGCAGCAATTTATTGTTCGCTATCAATTCTCCATACTTACTCATATTTAATGTTTTTGAAAGATTTAATCACACAAAAATATTTTAGCAGACAAACCAATTTTAGGGACAATTTAAAATTAAATAATCCGGCCCAATTCTTTTTACGGGCGTAAATCTAATAAAGCGATTATCTGCAGGCAATGATAATTGTCACATTTAGAAACATTGTTAACTTTGCAGCATGAAAAGTCAGGCGCTTTTTTTCGGTAAACTTTTATTAACCTGGTTAATCCTTTTTACGTTCCAGCGTTTACTTTTTATGTTCCATTTTTTTGGAGATTTTTCAGGAAATTACAGTGAACTTTTTCTTGTGCCATTTCATGCATTCCGACTTGACTTTGCAGGTTTCAGTTACATAATGGGAATTCCGTTTTTTCTAAGTGTATTTGCATTTTTTCCTACGAGTGAAAAAGGAATTAAGATTCTGAATAGAAGTATTTCAGTTTTTATCTGGATCATGATTATCCTGACTGCATTAATCTGCGCGGGAGAAATTGTAAGTTATTATGAATGGAAAACTAAACTTTCGTCTAAAATCTGGATTCATTTTACAACCCCATCTGAAATTTTCAGGACAGCATCCGGTTCTTATACTTATTGGTTTATTTTTTATTTCCTGGTTCAGTTGGTTTTTGCTTATTTTATTTATGTCAGATTATTTAAAAAGAACCCGGTAAAACTCATCATCAATTCTTTTCCAAAAAAAATATCAGGCGCATTTATTTATCTCTTTATTGGCGCAACTATGATTGGCTTAGGAGTTCGTGGCGGGCCGCAGGAAATTCCGGTGAGCGCAACAGATGCTTATTTTTCAAACACACAAATCGTAAATGATGTTACAGTGAATTCTGCCTGGAATTTTATTCACATGTCTTACACTTTTTTGAAAGTAGATCTCGACCAGTATTTTAATAAACTGGATCCTGCCGAAGCAGAAAAAATGAAAGATGAACTTTATAAAACGCAACCGGTTCTTTTGGATTCTACGTCAATTTTTACAACAAATAAACCCAACATAGTTTTAATTACACTTGAAGGATGGTCGGCACAATTAATTGAACCACTTGGTGGTGAAAAAGATATCACGCCTAATTTCAATGCGCTTTGCAATGAAGGAATTTTATTTACGCAAATTTATGCAACAGGTGGAACATCAGAGACGGGCCATTCTTCCATCATCAGCGGATATCCTACTATCCCCGGAATTTCAATTTCAACCGAATCTGCTAAATGCAGAAAATTACCAAGTTTAAATCAGGCATTTGAGAAAGAAGGTTATTCGACTTTTTACACATTCGGCGGATCACTTTCTTACGGAAATATTGGTGGCTATTTAACCGATGTTGGTTTTGACCGGTTAGTTGATGAGAACGATTTAGATCTTGAACCTACCGGTCAGTTAGGAATTCATGATGAAGCAATGTTCCCTTATTTTTTATCTGAAGTTGAAAAAGCAAAACGGCCTTATTTTTATGGCTTATTTACACAAAGTACACATTCACCTTATGACGCACCTGTTGAACCTTATGATGGTTATGATGGAGACGGCTACGTAACAAGTATGAATTATGCCGATGAACATCTTGGAAAATTTATTGAAGGACTTAGAAAATTACCTGATTTTGAAAACACGATTGTCATCTTTATTGCTGATCATGGAAAATCAAATATTTTTAATCCGGATACATACGACGAGAAGTTCTTTCACATTCCTTTTTTAATTTGGGGCGGTGCTTTAAAGAAAGAAAATGAAGGAAGAAAAATTGACAAAATTGGTTCGCAGGCAGATCTTGCAAAAACACTTCTTAATCAACTTAATTTAAATTCGGACGAATTTCACTGGAGCAAGGATTTACTGAATCCGGCCACGCCAGAATGGGCCATTTGCACATCAACACTTTCTTACGGCTGGAAAGATACGATGGGTTATACAGTTTATCAAATGATCGAAGACCGAATTATTTATGAAGCTTACGATGATCCGAAAAAAACAGGTGACGTATTGAAAAAATGCCGCGCTGTGGTTGAGTCTATGTATCGTGAGTATAAAAAGATGTAATTTTAGCGGCAGTACAGGTGTATGACAAAAAATATTTATTGCATCTACCAATTTTTTAATTACCAATATTATTAAAAAATTATCACTGCAACTTTTTCAGTACCAAATCTTTTTAATAAAACTGCCGCTGCAACTGCCACTACTTCTTGTATTCTGTAAATATGTGACAGTCCATTAAAAGACGGCACTCCGCTTTAAATCAAAGCTTTACATACAAAATGTTCATCAAAACCCGCTTAAACTATTGGTTTTATCAATTTAAATTTAGTACATTAGCAATGAAAAAATTTACTAAAATAAAAATCATGAAAAAAATTCTACTAGGCGCCGCGCTGGCGTTGTTGGCTACAATTGGAAATGCGCAGGTAATAGCGTATGTTGAGGCCCCTTCGCCTAACGAAGGAAATTATGACTTTACTTATGCTTCAGGAACAACATGGGCAAGTCCTGATTTAACCGATCCTCTTAATGCGGTTTCCGGAATTATGTGCTTCGCAGATGATGGCACTCCGGCTGATTCATTAGCTTGTAATCCATTAATAAATACGCTTACAGGAAATGTAGCTGTTTTGTACCGCGGAAGTTGTGAGTTTGGATTAAAAGCTTTCAATGCTCAAACTGCTGGTGCAATTGCCGTAATTATCATCAATAATGCTGCAGGTGCTCCTGTTGCAATGGGTGGTGGTGCTGACGGACTAAATGTTACCATTCCTGTCATTATGGTATCCAATACAACCGGCGCTTTGTTGAGAGATGAAATTCTTGCGTGCAATACTTCTATTTTTATTGGAAGTAAAAACGGTTTATACCCAAATGACTTAGGTATTGCTCCCGGAGAGGCATTAATAGCAAAAAGTTTTACTAATGTTCAGTTGCTTTCTCAGAACGCATCAGAATTTGATGTTGAGATCGGAGCATGGGTTAGAAACTACGGATCTAATGATCAAACGGGAATAACTCTTAATTGCATGATCGATCTTGGAGTTGCAAATCTTTATAATGAAACATCAGCTGCTTTTGATTTAATTTCAGGCGACAGTATTTTTATTTCTCTGCCACTTTTTTCTCAGTCAACTTATGCAAACGGATATTATGACATGGCTTACACTGTTATGATGACGCCGATAGATGAATCAACTTATGATAATGTGCGCGAAACTGATTTTGCCATGAGTGATACATTATGGTCTTATTCAAGGGTTGACGCTGGAACCTGGAAACCAATTACTGAGACAGATCTTTTCCATACCACGCCATGGTATGCTTGTATGGCTTTTCAAGACCCAAATGCAAGCCGAATTGGAATTCGCGGAGTAAATTTTTCTGCGGGAACATCCCAAAATCCAACTCCTACATCTCTTGATGGTGAAAATGTTGAAATCTTTGTTTTCGAATGGACCAATGTCTTTACTGATAATACCGATCTTAACCCGCAACTGGTGTCAACGTCAATGTCTTATAATCAATTGACCGCCACTGACTATGTTTACACCGCAGATTTACAAGGGCAAAACGTATACGTGCCTTTCACAGATAACTTGTTGCTTGAAGACGATGTGCGTTATTTATTCTGCACGAAAATGCAATCAACAACATGGCCCGGTTATGATACCAAAGTAGATTACCTGGAAAATTTAAATTACTATAACCAACCTATTGTAATGGGTTATGATGATGGAACGGAATGGTTTCATTTCGGTGCAGGATCTGATAAAGTTCCTGCCATGTCAATAAATTTCTTCGACGCTCTATCAGTTGGTTTAGTTGAATTGCCAAAATCTGATATCGTTGCTTATCCAAACCCTGCAAGCGATATCATAAATGTTCCGCTTGGAAAAGTTGAAGGAAATGTTAACGTAACTATCATTGACATCAATGGCAGAACAGTAAACACTCAAAATACAACTTCTTGTTCATCTATGTTAACAATTGATGTTACATCATTAGCAACAGGAATTTATACATTGAAATTGGTTTACGAAAACGGAACTTCAGAAGCAATTCAGGTTGTAATAAACAGATAATAATTAGTATTTTTTTTAAGGAAACCGTTCAGCGAAAGTTGAGCGGTTTTTTTTTGATAGTTTATAATCATTCAAAGGCCGGTGCAAGCGTTCCGCTCGTTCAGGAAGATCCTGAATAATAAAAAAAGACTTCCTGATTTTTTTATTCCGAAGCTAATACTTCAATATCCGATTTCAAAACCTCAATATTCGATGGTGTCGATTGGGATTGTTTATCTGAAGAATCATTAGAATAAATATTAACACCAAGAAATATAGCAAGTATGGCCATCACAAAAGCAAGAAACATGCTTGAGTGAACAATCCTGAGTTTTTCATTTGACATGGTTTGAAATTTTAATTAGAACTAAAGTAGGAGATGATTCAGGTCAGTGGTACTAACAACTTCCCAGAGACGTCGGGTGATTTCCCAACGTAACATGATTGCGTATTTGGTTTGTTAATTAGTTTAGCAATGTTAGTTATCTTGCTAAAAAAAATAAATAACTGCTCTCAATTCAAACTATGACTTTTCCTATTGAAATTGCTGTCGGGGATTTTGATTCAAGAAATTATTAGAATTGTATTACCAAACCTGGTAACGATCAACAGACTCACCGGCATTAGAAATAAAAATAGAATTCCCGATCATGATTGCGTCTTTTGCATTCTTGTTTACGAAAGGACCAAAATCCTGCAGCGGCATAATTTTAAATCCGCTTCCTTTATCGTTAATAAAAACTAATCCGGGATTTGCATCGTAGCGTGGTGTTTCTATTTCTGCTTCGTATTTATTTCCGAAAGCAATAAAATCAATGTACTCATCACCGTTTAATTCTACCGGAATAAATTTATTGATGCAACCTATTTGTCCAAAATTTTGAAAGGGATGAAATTTATATTTTCCATTTTCAAGAATTAAAACTCCGTTTGAAAAATTCGTGACTTTTTCTGCTTGTACCGCTTGATTAAAAATTTCTTGAAAAGGAGTGTTTGCAAAATCACTGTAAGTTTTAAATCGTTCTGAGATTGCAGGAATTTGTTCTGATAAACATTCACGTCCGCGAATTGGATGTTGCACTCCGGCAAAATATTTGCTCAGAATTAAATCTAACGTTCCGTTGTTGTCAAAGTCACTCAACTGAGCGCTCATAGGATATTCCGGCGTAGGGTGAAATTTATTATTCAATCCTAAATTGCCAACTAATAATTCCTGAACGCCATCATTATTCAAATCAACCGGCTCAATACAATTCCACCAACCATACATCGAATTTTCATCTGTGAGCATTTCTATTTTTGAAAATTTTCCGTTGTTGTTCACAAAAAAAGTTGGAGTCATCCATTCACCGACAACAATTAAATCTTCGTCCTCGTCATTATCAAAATCAATAAAAACAGCATCTGTTACCATTCCTATAAATTGTAATTCGGGAGCAATTTCTAAAATTTTATTTGTGAATTTTCCATTTTCATTTACTAACCAAATTGATTCTGGCTTTTGCGGATATTTTCCGGGGACTTGTCGTCCGGGGACAAAAAGATCGATGTCTTTATCGCTATCAAAATTATTTGTTAAAACACATTGCCCACTTGATGTAATTGTTGGAAGGGCGTCCAATGATCGTTTGAAGATTCCGCAATTATTAATGTAAAGCCTGTCCTGGTAAAAATGACTGAATGCGTCAAACTCATTGCCACCACTCACGACGTACAGATCTAAATCTTTATCTCCATCCGCATCAAAAAATACGGAGCCTGCGTCTTCATAAATGGAATCTGCTTTTAAATTGGGTTGTGTGCTCATGTAATATTCGTCACGCCATTCTCCGTATAGTCTAGTCGGTTGATTTTTTCCACCTCCGATAAGAATGTGATTCATCGCCGGACCTGCAATATATTCAGTTGGTACGGTAAAATACTCTGATATATCATTTCCTGCGCATGATATGGACCAGAATTTTGCACTTGACAAAAACGGCCCCAACTCCGACATTTTTTGCGGCAACAAAACTTCTCTTCTGTAATCATCAAATTCTGCTTCGGTGATTTTTGCGAATTGTGTTTTTGGATTTTCTACGAATGGATAAATAGTTGTTGCGAAATCCTTTTTTTCAGTTGCATAATTTACAATCAGTGTCTGATTCAGGGTCGGAGAAATCAATGTTGTTTCTTCTTTCGAATTCCACAAAACTTGCACTTCTGTAATCGCTCTGTCAAGCGCTAATCCAAAAGTCAGAGTAAGATCGGATGACGAAGCATATCCCCGTGACGGGTTCAATTCCTGCCATTGTGATTGGTCGGTTCCTGTCTTGACAATAACCTTGGCGCCATAAGCGAATGGGTTGTTCTTTGGACCAATTAATTTTACTTTCAGATAATCTTTTTTGGCTCCGGTGTTTTCTAAAATTGTTGCCGGCTCATTCAAATTATTAATTACCAAATCTACATCACCGTCATTATCTAAGTCACCATAAGCGGCGCCATTTGAATTTGTTCCGAAATCGATTCCCCAATTTTTACTTTGATCAGTGAAAGTTAAATCGCCATTATTTTTAAAAACATAATTTATTTCTTTTGATTGAGGAATCAACGCAATCATTTTTTGGACGTCAAAAGTATCAGGTTTTGTGTCCATGTACGCTTTAACTTTGTTCGTAAAATCTTTGTCTCTTACATCTCTGAAATATCCATTTGTTGCAAAAAGATCTTTCAAACCATCCTGGTCAAAATCAACAAGCAGTGGCGCCCAACTCCAATCTGTGCTTGCAATTCCGGCCATGTGCGCAATTTCTGAAAAATAGCCGGAGCCTAAATTCATTTGAAGTGTGTTGTACATGTATTGATAATTCCAACCTTTTGCAACGTTGTCGAAAAAAGTTCCGACAGACATGCTTCCCATATTTGTTTTCGCTTTTCCATAATCTTTGTTTGACATATCCAA
>Ga0102851_10000728_pt1 | contig 17385 bp, 11 predicted proteins | sample Mud3Dept3metaG_FD_79558 | JGI IMG/M metagenome (GOLD analysis project Ga0102851, IMG submission 79558) | Freshwater wetland microbial communities from Ohio, USA, analyzing the effect of biotic and abiotic controls - Mud 3 Core 4 Depth 3... | ecosystem: Environmental > Aquatic > Freshwater >... | reverse complement strand
TTTTTTGATCGTATTAAGAATGAATTTGAGCACATTATACATGAGTTCGAATTGCCGCTCAAAAGTCCCGTCCTTATTTTTTCATTGATTTTATTGATTATTTTATTGGCGCCGCTTCTTCTTAAGCGATTCAGTATTCCCGGAATAATCGGATTAATTATTTCCGGTGTGATAATCGGGCCGCATGCTTTAGGAATTCTCGAAAATAATTCAGCTATTGAATTATTCTCAACAATCGGTCTTCTTTACATAATGTTTATTGCAGGTCTTGATCTCGATATGACTCAGTTTAGAGTGAACAGGAATAAGAGTTTGCTGTTTGGATTATTCACTTTTATTTTTCCACTTGTTATTGGTTTTCCGGTTTGCTATTATTTTCTTGGTTATAATTTTAATGCCAGTTTATTAATTGCGAGCATGTTCTCTACCCATACGCTTGTTGCATATCCGATTGTGAGTAAATTGGGAATTACTAAAAATCAGGCAGTAGCAATTACCGTTGGAGGAACAATTTTGACTGATACCGCTGTGTTGATTATTCTCGCAGTCATCCTTGGAAATCATAACGGAAGTTTAAACCAGGATTTTTGGATTCGTTTAGGTGTATCGCTTACAATTTTTTCACTGATAATGTTTTATGTAATTCCAAAAATTGCCAAATGGTTTTTTAGTAAACTAGAAAGTGAAAAACACTCACATTATATTTTTGTATTGGCGGTTGTTTTTTTTGCGGCTTTCCTTGCCGAGGCGGCCGGAGTTGAAAAAATAATCGGTGCGTTTGTGGCCGGACTTGCTTTAAACAGGTTGATACCACCTTCTTCGGCTTTAATGAATCGTATTGAGTTTATTGGAAATTCTCTTTTTATTCCTTTCTTCTTAATCAGTGTAGGAATGATTGTTGACGTTAGTGTTATCCTTAACGGATATACAGCATTAGTAGTAGCAGTTACACTAACTGTTGTTGCACTTTTTGGAAAATGGTTTGCAGCTTTTTTTACACAAATAATTTTCAACTACTCAAAATCACAACGACAATTAATTTTTGGATTAAGCAGCTCTCACGCCGCCGCGACGCTGGCAATTATTCTTGTCGGATACAATGAAGGAATTCTTGATGAAAATATTCTTAACGGAACAATTATTTTGATTCTGATCACATGTGTCGTTGCATCTTTTGCGACAGAACAAGCCGCAAAAAAAATTGTGTTAACCTCAGAAACTGAAGTACCGGTTGAACGTGATAAAGTTGGTCTTCACAACGAACATATTTTAATTCCAAGTCTCGGTTCAACGGGAGTTGAAAAACTAATTGAATTTTCTACACTCATAAAAGATAAAAAATCTGCCAATCCAATTTCAATTTTATCTGTTGTTCCGAATGATCAGGAAGCTGAATTAAATATTTCAATTGCACGAAACAAACTTCAGAATTTTGTAAGAAATGCATCTGCAAGCGAAACAAAATTAAATGTAATAGCAACCATTGATCATCACCAGTCAAGCGGTATTGCAAGAACATCGCGTGAGATTATGGCTGATATTATTGTTCTTGATTGGCCTGAAAAAGCCGGATTAACTCATAAATTTATCGGTGAACGAATGGAGAACATCTTAAACGGTGTGGATAAAACCATTTTTATTTGTAATCTTCATAAGTCACTTGTTAAGCACAAAAAAATTGTTGTTGTTGCACCGCCTTTATCTGAACGTGAATCAGGATTTAATTTATGGATAACAAAACTTGCAACGCTTGCCAGGGAGTTAAGTATTCCAATGACTTGTCTCTGCAACAAAACTACACACGATGCAATCAGGAGACAATTAACACGGGCAAAGTTAAATTCTGCTATTGTTCACAAAGAGTTTTTAGACTGGGATGATTTTCTCATAATTTCAAGATATGTTGAAGAAGATGATCTGATTGTTTTAATTTCCACCAGGAGAGGATCAATTTCATACACAAAAGTGCTCGAGAATATTCCTTCAAAATTGGAGAAACATTTTGTGCTCAATAATAAAATTGTGATTTATCCGCAACAGAATTATTTAAATGAAGATCTTGAAAACCTACGCTCCGGGCCAATCTCAGCTGGTATTGAAACTGTTCAAAAAATCGGAAAAGGAATTGGAAATATCTTCAAAAAAGATGATCACGAAAAAAAAGATGATCATGATAAAAAAGATGAACAAGAAAAAGAAGGAGAATAATTAATTTATTCTTTTGGTGTAATTTCTTCCGCAACTTTATATTCTTGCGAAATGGTTCCGGTTAATCTCATTAAATCGTAATGTGTTTTCAAAAGATCAAATAACCGATCGTAATAACTTAGAACTGCTTGTTCGTATCCGAGTTTAATATCGTTGAGGTCAAAAATAGTTAAACTGCCTCTTTCGTATCGATCAGTTCCCATTTCCCACAACATTTTTGCATACTGGACGCGCTCCAGAGACATGTCTTCAATTTTTGATTGTGTTTGATAAAGTTCAAAAATGGCACGCAAATTATGGGAAAGATTTAATGAAAGATCTTCTGCCTGCATGGTCGAAATTTCTTCCTGGATTCTTGCTATTTCAACATTTCTTTCTCGCTGATAACCGTTGAATAAAGTGTAACGAACACTTACGTTTCCATAATAATTAAGTGAATTTGTTCCCGTTGTAAATGGTGTATCACCGAATAACTGGATTCGGCCAACCGACGGCGTTGTACCTAAATTCAAAGAAACCACCGGGTAATACGCGCTCTGTTTTGATTCTGTATTCAGGCGCTGCAATTCCATGTTGATGTATTGATTTTTTAGATTCTGATTGTTAGCTAACATGTATTCATTCAATTCGCCATAGGTTGCTTTTGGAACATCAAATTCTAATTTATCAGTTAGTAAATAAGATTGGTCAATTGATTCTCCCATTTCAAGATTGAGATTTCGTTTGGCATTTTTTAAAGCTAACTCTTGCATTAAAAAATTACTTGAATCCATTAATACCTGGTTTCTGAAAGTCAGCAGATCTATTGATCCTTCAAGTCCCATCTCGGATTTCATGGTGAAATAATCCAGTTTCGTTTTTGAATAAACAAGCATTTCTTTTAGGATATCCAGTTTTCGTTCTTGTGTAACGGCGATGTAATAAGCAATAATTATATCATAAATAGTTGACTCGATGACAACAATTGCATTTCCTTTTGTTTGCTCTTCAAGCTGATCAAATCTTTCTTTATTGATGCGAATTCCGAAACCTGAAAAAACAGTCCACGTCATATCTAAACTCACTTGTAAATTATCATACAAAACAACACCCGGAAAAAAGGATGCAGGATTATTTGTATTGTCAGTAAGGCTGTTTGAATTAGCAAGATTTACTGCAAACGTTGGAACCATGCCCGCCATTCCCCACGTGTTTTGTGTTTGCGCAATTTCGTAATTTGCTTTTATTAATTTTATCTGAAAATTATTGGTCATAGCTTTTTCTATGGCCCCGGATAACGTAAGTTCGTTTTGAGAAAAAGCAATCGAACTAAAAAGAATAAAAACAAGAAATAAATTTTTCATCGATTAAATTGTTCGTTCGTCTTCGTGTTTTTGATTTAGCAAGGCTGGCTCAATTTCGCGCCCGGATTTTACTTTCTCATCACGCCAGATTCTTTTCAATATTCGTTCAATAGTCATTTCAGGAATCACAAAATAAACAACGATCACTGCAGTTAAAAGAATCCAGAATAAAGTCAAAAGCCAATCAGAATCAACTGATAAAAAATAAAATTTAATCAATAAAAATGGTGCAATAAATAACCACAAAGTCAATACAGTTTTAATACCGGCGCGCAAATGAACATTGGCTCCTGTTTGCGAAATCTCTTTTGCCTGTGTTTTTGTAAGCGCATCTAACTCGTCTGTATTTTCTGTTTTTGATTCTGCAATTGAAATATGTTGCTCTTCTTTGTTACCATTTAATAAATGATTAATCGTTCTTCTGAAATCGCTGCTGACCAAAATAATTGTCGGGAAGAATAACAAAATAAAAATAGTTCCGAATAAAATTCCATAAGAGATTGAAACAGCCATCGGAATTAAAAATTGTGCCTGGAAACTTGTTTCTAAAACCAATGGTAACATACCAACAATTGTTGTCACGGATGTTAACATAATTGGTCTGAATCTTGATTTTGCCGCTTCAAGAACAGAATCTTTTGTGTCCATTCCGTCAAGAATATTTCTGTTATACTGATCAAGAAAAACGATTGCATCATTCACTAAAATTCCGATCAGGGCAATCATACCAAATGCACTAAAAATGGAAACAGGTATTCCGATAATCGAATGTCCTAAAATTCCGCCTGCAACTCCTGCAGGAATTACAAGAAGAATTAATAGCCCTTGATAGACAGATCGAAAACTAAGTGAAATAATAATGACCATAATCACAAGCAGGATAACCAGGTTAACCGACATGGAAGCCAATGCTTTTGCACTTCGTTCGCCCTGGCCGCGTTGTATTATTTCAACATTTGGAAATTGAGCGTTTACTTTTGGAATAATTTCATCAACAATGGTCGTATTCACGGTTCCAACTTCTTCCGGATCTGTTACACCTGCGTCTACAACAATTTCTCTTCTGCCGTCGCGTCGTTTTAAACTTATGGGTCCTCTGCCGGTTGAATAATTTGCTAAATCAGATAAAAGAATTTGTTTGCCATCCATTGTTTTAATGCGCATATTTTTCAAATCACTTTGATCTTCACGTTCACTTTTTTCGTAACGCACCCATATTTTTACTTCATCTGTTCCGATAATAACACGTTGAACTTCCTGTCCAAAAATTCCCTGACGAATTTGTTTGGTCACTTCAAAAGCACCAAGGTTGTAGAAATCTGCTTCAGGTTTCATTTCAATATCAATCTCTTTCCTGCCTAATGGTTCGTTGTCTTTAAGATTTGTAATCAGCGGAACTTCTGCTACCAATTGCTTAAATAAATCTTTCGCTTTTCTGACTTCTTCGTCATTATTTCCGGTAAGAGAATATTCAATAGGTTTACCGAAAGTCATTGTAACTGCATCAACATTTATACCTTGCGCAAGTTTTGTCGATTCAATTTTATAAAGTTTTTCAAGTATTCTTCTCTGAAGAGAATCGACCGGTGTTTTCTTTCCTTCGCCATCAATAGCAATGGAAAACATACCTGTGTGAAAACCGGTTTCACCTAAATTTTGTGACATACCTACTGTCATGGTATATTGATCCAATAAGGTATCACCTGTTAAATCAATAAGTTCCTGGTTGGAAGTTTCAATTGCCTGCTCTGCCTGAAGAAGCCATTCTTTTGTGATTTCTTTTGAAGTGCCGGGAACAAATGCTACTTCCACATTTATCACCGCAGGTTTTATTTCAGGAAAAAAGGTTGCGTTGATAACGTGGATCTTCATAAAAATGAAAATAAAAACGGTGAAGACCAGCGGCAACAAAACGTAAGTGCGGTATCGTTTAATAATAAATACCTGCATGTCGTGAAACAAAACGTCTCTCGTAAAGTCAACAATTTTTGTCAGAAATTTTCTTACGTTGCTCCTGGTTGAACCTTCCCGTGCACGTTTCAAAACTTTAGGATTTGCCATGTGAACAGGCAGCGTAATAAATCCTTCAACCATCGAAAATGAAAGCGCAAGAATTACCACAACTGGCATTTCCCACATCATCTCCATTTTATCTACAAATAATAACATGCAGAAGGCTGCGATGGTTGTTAAAACAGAACTTACAACAGAAGGCAAAACCTCAAGAGCTCCATCAAGTGCGGCTTGTTGAGGCGATTTTCCACGTTCAAAATGAACAACTATATTTTCAGCAATTACGATACCATCATCAACTAAAATTCCTACCACCAATATCATTCCGAATAGAGTGACCATGTTAATTGTTAAGCCCATCATAACGGCAACAATGAACATTCCTAAAAACGCAAAAGGAATTCCAAAAGCAACCCAAATTGAAACACGTGTACTCAAAAATAATCCGAGCATTAATATCACAAGCACTAAACCAAACATTCCGTTTGACGTCAGCAAATCAATCCTGTCCTGCAACATCACGGCAGATTCGTATTGAATATTTATTTTTGCAGGATGATTTTCACTGTTGTATTTATCCCTGTATTCACGAACATAATCGGTGATTGCTCCTAAATCCTGGTCGGGTGTTTTTTTTACTTCGATTGTAATTGAACGTTTTCCTTTGTAATAAACTTCCGCGGAAGTTTCCGAAAATTGTAAATTAATTTTCGCAACATCTCTGATATGAATTTTTTGTCCTGTGGCAGTTGTACGTAAAACAATATTTTCAATTACTTTTGGATCTGTTGATCGCTGACGTGAGCGGATAATTAATTCCTCTTTTTCATTTCTTAAAATTCCACCTGTCAGGTCCTGGTTATTTTTTTGAATCGCGAGTGCAATTTCATCGATAAGAATTCCGTATTTCAATAAATTTTCTTCCTGCACTTCAACAACTAATTCCAACTCTGGAAATCCACGCATTTCAATCGTAGAAATTAAACCGGAATTAAAAAGGTCATTTTCGATTCGGTCCGCTTCTTCTTTAAGCGTCAAAAAATCGCAGTCGCCGCTCAAACCAAAATTAGTCACCATTTCCGACATCGGATTGGATTTCATTCTGCGGACAATTGGTTTTTCAGCGCCCTGAGGAAAAGAGTTAATGCTGTTTACACCGTTCTCAACATCTTTATAAACCTCGTCCATGTCAGCCGTCTGAAATCCCTGGACGTAAATCATGGCGATATTTTCGGAAGACGTTGAATTGATTTGTTCAACTCCGCTGATTCCTCTTAAAGCTTGTTCAATTTTAATGGTAACGCCTTCTTCCATTTCTTCGGGCGAAGCGCCGGGATACATTACACTGATTACAATTCTTCGCGGATCAAGTTCCGGAAAAAAAGATTTATTCATTTTGAATAAACTGTATATCCCGAACATGGAAATAACCAAAATAAAGGCATTACCATAAATCGGATATTTAATGAAATAACGGATGATTGATCTCATACTATTATTTTATGATGATTCCGTATTTAGTGGTATCAGAGAAATTCAAAACTTCTTGCTGAATTACAATTTCTTTATCTTTCAAACCTGTAACAAATGCGCCGTTTTCATTTTCATTTAAAATCTGAATTGGTTTTTTGCGAAGAAGCGAATCCGTTTGAGAATAAATATATACCTGGTTTTCGTGAATCGCGGAAAGAGGAAGACGGATGCCTGTTCCTTTAGACTGAACGTCTATTTTTACAAGAACATATTCTCCTTCAATAAATCGTTCGCCTTTATGTGCAATAGGTTTTACATAAACGCTTACACTCTGCGTAGCCTTGTTAATTACTTCAGAAATACGGACAACAGATCCGGCACCTTTTTCAGTACCGTCAGTAGAATAAACCACGCATTTTGTTCCGATGTCAATAAGTTGTAATTGACTCACCGCAATTGATACAGGTATTTCGTAATTACCGGTTTGAACAATGCGTATTATTTTTGCGCCGGGATTTACAAAAGAAAAATCATTGATATAAACTTCTGTTATCATTCCACTGAACGGTGCGTAAACTGTATATTTTTTTAGTTGTTCTTCGGCGCCTTTAATGCTGAAATATTCGCTCAATACATTCCGCGTTGATAAAAATATTTTTTCTTTATCAGTAGTCCAGGATGGTAGGGTAGGTAATGATTCGTTGAGTTTAATGCTCTCAATATAATCACTCCACTTGTTATATTCCGAAGAATAATCAATCTTAATATCCGGTAAAATATTCGCTAATAAATTTATGAAAGAACTTTTTCTTGATCGCAAAGAATAACGCAATTCAGTGTCATCAATTCTGAATAAAAGATCGCCTTTTTTAAATTTAATTCCCGGCTTCAAACTTTTATTTCCTGCGTACATTTTTCCCTGAGCTTCTGCAGAAACATCAACCGTATTAAAAGAAGATACTGTTCCGTATCCGCTTACCTCAAAATTTTCTTCAACGTTTTTAACGCTAGTCGCTTCAAGATGTGTAACAAAAGTTTTTTCTTCCTCTTCAGGTTTCTCTTCTGTACGTCCGATAAAAAGTACCTTAAAAATAAAAAGGTTAACGATTACAAATAATCCGATAATAACAATGTGCCTGATTTTCATAGATGACTTGAAATGTGCAGTACAAATCTAAGGAATAATGTTTCTTGGGTGATTCACAAAGCATGAATTAGATATAGTATTCAATGAATCGCCGTTAATTCATGTCGAAAATTAGAATTTCGTCTATCAAATGGTGTTGATATGTTACAGAGAGAAAGTTTGGATTTCAAATGCAATGGCCGCGATTCATCCAACCATTCTGTATTAAAGAAATTTACACATTGATTTGTGTCGTTTTTCAACCATTTTTTTTCACCATTCGCCAAAAAAATTGAGCAAAACTAAAATTTTGCGTTTTCCGCAACAAAAAATATAACCAAAGCGCAATTCAATTCTGACAAGGGTTATAGAGGTCATACATTTGACTCAATAAATTTAATCTCAATAAAAAAACTGTTATGAAAACAAAAATCATTTTTTTAAGTATGATGTTCTTTTTTACATCAAATTTAATGTTCGCAGAAACAATTGCTGTGGCGAATCTTAATTCCACGGGTCTGCATGTAACTCCTGAACTGGCCGCTAAAATGGCCCGCCTGGAATTGGTAAAACTTGAAAAGTACACTGTGCTTGACGAGTTTGATATGTCAGAGGCTATGACACAAAATGCTGATTACAGCGAGTGTTATGGAAAAACATGCCTGATCGAATTTGGTCAGAAATTAAAGGTGGATTACATTTTGTCGGGAAGTGTAATTGGCCTTGGCAACAAAATCGTTGTCACTATTAAGCTGATCGATGTAAATAATAAAATGCTGAAATCAACTAAGTCAATTGAGTTTGATAACCAGGAAGCGGAATTGCAACGTATGATTGGAATTGTGATCCGGGAACTGCATGGATTACCTGCAGATGTTCAAACTAAAGCTCAACTTGAATTTAAAAATGAAATGATTACTTCTAATAATGTTGGTCGCATGAATAATTCAGGACCAAGAATGGGACTTGCCTATGTAGGATTTGGTGAAATGAATGAATTTTTTCTGCGAAAAGAAAGCATGGGTGGATTAGGAATTCTTCCGATAATGACAAATCTTGGATACCAGTTTGAATCACAATACATCGGTACTGAAAATTTTTCTGCCTTAGGTGAATTAATTTTTAACGTTGCAGGAATGGAACAGGGACATTTTTTCCCAAGTGTTACTTTGCTAAATGGATTTCGATTTGGAGATGCCGGTTGGGAATTTGCTTTCGGTCCTAGTTTAGGAGTTCGTAAAACTACCGTTGGATTTATGGATAGTGATGGTACATATTACAGGGAATCTGAATGGAATACTAAACGATATAACGAATGGTCAGCTGATCCTGCAAATGTTGACCCGGTTACAGGTGACGTATTAGTACCATTTGTTGAAACAGATGAATCAGTTTTTTCAAGGACATTAGATAAACGAGGAAATACTGAATTCAATGCAAGCTGGATCATGGCCTTTGGCCGTACTTTCCGATCAGGTGCGCTAAATATTCCTGTTAATATTTATTATTCATCAAATTCTTACGGTGGAATTTTAGGAGCAAGCGTTGGATTTAATGTCAACAAAAGCAAAAAATCTATTAATCAACAATAGTCAAACTGAACTTCAAAAAAAAGCTATGAAAGCAGTTACTTTTTTTTCAATTCTGATAATTGGTTGGTCTTGTTCTGCCCAGGAAAATCCCTGGTTGCCGCAAGGCGAAAATCCCTGGAAAGCATTTCCGGAAAATCAAACAGAAATTGCAATTGTAAAAGATTCTACCGTTGAAAATAGCGATACTGTTTTTGTTCAATCTGATAATTCAGAATCAAGTAAAATCTCAGATTCAGTTATGGTTGATATGTATGAATCTGATACGAATATCTTTTATTCTAATGAAGTGCTTATCGATAAATCAAAGGTTGCGGCATTTGATGATTATAAAAGCGCAAAGGATTTTGCTTTTGGATTTGCGATGGGATTATTTTTTAATCTTCCTTCATTGATAATTATTGATCCAATTTATATTTCGGTTAATTCAAAAAAAGAAAAAGAAACAATGAAGAAGATTGAAAAAGATTCCAGATATGCTCCTGTTGATGATGAAGTGTTACACAAAAAGGTTAAATCTCAGGTTAAAAGTAAAAAAGCCTTATCAACAATGGGTGGTACTATTGTCGGATCTCTGGCTCAGATTGGAATATTCGTGGTATTACTGATTAATTAAATGTAAAATAAGAAGTTGCCGGATATAAAATAAAAACAGAAATAAATTCTCCGGATTAATTTATAAAAAGATAAAAAACTAAATAAAAACAATTATGAAAACAACAATGATAAAATTAATTTTCGTCCTTATTGGAATGATGAATTATACAGCAATGACACAATCAATTGCAGTTGCCCCGATTAAAACTTATGGCATTTTTGCAGGAACAAAAATTGCAACTGCGCTTGTAAGACTTGAGGTAGTTAAATTAAATAAATATGCAGTGCTTGATGAGTTTGATATGCGCGAAATTCCGAACATTGAAAAATACGATAGCTGTTACGGAAAAACATGCCTGGTTGAATACGGAAAAGAACTGAATGTGGATTATATTTTGTCAGGAAATATAGATGGACTTGGAAATAAAATTGTCGTTAATCTTAAAATAATTGATGTCAATAATAGCACAATTGCATTGACAAAATCTATGGAGTTTGATAACCAGGAAGCTGAATTACAACGAATGGTCGGAATTGTTTTGCAGGAAATGCACGGTATGACACCCGATCCGCTATTGGTAAAAAGTTTGATGTTCAATAATGAAATGATAGTTTCAAATAATGTTGGTCGTGTTAATAATTCAGGTCCGCGAATGGGATTTGCTTATACTGTTGGGACGCTGAATGAATTTGTTACACGCGGTGAGGATGAGGGTGGACTTGGGATTGCGCCATTTGTTTCAAATCTTGGATACCAGTTTGAAGGACAATATGTAGGTACAGAAAATTTTTCGGCACTGATTGAATGTGTTGTTATGGTTACAGGTCTTGAACAAGGAAAATTTATTCCGAGTGTTTCTTTACTGCATGGATTTCGTTTCGGACAAAGTGGTTGGGAGTTTGCTTTTGGCCCAAGTTTCACTTTATCAAAAACAAGTAATGGATTTTTTGACACAGGAAATCACTACGGAACTCAGGATAAATATTGGAGCGAATCTGATTTTAATAATTCTGATGTAAATGATAACCTTATGACAGAGCACGGATACGCATTTACAAAAAATATGGATGCGCGCGGTGATGTTGAACTTGCAACTAAATGGATTGTTGGTTTTGGAAGAACATTTAAATCAGGTGCCTTAAATATTCCTGTCAATATTTTTTACTCTTCTCAAAAAGGTGGAGGAATGGCTGGTCTAAGTGTCGGATTTAATATCGTCCGTTCTAAAAAAAGTATTAATTAATAAACTAATTATAAGCGATAAAAGCATGAATACTTCAGCAACTAATTTTCAAAAGCGCTTTAAGCGGAAAAAATTAAATCACTTCATTGATTCGCGGTGCGCGCAAATTAATAATGCATAGGCGCGGAATTCAATTGTGGATTGGGTTATAAGCAAATTACATTTGATCCGAGAAACAAATAATTTACCTATAAAAATGAAAAAAATGATTTTTTTAATACCCGCTTTAAGTCTCTTTTTTGCATGCGAAAAAGAAAATGTTGTAGAAACAAATTTTTTACCCGGACAATGGAATTTAGTCAAGACTGAACTTTTTGAAAATGATACGCTGAAAGGTATGTCAGAAAGTGATGAGTTGAGTGCTTCCTATTATTTCTACGAGTGCGAAAACAACCCGGAAGGTACGTGTGAGATGTACATTGAAGAAGATGGTGAACAGGAAATTTACAGTTATGATTACAATGAATCTGAAAATACGATTATACTAAATAGTTCAACGTTTTTTTTGATTGACGAAATAAATTCGGATCAACTAAAACTTTCAAGATCCTATGGTAATTTCAGATCCACTTACGCATTTATAAAACAGCTTTGAGTTTCGTTTCATAACCCGGGAAGGGCCTGTTCATCAATTGGTGAATGGGCTTTTCTTTTTGAATAGTCGTGTGATAAAAAAATAAAAAAAACCGCAGAGGACCGCGGAGAAGGCGCTGAGTGCCGCTGAGAAAAAAAGAAGATAAGATTTTTAATGAGAATTCTTAAGAATTGGTCTCAAAAAAATTGAAAATAATTCTTGAAATTAATATTGCTAATAAACTCCGCGGCCCTCTGCGCCCTTTTCTCAGCGGCCCTCTGCGGTTAAAAAAAAAATACAATTAAACCTAAATTAAAAATAAAACAAGAAATGAAAGAGAATGAAATAACTGAAATAATTATTGGATGCGCAATCAAAGTTCACAAGTCACTTGGTCCCGGATTATTGGAATCTGCCTACGAAGCATGCCTGGATTATGAACTTCGGAAGACAGGGATGTTTATTGAAAGGCAAAAACCTTTACCATTAATTTATTAAGAAGTAAAATTAGATTGTGGTTATAGAATGGATTTTTTAGTGAATCAAAAAGTGACTATTGAAGTTAAATCTGTTGATGCATTAAATGATATTCATATTGCTCAAATTCTCACATAAAGTAGGATTGCTGATCAATTTTAATGTCGTAAAATTAACGGGCGGAATAAAGCGGATGGTCAATAATTTTTAGTGTGTTTAACTCAATCACCTTAACTCCGCATTCATCTGCGGTTTAATGTTTTGTACTTTTGAGTATAATGTGTAAAAAAAACCGCAGAGATCCGCGGAGGAGGCGCTGAGGGCCGCTGAGAAAAAAAATAAAGCAAGATCGATTTAACAGAAATTTGGGTTGAATTTTTCTCAAAAAATTTAACCCGGGCTCATAAAATTATGAATCCTTAATAAGCTCAGCGGCCCTCTGCGCCCTTTTCTCAGCGGCCCTCTGCGGTTTAAATTTTTACACAATGATGTTTCAACATTTTTCTACCTTTAGAAAATATATTATTTCTAAAGCAAATGCAAAACGGATTATTTTTTTTGACACTATTTTTTTCTACAGTTTCTTTTTCGCAGGAAGAGCCTTACAAATCAAATCAAACTTATACTTACGAACAAGCCATCGCGGAATATTCTAAATTATCTGAAAAATATCCTGCCTATTGTAAATTGCAAAATTTTGGATCAAGTGATTATGGTCTTCCTGTTTCTTTATTCGTTATCAATAAATCCGGAAAATTTTCTCCACGCGAATTTGAGACTAAAGTTGTGTTCCTGATTAATAATGCAATTCATCCCGGCGAACCTGAAGGTGTCGATGCATCAATAAAGCTAAGCAAAGAACTTTTAGCAGATACGTCTAAAATTCCGGATAATGTAATCATCGCAATAATTCCTATTTACAATATTGGCGGCGCTCATAATCGCAATTGTTGCAGTCGTGCCAATCAAAACGGACCGCTTGAATACGGCTTTCGGGGCAATTCAAATAACCTGGATCTGAATCGTGATTTTATAAAAGCTGATAGTAAAAACACGTTGGCTTTTTATACGATTTTTCAAACATTAAAACCATCCGTTTTTGTTGATACACATACATCTAATGGTGCAGATTATCAATATGTGATGACGCTGATTACAAGCCAGATTAATAAAATGAATCCGGTTGTTGCGGAATATGTTTCTGAAAAAATGCAACCGGAGATGTATAAAAAAATGGATAAAAAAGGATTCCCGTTAATTCCATATGTGCATACTTTGAAAGAAATTCCTGATGACGGAATTGTAGATTATTTGGAAACACCGCGTTACTCAACCGGCTATACAAATCTTTTTAATACCATCAGTTTTGTTGCAGAGACTCACATGCTGAAACCTTTTGATCAGAGGGTTGAAGCGACTTATGAATTATTTAAAGTGATCATTGATTTTATGGAATCAAATCACGAGGATTTAAAAAAATTAAAAAAGAAGGCAGATGAAAATTTAAATCAGACAGAAAATTTTGCACTCAATTGGGAACTTGATACAGGCACTTATAAAATGCTTCCTTTTTTAGGATACGAAGCTGAGTATAAAAAAAGTGATGTCACCGGTTTGGACCGTCTTTATTACAACCAGGAAAAACCATTTAATCGCGATGTAAAATATTACAATACCTATAAACCGCTTGATCTGGTTAAGCGTCCCGAATATTATATCATACCACAAGCATGGGATAATGTGATTGCAAAAATGCTACAGAGCCAGGTTAAAATTTATCGCTTAACGCAAGATGTAAAATTAGATGTTGAAGTTTATCACGTAATAAAATTCGAAACAACGAAAGGCCCTTATGAAGGTCATTATTTACATCACGGAATTGATGTAGATAAAGAAACCCAGCAAGTCAGTTACCGGACAGGAGATTATGTAATACCAACAAGAAACAGCCATGCCCGCTTTATAATTGAAACATTGGAACCGCATGCAGTAGACAGTTATTTAGCCTGGAATTATTTCGACGCAATTCTTCAACAAAAGGAATGGTTCTCCGCTTATGTTTTTGAAGACGAAGCGAAAACTATTCTCGAAGAAAATCCCGAATTAAAAAAAGCTTTTGAAGAGAAAAAAATAACAGATTCTGAATTTGCTTCAAACTCATTCGCTCAACTTTATTTTATCTACAAAGGTTCTGATCACTATGAGCCAAGTCATAACAGGTATCCGATAACAAGGTATATGCAAAAACTTGAGCCGGTTTTTTTGCAGGAAGTTATTTCGAGATAATAACAACACTTGTAGTGGGAATATATTTTTGAGTCACAGAGTGACGAAATATTGGTTGTGCAAAATATTAGAAATAATTCGGAATCCCTTTAGGGATGAAACCAAATTCAGGAAAGTTTTCAGTTAAAAGAATAATAATTTTTATTCAGTTTGCTCAGAATTCTTTCCATCTTTCTTATAAAAAACCAAAAGCAAAACAGGCAACAAAAACAAATCCGCCATCAGGGCAAATAACAATGTCAGACTAATCAATAATCCAACATAAAATGTCCCGAGAAAATCAGAGAAAAGCAACAATAAAAAACCCGCGCAGAGAATTAATGATGTAAGAACAATTGCTCTGCCGGTTGATAAAAATGTTCGCTTTAAACAATAGATATGTGATTTTCCTTTTTTTAGTTCTTGTCTGAATCTGCTCATAAAATGTAAAGTATCATCAACAGCGATACCAAACGAAATAGTAAAAATTATTGCGGTTGAAACTTTTAAATCTATTCCTGTAAAGCCAAGAACGGCAGATATCATAAGAAGTGGTAAAATATTTACCGCCAGCGCAATGATGACCATTTTTAAAGAGCGATATAAAAATCCCATTATAAGCCCGATGATTCCAACGGAAAGTACAAGTCCCCACATTAAATTTTTTGCAAGGCTGCTCATATTTCTATCTAGCAAATGTGCAGTTCCTGTTATCTTAAATTCAACAAGATTTTTGTTAATATTTTTATCAATGAAATTCATTAAACTATCATTTTTAGCGGTAATGGCATAAAGTCCTATATCGCCGACTGTACTTGATATTCTGGCATAAGTTAAAGTTGAATCAACCAACAATGCCAAATTGTTTTTTTTGTCAAATGTTTGAATTTGTTTAATGAATTTTTTAGTATCAGTTGAATCGGGTAAAACCTTGTAAGAATTTTGTCCACCATGTTCTGTTTTATTTGCAAGTTTCAGAACCGAAACAATTGAAAAACAATGTTTGAGTTTGTATTCATTTTCCAGGTAATTTTCAACTTTCTCAATCTCGGTTAATACTTCATGGCTATAAACATTTTTAGTTTTGTCTTTAACCTTTACTGATAATTCGAAGGGTCGTAGCCCCATAAATTCTTTATCAAAATATTCGTAATCTTTTCTCAGGTTGCTATTTCTGCTAAGATCTTCAAGAAGAAAATAATTAGCTTCAACTAACAATGTTCCGGCAATACTTATGAGCAAAACAATTGAAGAAATGCCAAGAACCATTTTTCTTTTTCTAACCAATTTTCTAAAAATCCGGTGTAAAACTTTATACCAGATATTTTCAGTAACAGATTGATCAGCGATTTTGGGAGCTTTTGTCAAAACCAATAAGGATGGTAATAATGTATATGCCAGAACAAATGCCAGCATAACCCCGATTGCGGCATATATACCAAAGTCCCTGACCGGTGCCATATTTACAGTGAGCAAAGAAATAAATCCAATTGCAGTTGTCACAGAAGTCATCAAAGTAGCCAAACCAACTTCGCGATAAGCCGTTTTTATTGCGTCAATTTTATTTTTTCCGGTACGCAATTCATCCATGTATTTTGAAACAAGATGAATGACATCAGACATCGCAACAACAAAAATGATTGAAGGTAAAACAGTAAGAATTAAATTAATTGGTTGGCCAATTAGCGCCATAAAACCAATTATCCACACCATGGAAAGTGTAACAATTGCGAGCGGTACCCAAACTCCCCAGAGAGATCTGAATGAAACATATAAAAATCCGATCACAAGGATAAAAGAAAGACCAATAAATAATCCTGTTTCATATTGCATCTTGTTTATGTAATATCCCAAACCAATTGTGCGGCCGGCATATTTAAAATCATTTAATTGAAAATGTGCAAGAAGTTTGTCAATATGAAGTTTTAATAAATCGCATTTTTGTTTTGACAAGTATTGTTTATGTTTAACATACACAAGCAATGCGTCAGCTTTTTGATTTATAAAAAAGTTAACCAGTTCGGAATTTTTAAAAATGCGCGCAGAATCTTTTGCATAATTCGCCGGGTCATCAATATCAATATAGGGTCGCGCAAAAACAGCAGGTGAATAAGGTGTTTTAATGTATTCGTCCATATTCGTTAAACACGTAACGTCACGCACTAATGAATCTTGGGCAAGCGAATCAACAAAATTATTTACACGATTTAAAAAATTCTTGTTAAAAACACTTGGATCATTTTTAATGGCGATAAAAATAAAATCGTTGTCAGATTCAAATCTTTGCCTGTGTTCTTCAAAGAATTTAGTTTCAGGATCATCCAACGGAAAAAAAGCTTCAAAGTCATAATCAAAGCGGATATCCTTAACATGATAACCGAAAAATAATGAGATTAACAGGACAACAATTAGTGTAACCTTTGAAAACTTGCGGAGACCTTCCAACCAATTTCGATTTTAATTCGTTAACAAAGTT
>Ga0102851_10000727_pt1 | contig 17390 bp, 13 predicted proteins | sample Mud3Dept3metaG_FD_79558 | JGI IMG/M metagenome (GOLD analysis project Ga0102851, IMG submission 79558) | Freshwater wetland microbial communities from Ohio, USA, analyzing the effect of biotic and abiotic controls - Mud 3 Core 4 Depth 3... | ecosystem: Environmental > Aquatic > Freshwater >... | reverse complement strand
TTCAATTAAAGCTGAAGCGGTTGCTGATAAGGCAATCACAAGACTTAAAGAAGGAAAAAAACCACTGATCGCATTTGCGAGTACAATGGGAAGTTTTCTTGAACAGATGGAAGATGAGACTGGAGAAAGTGTTGGAGAAAGCGGAACGGTAAGAGCGGATTTTGCAATCGTACTTGAAAAAGGTTTAGATGGTGTAATGCGATATACTGAGACTTTGCCGGATGGAAATAAAATCTATAAATATTTTGACATTACAGAATTTTCGTCAGATGCTCAAATGGAGTACGCGCGCATCATGAGTGAAATAAAAACGATTTCAACAGGCATTACAATTTCTCCCATTGACGTAATTATTCAAAAAATTGAAGCCGCCGGTTATTCCGTTGCCGAGGTGACAGGAAGAAAATCAAAATTGCAACTGAATTTAAAAACCGGAATGGGTTTAATTCTGCCAAGAAAAAAAATAAATACAAACGACGCGTTCCGAAAATTTAATGATAATGAAATAGATGTATTACTAATTAATCAGTCAGGAAGTACAGGTGCATCTGCTCATGCCATTATAACAAAAAAAGTTCCTGCCAATTTTGTTAGACAACGTGTAATGATTGTTCTTCAACCGGAACTTGATATTAATACAGAAGTTCAAAAAAGAGGAAGGATTCACAGAACAGGTCAGATTCTAAAACCAATCTACGATTATGTGAATTCTGCAATTCCTGCCGAACAAAGGTTGATGATGATGCTTCAAAAAAAATTAAAAAGTCTTGATGCGAATACATCATCAAATCAAAAACAAAGCAATGATATTTTAGATGTTCCGGATTTCTTAAATAAATACGGCGATCAAATTGTGTTGGAATATTTACAGGAAAATGAGGACATCAATACTTTATTAGGAGATCCACTTCATCTAACAAAAAGCACAGAAGAAGAAATTAAAGAAGGAGCCGCGCATAAAGTCTCAGGGCGTGTTGCAGTATTGTCAACTCAAATGCAAGAAGATTTTTATCAAGACATCAAAGAACGTTATGATACCCTTGTAGAATACCTGAAACAAACAGGCGATTATGATCTTGAAGTTGAACAATTAGATCTTCAAGCGAAAACAATTTCGGAATCAATTGTTAAAGTTGGTAAAGGTGGATTTAGCAGTTTTGGTGAGGATAGCATTTTAGAAAAAACAGAAGTGAATATTCTTAAAAAGCCATTTAAAGTTGAAGAATTACAAAACCTTGTTATCGAAAGTTTGGACTGGAAAACTCAACAAGAAATTACAGATTCACTTTTAAAGAAGCATGAAGAAATTTCCGAGAATTTATTGGACTCACGTATTCGTGAGGTTATGGCGAGATACGGGCAACTTATTAAAGATATTTCCAGTGAGAAGAAAATTCAAAAATTAGTTGAACAAGGTGAAAAAGAACAAGCTGATGAATTAGGTCAACAGCGATTAAAAGAATTAGAAGACGCATTAGATAAGCGTATTGAAGATGAGCGAACAAAATCCGGACACCAAAATTCTTACCTGCGAGGTTTATTCAAATTTTTTACAATTGGAAAAAAAATCCTCTATCCGATGGATTCATATTCAGGAATCGGAGCAACGCAACTTGCTGTATTTTTAGGTTTTCAAATTGATCACAAGAAAAAAAATCCTTACGCACCAAGTTCAATTCGATTAAAATTTGCGATTGCAACTGGACAAAAATTTATTGCAATTCCTGCGAGTTATGTAAAAGAAATTAATGCAATCAAGGGAGCATCATACAATGTTGAGGATAATGGATTCAATGAAACATTAAAAGAATGGGAACAACGAATTTCGCTAAACACAAAAAACAGGGGAATAAGATATATAGTTACCGGGAATCTTTTACAGGCGTTCGCTGATTTCAAAGGAAAATTAGTTAGTTATACCACTACTGATAACCAAACTAAAAAAGGGATTTTGTTGCCTGAGTATTGGGAAATGGATAAGGAGACAGGTGGTAAAGTCGCCGTACCAATTGCAAAAGCTATTAGAATAATTCAATCATTGACAAGAGGCGCAGTTGTTGAAGCAAGTAATGACATTGCTTTTTTTAGACAGTCTGACGATGATTTTAAAATTACTGTTCCGGCATCTAAAAAAAGAGGTGGAGATATTTACCTGCATGTTGAACTTCTGAAACTTGTTGACCGAAATATTTTTGAAAAAGTTGGCGACAGAATGGTTGCGAAGTTACCGCAAGAAAATCTTCAAAAATTTATTGAAATTCTCCAAAACGAAATTGGAATAACGGTGCGATTGCATCAGGCGCAAATTGATTCGGTTGGTTTGGTTGATATGAAATCAAAACGGAAAATTCAAATTGAATTACCACCATTAGAAGAAGAAGTAACTGAAGAAGAAACACAAGAATTAACAGAAACCGATTTATTAGAATTGGAGGCTGAGGCATTGGAACTGGAGTTAGAACTCCTTTCATTTTAAAAATCGAAATTATGATAACTGCTAAAAATTATTACGACAAAATAGCGAAAGGCGAAATTGTTAAATCCACATTACCCGATGCACTTAAAACAGGTTTTGATTTTGTTGACAAAGTAACTTTGAAAGGAAGTTCCTGGTCGGCTTACGAAACAAGCGTAGGCATTAAGAAAACCATAAACCTTTATTTTGTAAAGCTGGATGAGTTTTTGGGAAGTAAGAAGCCAACCGCCGCAATAATAATAAAAACTGAAAAGAATCCAAAAAGGATTGATCGGTCTAAGGAGCCACAAAAAAAATCTCAGAGATCAAAAGAGGATGATGGAGTTGAAATAGTTGAACAAATAATTCCGGAAATAAAATTTATCCGACGGTTTTTAAATATGCACGGCAAAAAAAAGGACCAGAACCAAATTCGCTTATTTATTAGTGCATTGCAAAAAGCAATCCGTGAAAGACGTATCACTAAAACGTCTAAGTATGCGGATGAAATTATGGGAATTCAGGATTTTTTGATAAAATTTCACTCGAAATTTTCAAGAGCAAATCAAAAAATTCAGTGCGAGATTCCTGAAGGACTGGAACTAAAAAGTTTGTTTATAATTGGAAAACAAGTTGAATATCAATCAGTAAAATTTATCAAAAGTTATATTAGCCTTCAAGGAAAAATTATACCAACGCAAAAGGCAAAAAACTTGCATAACAGAATAGCCATAGCACAGGATAGAAATAAAATTACTTCTACTGACAAATACTGGAATGAAATTCAATCTATCAGAAAACAACTTAAAGCATTCGCTACAAAAAATCCGAGAAGCGGAATATTAAAAATTGAAACACGCGAATTGAATGGCCTGAATGGAATTTTGTCCAGTTGCGGATGTCATGAAATACAAGAAGAAACAAATCTCAACGGATTATCACGTGTTCCTGAAAATACAATAATGAATAGCATGGATGCCATTAAGCTGAGTTTTGAAAAGCTAGGCTTAACCGGTAAATGGCTTGATCTCATCGGTAATCCATCGACAAATTTTACGGCTATGATTTTCGGAAGACCGAAAATGGGCAAGTCAATTTTGGCAATTGATTTTGCAGGCTATTTAGCTAGAAATCACGGCAGGGTTTTATACGTTGCAAAAGAAGAAGGTATTGATGACACTCTTATAAGTAAGTTAGAGAATGTCGCACATTCCCAATTGGACACAAGTAATTATTTGCCGGAAAATTTGAACGGATATGATTTCATTTTTTTGGATAGTGTCACAAAATTAGGATTGACCCCTGACGATTTGAACGATCTTAAACAGGAATATCCTGACAAGGCGTTTATCTACATTTTTCAATCAACTAAACAAGGAATCTTTAGGGGAAATAATGAATTTCAGCATGATGTAGATGTTGTGATTGAAATTCCGGAATTAGGAAAAGCAATTCAATTCGGAAGATTTAATCAAGGTGGTAGCATGAATATTTTTGATAATAATCAGGATTAATATTAATCCACAAAAGAGAGAGATATGAGGAAGAAGAAAAAATATGCACTTGTTTTAAGCGGAGGTGGTTTTAACGGTGCGTTTCAATTGGGAGCAATTAATTATTTAAACGACAATTGGAAAAAAATTACGGGTTTAACAACGCCAATGAAATTTGATATTATAGCCGGAGTAAGTGTAGGCGCTATTAATGGTGCGATGTTGGCGATGAATAAACTTGGTACATTAAACCAATTATGGTTAGATAAAATTGCAAAAAACGGAGTAACTGAAATATATACTTCGGATTTTATTGACACAAATTACAAAGGCGATGATTTGAAAATGAAACTCGATATTGAATCTATCAGAAAAAGATTAATTCCGGATTTTGAAATTGATTTAGGAATTTTCAAAAAATTGGGAATGATCTTTTCAAAGGATTTAAGAAAACAATTAATGAAAGAAATTTTTGATGATCTTTCCTTGCATCTAAGAAAAGGACTTTCAAAATTCAGATCCTTGGCTGATAATTCGCCTTTGAAATTAAAGTTGCAAGAATACCTGAGCAAAGACAAAATCAACGGAACAAAATTTCTTTGTGGTTTTGTTTCTTTAGATACCGGACAATATCATTCGACACTTCATTCAGATTTTTCTTCAAATGAAGATTTCATCAACGGCGTGCTTTCTTCATCATGTATTCCTATGGTTTATGAACCAGTTAAACAAGTACAATATGTTACCGGAAATGATCTGCATATTTCAAAGAATAATATTGATGGCGGAGTAAAAAATGTTTCACCGCTTGGTGATGTGGTTGACAGAATCAATAATGATCCTGAAGGTGCGGAATATAAAATCATCATTATCAATTGCAACAGTGGAAGTAATATTCCGGAAAATTATTCAGACAAAAATATTTTTCAAATCGCAGCAAGATCATTATACGAAATTGCTTTTACCGAAATCTTCAATAACGATGTCAAACACTTTTTGAAAATCAATGACCTGGTTCGACAAGCAAAAGTATGGGATAAGAAAATTGTTCTTTGTGAATCTGGAAAGAAAGAAATTAAAGAATTTGATTCTATCGTAATTCAACCTCATACGGATATTGATTTAGGAAATGGATTAGTCGCCAATGAGAAATTGATTAATCAGCGTGTGGCTCATGGAGAGTTAATGGCGAAGTTGGCTTTTGGTAATAAAGTTTTCTGAAATGCGAAAGAAAGAAGAAAATATTGACCAAAAACTGCATGAGATTATTTCAAATCAATTGCCAAAAGAAAGAATTTCAGACCTTGTCAATTATTGTACTTCTAATGGTGCTAATTATTCGCAAATGTTAAATTATATAGAAACTATTGTAAAATCATTATTGGATTCCTATATTAGCACAATAAATCAAATACCCGAATCTTACATGGAAATTGAAAAAGCCAAGCAAACACTGAATTACAGGGACATTAGATCAGTAATTCAATGGTGTAAGAAGAATGGTGTTTTCGTTTTTGAACAAGGAAAAAGACTTCTAGTCAGTAAATCTGAGTTCTTGACATCTTTCCATAAGCCATTTGTCGAACATCTTAAAAGGTCTCATGAAAATTGGCAGGAGATGTTTGAAGGCTTTATTCGCGGCGAAATCTCCAATAGTTTGATCATTCAACAAGAACAGAAAGTAATCGCTCATTCTTATAGCCCGAAAAGCGATGTAGAAAAATCGTTTTTGAAAAAAATCAAAGAAATATGAATCCAATAGAAGCGCTAGTTGTAAACAAGAGGGATCTCGTAAAAGGTCTATTCGTTTATTGTAAAAAATGTGATTACATAATTGATTCGAGAATGTGCAATACATCGGGAAAAAGGATAAGCACATGCAAGTACAAAGATCAGCATGTATTTAAAGCAATCGTCGCGATTCCAGGAACAGACGGAAAAAAACGTAAAACGAGAATTTTTAATACTAGAAATACGCAAGAAGCCATTCGTTTAAAATTTGAATTTGATGAGGAACTGATTCAAATGGACTATCAATCGAATCAAAACCATAAGATGAAGGAAATCAGCAAGCCACAATTATTGATTGAATGTATGACGATGTATGTCGGTTATTTAAACAATAGCGGTGTCGAGTCTCACAAAATCAAAACTCGATCAAAGGGACATATCGCAGAAGCTGAGAGATTTTTCAAGTATTTCTGTCTTTGTTTAAAAGCAAATCAAATTGATCATAATATTTTCCGAGTTGATCAATTGAATGACAGGATAGTTGGAATGCTGCACCAATATATTCTAAATAAATTGGGGTATAAAAATAAAACATATAACAAATTCATAAGTCTATTTCGTCAATTTACAAATTGGCTTATTGACAAAAAGGGGTATGCAATATTAAATCCATTCAATGAAGTAACGCGAAGAAAAGTAACTACCAATAATGTCACCATGACTAAGTTAGAGTTTGAAAAATTGTTGGCAGTTATTACTAAAGAAAACGGAGAAAAAATATTTAAGAATAAAGACAAAAGAAACTTGTACCGGGCATGGTTACCTGATGCTTTCAGATTAGCATTAGAAACTGGATTAAGGAGAGAAGAATTTATGACGCTAAGGTTCAACGATATAAAGGAAAATGAGGAAGGAGAGCTACTATTTATTCAGCAAGACAATTTTAAAGTAAATCGCATTAATGGAATCGACGACAACGATGAAGGAAAACAAGTAAAGAATTTACCAATAACCTTTGGTCTACGGGCGTTATTAACGGAATTGGGGTATCATGAAAAAAGAGGATCAGAAAAATTCATAATTGCTCCCTATGAATCATCATCGCGAATAACTATGATCGATGTTGTTTCTAAGGCGTTTACGCATTTTTGGAGCAAGACGGGTATTAAAAAGTCAATTCAGTTAAAGAATTTAAGAAAGACTTACATTACCTCGTTAGTTCAACACTTTGGCGATAAAGCGAACATTATAAGTAATCATTCAGGAATGGATGTTCTTAAAAAACATTACGTCAATCAGCAACAATTGGTCGCCGGAGCAACTGACTTTTCGGTGTTCAAATGAGCCTTCAAATATGACCATTTGTTACCCCTGTTTGTTACCTGACAACAAAAAAAGGCTTCCCTTCGGAAGCCTTTTTTATTCAAAACTCACTGTTTTCAGGAGTAGCGAGAGAGAGATTTGAACTCTCGGCCTCAGGGTTATGAATCCTGCGCTCTAACCAACTGAGCTACCTCGCCAACTATGATTTGAGGGTGCAAATATACACTATTTTTAATATTCTTTGCCATTCGCGCTAAAAGTACCTGTTCTCGTGGCCTGGTCATTGGGATTGCCTTAAAATCAATCAATTCATGATTTAAATCGACAAAAAATATCCGTTCATCGATAATTTATGCCTATATTTCTGCCGAACTAGAATTTATTTAACGATGTCAGAGAAAGTAAAATTTGAGATGGAATTTGAAGTGAATTCCTCCGTTGCGGTATTGTTCAATATGATCAGCACGCCAAGCGGACTAAGTGAGTGGTTTGCAGACGATGTCAATATAAAAGAAGATCTTTTTACTTTTATCTGGGACGGAAGTGTTGAACAGGCTAAGCTAATTGGCAAACGAAAACAAGAATCAGTAAAATTTCAGTGGGTCGATGATTTCGAAGAAGGTCTTAAAACTTATTTTGAGTTTTCTATCAAGGTCCATGAATTAACCAATGACGTTGCTTTAATAATTGTCGATTTTGCTGATGAAGATGACTTGATTGATGCTAAACGTCTGTGGAGCAATCAAATCAATGATTTGAAAGCAACTATTGGTGCTTAATTCTAATTTTCCTTATACGATTTTTCAGGTTTTTCCGTTACTGAAAATAAAAATCAATTGAAAAGACTGCACATTTTCATAATAAGGTCGTTCATTGGACCTTTTATTATCACATTTTCCATTGCGATGTTTTTCCTCATCATGCAATTTCTATGGAAATATTTGGATGATTTGATGGGTAAAGGTCTTGAAATAAGTCTCCTGCTCGAAATGCTGTTCTACGTCTCGGCGCATTTAATCCCTCTTGCTCTTCCTTTAGCCGTTTTGTTTTCATCTATCATGACTTTTGGAAACCTGGCGGAACACAATGAATTAACAGCATTTAAATCTTCCGGTCAATCATTAACCAAGGTTATGAAACCTATGCTCATTTTCGTTGTTATTTTAAGTATTTCCGCTTTTTATTTTACAAATTATGTGTTGCCCATCGCTAATCTGAAATGGCACGCGATTTATTTTGATATCCTTGAAAAAAAACCAACGTTTGCTTTGAAAGAAGGTATTTTCTTTAAAGACTTTGATGGTTACCACATAAAAGTTGATAAGAAAGATGAAGAAGCAGGTACGCTAAACGGAATATTGATCTATGATCTTTCAAGCAGTTCAGGTTATCGCAAAATTCGCGCAGAAAAAGGTCAAATGCTTAAGTCAGTAAATGAAGATAAAAATAATAAACAGGAATATCTTTTTTTGCAAATGGAAAATGGCGTGATCTATGAAGACGTTCAAAAAAGAAAATTCGAAAAAACTTCTGTTGATTTTCAGAAAACATATTTCGAAGAAGCCATTATAAAATTTAACATGGGTGGTTTTGAATTGGAAAAAACAAATCCCGATTTGTTCAAACAGGATTTTGAAATGATGAATTTTATTCAATTGGGAACCGCTCTTGATTCGCTAAAAATTCTGAATGACACCTTAGATATTAATTTCGGAATGATGCTCAAAGACAACTTTGTCATATTTAATAATAATTTTATTGAGACTCCGCAGACAAATGATACGCTGCATAATTCTGCATCACAAGCGCCTGCAGTCCAACCGACCAATCTTATTGTATCGTTAGATTCGTTGCATGAGTCTGAATTAATTGCGGCCAATCTTGATGCACAAAATGAAATCAGGACGGTGAAAGACATGATTTACCGGCAAACCATCACTAATGATCAACGAATATATTCATTGCAATTATACGAGATTGCATGGCACAAAAAATTCACCTTATCATTTGCAATATTAATTTTATTTTTCATCGGCGCACCTCTCGGAGCAATCATTAAAAAAGGAGGTCTGGGTACTCCACTCGTCTTCGCTACCTTATTTTTTCTGCTCTATTATATTCTGACAGAGATCGGAGAAAACATGGTTGAATCCGGAGTTGTTGTTCCCTGGAAAGGCTTATGGTTGAGTGCTTTTATTCTTAGTCCGCTCGGATTTTTTTTAACCTACAAGGCTGCGAATGACTCTGCCCTTTTTGACTGGGATGTTTATAAAAGATGGTTTGGCAGAATTTTTAGTTCAAAAAAAAATAAATTAAGCAATGAGGATTCTACAACTCTGCAATAAACCTCCACTGCCAATGATAGATGGCGGTTGCATCGCAATTCACAATATCGCTGCGGGGCTTCTTAAAAAAAATGACTTATTGCAAAGTAAAACCGTTGGCAAAATTGATTTGCATATTCTTACTGTATCAACTGAGAAACATCCATTTCTGATTGAACATTACCCGAAAGAATTTATTGAAAAAACAAAAATTGAAGGGGTTTTTGTTGATACACGTGTCAACATCATTGATGCATTTTCAGCACTTGTGACTTCGGATTCATATAATATCAGCCGTTTTTTTTCGACAGATTTTGATCGAAAGTTAGTCGGGCGATTAACAGAAAATGAATACGATATTGTTCACCTGGAGAGTCTTTTTATGACGCCTTATATTTCTACCATCCGCCGTATTTCAAAAGCTAAAATTGTTCTAAGAAGTCACAATCTTGAACATCTGATTTGGGAGCGACTGGCAAATACAGCAAGCAATACAGCAAAACGTCTTTATTTAAATCACCTCGCGTCAAAACTCAAAAATTACGAAAAAAAAACAATTAATGAAGTTGATGGAATAGCGGCAATAAGTTTTGAAGATACAAATCGTTTCCAGGAATTTAATTGCCATGTTCCCCTGATCACAATTCCATTTGGAATTGACCTGGATAAATATAAATATGAACCTTCAGAAAAAAAATCATTCCGGAATCTTTTTCATATTGGCGCCATGAATTGGGCGCCAAACAAAGAAGGAATAAACTGGATGCTTGATGATATATGGCCTGAACTTTCATTACTGGATATTAAAATACACCTTGCTGGAAGGGAAATGCCGCAATCCATTAAAAAATTAGCTGATGATAAATTAATTGTTCACGGCGATGTTGAAAGCGCAATTGATTTTATGAATCAAAACGATATTATGCTTGTTCCGCTTTTATCGGGCAGCGGAATGCGTGTAAAAATTATTGAGGCAATGGCCCTTGGAAAAATTGTTATTACAACTTCTATTGGCGGCGAAGGAATCGATTACATAAACGGAGAAAACCTATTGATTGCAGATACCCCAAATGAATTTATCCATCACGTCCGGGAATTATTAAAAGATCCTGCAAAAGGAAATCGGATCAGCAAAAATGCACGAAAACTGGTCGAAGAAAAATACAATAATAATATGATCATTCAAAACCTGGTTTCATTTTATGAATTGCTTTAAGGCCATATTCATTAACTTTCGGAACACATTACAGAATTGATGAAATTATTTATTCTCTTATCCCGTTTTCCGTTTCCTCTTGAAAAAGGCGATAAGTTACGCGCCTATCATCAATTAAAAGAACTTTCCGCTCACCACGAAATTTATCTTGTTTGCCTGACAGATCAGAAAATAAATGAAAATCAAAAAAAAGAAGTCGGACTATTTTGTAAAGAACTTTATGTATTCAAACTTAAGCCTGCTTTGATTTACTGGAATACAATGAAACAGATTTTCACCGACAAGCCCTACCAGGTCGGATACTTTTATCAACGGTGGATTCAAAAAAAAATCAATTCGATTATCTCGGCTATTAAACCTGATCATATTTATTGTCAGTTAATCCGTACAGCCGAATATGTAAAAAATATTCAGGACATTAAAAAGACAATTGATTACATGGATGCTTTAGGGAAAGGCATGTTCAGGCGTTCAGAAATTTCATCCGGCATTAAAAAACGGCTTTTTTTAATAGAAGGGAAACGATTAATCGAATATGAAAACCGCATCTTCGATTATTTTAATCACCATACAATCATCTCTGAACAGGATCGGAAATTTATCAATCACAATCAACGTCAGAGTATTGAAATAATTGAAAATGGAATTGCAGAATCATTCTTTGAATTCAACGATCGGTTAGAAAAAAAATACGAAATGGTCTTTACCGGAAACATGAATTATGCACCAAACATTGAATGTGCGGAATATATTGTTAAGGAAATTTTACCAAAATTAATCACTAATAATCCTACGATTCAATTATTAATTTCAGGTGCAAATCCGCATCAGCGAATCTTAAATCTTGCAGCTAAAAATGTCACGGTCAGCGGTTGGGTTGAAGATATCAGGACAAGTTATGCACAAGGAAAAACTTTTGTTGCGCCGCTTTTTATCGGAACAGGTTTACAAAATAAATTACTTGAAGCAATGGCAATGGGTGTTCCTTGTATCACAACCAGCCTTGCAAAAAATGCACTCAGTTCAAATGAAAATGACATTCTTCTTGTTGCAGATTCTGCAGAAGAGTTTGCATCAAAAATTGAGTTATTGTTAAATGATCAGAATTTATATAATCGGCTTTCTATATCTGCGCGGGATTATGTTCATTCGGCCTTTAGCTGGAAAAACTCTGCAGCAAAACTTGAAGCTCTTCTTAAATCTTAAGAAACAGGAGCACAAAAATAAACCGCAGAGGGCCGCTGAGGAGACGCAGAGGGCCGCTGAGCGATAATAGCGAAAAAAATCCCGAATTCTGGTTTCAATAACATTAATCATATTCTATTTTTTTCTCTGCGGCCCTCTGCGCCTTTTTTTTATCGACCGTAGCTTCAGCGAGGGTTGACTCAGCGGCCCTCTGCGGTTAAAAAAACACACAATACATTCTAAGAAAATCGACTTTATTTTTGCAAATCAATGAACGGTATTTTATCGTTTTGACATTTGAACTTCAGATTTTGAATTTTTCTTCCAAATAAGCGTAATTTTGCACCACAATTTCAACACAATGACTTTCATACTACATTCAATCGAAGAAGCAATCCAGGATATCAAAGACGGAAAAATAATTATCGTTGTTGACGATGAGGACCGAGAAAATGAAGGAGATTTCCTGACTGCTGCAAGAAATGTAAGTCCTGAAGTAATTAATTTTATGGCTACCCATGGCCGCGGGTTAATTTGCGCACCTTTAATTGAAGAGGAATGTGACAGGCTGGGCCTTGAATTAATGGTTCAAAAAAATTCAGCCAGTTACGAGACACCGTTCACCGTATCTATTGATCTGATTGGTCATGGTTGCACAACCGGGATTTCTGCGACTGATCGCGCAAAGACAATTCTTGCGTTAATTAATCCTGAAACAAAACCAGAAGATCTTGGTAAACCCGGACATATTTTTCCTTTGCGTGCAAAAAAAGGTGGTGTTCTCCGAAGAGCCGGACATACAGAAGCGGCAATTGATTTGTCACGTCTTGCAGGATTTGAAGCTGCAGGTGTAATTGTTGAAATCATGAACGAAGATGGTTCAATGGCGCGTCTTCCTGAGCTGATTGAAATTGCTGCAAAAAATAATTTAAAAATAGTTTCGATCGCTGATTTAATAGCTTACCGGTTGAAACACGAATCGTTAATTGAAAAAATTCTTGAATCGGATCTGAAAACACTTTGGGGAGATTTTAAACTTGCAGCATTCAGACAAACTACAACCGAAGATGAGCATCTGGCTTTTGTTAAGGGAACATGGGAGCCCGGCGAATCAGTTCTTGTTCGCGTTGAATCTTCGTCTTTCACGCATAATTTAATTGACGCAATCCGTGCAGATAAACAATCTCATCTCAGCGCAGCGCTTCAAATGATTGAAAAAGAAGGAAAAGGAGTTTTGGTTTTTATGCAGCAAGGAGAAAAACAAGTTGGTTTTATCGAAAAATTAAAAGCCTATCACGGTGAAAATATTTCTGTTTCTGACAATCGTGATTACGGAATTGGTGCGCAGATTTTAAGACACCTTGGAATAAAAAATTTACGACTCATCAGTAATAATCCTAATCTGAATATAGCGGTCATTAATGCTTATGGATTGGAAGTATCGGAAGTTGTACCGTTTTCAGTTAAATTTTAAAAGAACGCTTCCGCGCAATTGGCGATAGCGTATCGCGTGGATACCAAGACAAATAAAATCTCACTGTACTACTTTTTCATCTTTCAACATAAAAGAACTACTAATAGCCTCAGAAAAACTCACTCCTGTTAATTTTGATTTTAACCAGGCCCGTAAATCAAAATATTCAAGAATCACGTTTTCACGATCTATTTTTAGCAACTCATCCAGTTGTGAACTAAATTTTTTAAATATTTTTGTTTGTTCCGATGCTGTATTTACTCGTGCAAGATTTTTCATCTCTGTCATAAAAAGGCTTTCTACTTCATAATCTTTCTCATATTTATTCAGGTATCGCGCAGCAGATTTCATATCGTATTCAAGGAAATCATGATTGTTTAATTCAAAATGAATAATCAGATTAAAAATTCGTGAAAAAGAATAAATATCCTGGCGCAATTGTTTTTCATTATCGTTTAAAACAATGTTGATGTATTTTAAAGCTCTGCGATATTCCCCCACTCCAAAATAAGAATAGGCCAGATTATAATTAAATAATAAGATTTTTTCTTTGTTGATTTTTTCATCAAATTCAATAAGTGTATTTTCAATTACGGGCACCAGCGCAAGAGATTGGTCAAATAAACCCTGGCGGTTATATAGTTGCAGTTGCCCGATATAAATTGAAGTAAATAATCGCACACGCGAATCAAGGGAAGAAAACGCTTGATTGTCGCGCAGTTCATTTAATTCCCGGATCACAGATTCCGCACTTTTAAAATCATGCACATCGGTGTGACAAAGTAAAAGAAAACTCAATGTATTTATATAACGTTGCTGAACATCATCCCTGATTTTTTGATGACGGTCCATTACCGTTTTTGCTTTTCTGAAATTAATCAGGGCATCTTCATAATCGCGCGTACTTGCCGCGCAAAGACCTTTGATGTAATAACAAATAGAAGTTGCCCTTGTTGAAATCGCTGTATTCTTTCCTTTTATTAAATGATAATCCTTAATCTCATTTACAATTTGACGCTCACCTTCGTTACGGGTAAATCCGCCGCTTCTGAAAATCAGGTTGATTTTTGAATAGAGAATATGATACTCCGCAAGATTTCTGAGTTTCTCAATAACCTCAGTTTCTTCTTTGATTAATTCATCCAGGTTCTGATCAAAGATGCCCGATTCATAAGCTTCTTCCAATAATTTCCGTTCCCAGTTAATGAGTTCAAAATGATAATAAAACTTTTCATATTCAGCAGCAAGATCTTTGGCGCGTTTTACAAATTTATTACACTCTTTATAAAGTGCCTTCTTATATAAAATCTCAACATTTTTTATTTCTTGTTTTAAAATAGAACTCACTGATTGTTCAGCATAATAAGCGCGCAAACTTTTTAAAATGAGTTTATACAAATGATTTTTTTCTGAAGGTAAATGTTGAATGAACGTTTCTTTCGCGAATTGATCCTTTAAATCTTCTTCATCGTATTTATTTTGCTTCTCGATAAAATCGAAAATTTTGAGGTAATTTTTATCTCCGGCCTGGAGGGCAGAATTCAACTTAAAAAATCGCTTTTCGGATTTTGAAAGAGATTTTATAAGACTGAATAATTCGTTTGACGGTTTCATATTTGAGCAATTAAGTACTTCTTAGGATTACAATCAATATAATATTAAAGATAGGAATTTCATTTATTAAGGTCAAATAAAAATGTGAATGGCCCATTTGCCTGATTCTATGGTATAAGACGAATATTGAAGTCGAATGGTTGATTGAGAACCTAAATTTTTGCGCTCCATTATATGAATCCTAACTAAAGTAATTCATTTTAAAACTTCAATAATTCAGAAGGCGTTAACAACACAACTTTACAAATCAATAAGTTTTGGACGGGAGAAGCAAAAGGGGTATATTCGCCGATGAGATAATTTATCTCTGTAAAAAAGAACAACTTTATTTCTAAAATTTATGATTGGGGAAGAATTAATAAAAAGTACAGGAAAAAAAATCTGGTTAAAATGGAACATTGCTTTTAAAATTATCCCGATTGTACTTGCCGTTGTAATTCTCAAATTCCTGGCTCATCATTTTGAATATGAAGTAATGGAACTCAATGCACTTTTTACAAGCCTTGTCGCAGGTACTATTTTCCTGATCGGATTCCTGATAGCAGGTGTACTTTCTGATTATAAAGAAAGTGAAAAAATTCCAAGCGAGATGGCAGCTACAATGAAATCATTGCTTGATGACACTTATACAATCTACAAAGGAAAAAATTCTCAAAAGGCGTTGGAATTTATTTCTTATCAAAAAGAAATGACTGTACTTTTTAAAAACTGGTTTTATAAAAAAGAAAGAACAGCTGTCGTGCTAAAAAAAATAAGTGACATGAATGATTTTTTTGTTGAATTCGATAAAGAGGGAGTCACTCCGAATTACATCATCAAAATGAAAAATGAACAAAACACTTTGCGAAAATTAATTTTGCGAATAGACACCATCAGGGATACAGACTTTATTGGAACAGGCTACGCAATTGTTGAAGCAATGGGCTTTGTTATTGCATTTGGTTTGGTTATTATTAAAATTGAACCGTTTTATGCATCACTCTTTTTCACTGTATTTGTTACATTTCTTATCTCATACATGTTTTTGTTAATCAAAGATCTTGACAACCCTTTTGATTATTCAATCAATGGCGAAAGCGGAACAGAAATATCTCTTAAGCCAATCAATGATCACGAAAAATCGCTCGCAGATTTTATTTAGATCACTTTAAATTTCGCGCAATGCAAATTCTTGAAATAGAACTGGCGACGAATAATATTGATAAAACAGAAACGTTTTACACGGAAATACTTGGACTAAAACCTAAATCAAAATCTCAGGATTCAATTTCATTTTCAACAGGCGAATCAATATTAACTTTTGTAAAATCAGATGTAAAAAATCCAACTTATCATTTTGCATTTAACATTCCCTGTAACAAGCTTGAAGATGCAATTTCGTGGACATCAGCGAGACTCGGACTAATAAAAATTAAGGAAAATGAAGTAGTCGCCGATTTCAAAACATGGAATGCAAAGTCAATTTATTTCTGCGATAACAATGGAAATATTCTTGAATTTATTGCCCGTTTCAATCTTGAAAACAAATCAGAAAAACCATTTGATATTAATTCCATTGAGTCAATCAGCGAAATTGGAATTGTAACAGAAAATCCACAGGAATTCGCAGAAAAATTAATTACCGAAAAACATCTTTCACATTTTAAAAATGGAGCAGAAAGTGAAAAATTCTCCATTTTAGGTGATGACAACGGACTGCTTATTATTGTTAAAACAAACCGGAACTGGTATCCTACAGAGCATCCTGCCAAACGGTTTTATACAAAGATCAAAATCAAATCAAACGGAATTATCTCAGGAATAATTATTAATGCAGATTAGAAAACCAATACGCGCTCATCGTTGATATTCATGAATGACACTATATCCGCTTCAGTTCAATATTCATAAATAATCTGTATATTCAACTCAATAAAACCCCAAACTCGTCCAACCATCGCATGAAAATTTATTTTAAAATCTTCTTGTTGGTCCTTTCGACTTTTATTATTTTCTCCTATTCAGATAAACCGAAAGAAATTAAAACGGATAATTATTCAGGAATTATTTTTGATAAACATCCGTTTAACCGAAGTGAAAGTTTTATGCCAACCGAAGTGGAAATCCACCGGCTTGAAACCTTGCTTGAAAAACGATTAGTCGCAGTTTTTGGCAGTGATTCAGATATGTCAAAAGAATCTTATGGATTCAAAACAAAAATAATCGAAGATATCACGAAGTACAAGCGACGTTATTTTGGAATTGTCAACACAGTAAAAAAGAAAATTATTTATGTTGAGTTTGTGCATCCGGATATCATTACAAACGATTCATGGAAAAGTCCCAAATGGGGAATGGATGGCGGCGGCTACCTGTTCTGGAGTATCCGTTTTAATATGGAGTCTGAATTGTTTTATGATTTGTGGATCAATGCTAAGATATAAGCATTCATCGAAAGCTGCTGCGCGAATCCTCCTCGAATCCGCAAGTCTAATTACAAGTTCAGAAATACTTTGCTTTTCAACATTTTTTAAGTTGTTGTTAACATTCTAAATTATAAAAATGAATTTTCAGATCGTGAGTGAACACATTTCTC
>Ga0102851_10000725_pt1 | contig 17401 bp, 15 predicted proteins | sample Mud3Dept3metaG_FD_79558 | JGI IMG/M metagenome (GOLD analysis project Ga0102851, IMG submission 79558) | Freshwater wetland microbial communities from Ohio, USA, analyzing the effect of biotic and abiotic controls - Mud 3 Core 4 Depth 3... | ecosystem: Environmental > Aquatic > Freshwater >... | reverse complement strand
CGAGGATGAAAGCGTTCAATCTGCAAGAGAGTACTTCAAACGTCGTAGGACTCCGGTGACGTTCCTTGTTTCCCGACCCGGCGCCAGGCCGGCAGAGGACAGGCCTGAACCTCCACATGAGGTTTACCGGACCGATGACATTCGCGCCCAGGAGACGGAGAGAACGTGAAAGGGGCAAATAGGGCACTTCTCTTCTTGGTCGCCGCAGGCATGGAGCTGTGTTACCTCTATGCCTGTGCGAACTTTGTTACGTTCTCCGTCTTCCATCGCACCTTCCCTTTCTGGGAGGCTGTTGGATCCTTTGTATTGGCGGCCCTTCTGACTCTTCTCACCCAAGGAAGAGGATGGCGTGTCGTCTGGGTTCTCGGAGTCCAGGCCATCGGTTTTGTCGCCACGGGCCTGGCCATGATCAGGTTCTTTCATTCCTGGTCCGACGCCTTCTTGAACCAGACCTGGTTTGTTCAGTCCTTCGACAACCCTGTGGGCGTTCTTGAATGGTTTACCGGCCTTCTGATGGTCGGTTGGGCCCTCGTCTTCTGGGGAGGGGGGGTACGCCTCGTCAGAAGACCCACCGATTACTTCACCCTCTGTTCGCGTTTCGATCGCGGTCTCCTGGCCTTCTTCGTTCTTCTCTTGGTCAAATTCCTCCTGCGGGTCAGAGGAGAGATGAGCATAGACGAGTCAACGTCCGAGCTCATGATTTTCCCATTTCTCATATTCAGCCTGCTGGCGATTGGCCTGGCTCGGAACCGGACCGATGTCCCAAGGGACTTTCTTCCTGGTTACCGGGGCGTGGGAGTCATCCTGAGTTTTGGCGTGGTTATTCTCATGGTCAGTACGGGCCTCGTCTTGTTTTGCCTCCCTTACATGACCCAGGCGGCTGAGGCAGGGTACGGTGCCTTAAAGATCGTCTCCAGACCCGTGGGTTTTATTTTGTTGAAGATCCTGCTTTTCCTCTTCGGCCGTTCCACCCCTCTGGCTGAAAGGCAGCCCACCAAGAAGGAGGTCATCCGCCCCGACCTCGGCTCCCAGGGAGAAACTTCCTGGTGGTTGGAACTGCTGGGAAAGATCCTGGCCTATGGTCTCTGGATCATCCTGGGATTGGTCATCCTTGGACTGATCAGCATCATCGTGTTCTTTTTCATCCAATGGCTCTTTTCCAGGACGGAAAAGAGTCGAGAGAGCCAGAGTCCGTGGCCGCTGATCGCCTCGTGGCTCGAAGGTCTCAGAAGATTCTTGCAGGTCTGTTGGAGGGGCTTCGTTTCCAGGATCAGAGGTTACCGCGGGGTGGTCCAGATCTACGCCGGTCTCTTAAAGTGGGGGCATCGCAGCGGCCTGCCCCATGGGGTGAGCGAGACTCCCGCGGAATACGGCTCCCGCCTGAAAGATCGCTTCCCGGCGGTCAAGCAAGATGTAGAACTGATTGTCGGAGCTTTCAACGAACACGTTTACGGCGAGATCAATCTCAACGAGCGCCAGTTCGCCATGACCCAATCCGCCTGGCGCAGATTACGCAGTCCGCTCCTTTGGCCAACGCGAGCGAGGGCCTGGTTCCGCCGGCCTCTTGACCCACAGGTCTAAGGCCATCATCAGATACCCGGGACGTGCCCGTGCCACAGTTGAAACCTGAGCCGTCGACATTGACTCCTCTGTGAAAGAAATCGGTTGCCCCATCGAGGTATTCCTGATGATCCGGGAATAACGCACTGCTATCTTTACTCGTCATCAAGGTGGAGATCTTTTTCTTCTTGATATAGAACCGATCCTGAGTATAATAATCAAAGACCAAATGTTTTTAATATGGATAAAAGTTTTTTTGATTAGTTTTCAGATTTCTTGATGATACATTTTAATTTATTAATTCAATGATGTTAGGAGGCATACGACCTATTCCATCGAGAGTCCCGGCTTTCCCTTGAATCATCAAGGATCGGCCCGAACTGCTCTATGTTCCCATTTGAAGACCACCGGTGCCAGAGAAGGCCTTGATCCATTCAGGGAAGACCCCTGTGAAGAGGAGACCACCGTCATGCTCAAGCGGAACAGAGTGAAAAGCACGATCAAGAACGGGGGAGTCGTCTATGGAGTCCTGGTCGCCCTTCCCTCTCCGGCGTTGATTGAAATGAGCGCTCTCGCCGGATTTGATTTTGTCATCATCGATCAGGAGCACGGAGCCATCTCCCCTGAAACCCTGGAAAACATGATCCGGGCAGCCGAAGCCACAGAAATTTGTCCACTTGTCAGGATACGCGACAGCCAGCCTGAAAGCATTCTGGCCGCGCTCGATCGTGGGGCACAGGGAATCGTTGTTCCCCACATGGCGAACCCTGAACAAGCCTCTCAGGTAGCTCGAGCCTGCCGATTTTATCCCAGGGGGAATCGCGGGATGGCCGCCGCCGGCCGATCGTCCGGATTTGGGACGATTCCACCCACAGAGTTTTTCGACATGGCGAACGATGAAACGTTCCTGATGATCATGATCGAGGATCAAGAAGGCGTTGAGAAGATCGATCAGATCCTGGCGGTCGAAGGAATTGACGCGATCCTGGCCGGGGCCGGGGATCTGGCTCAGGCCTATGGAGTCCCCGGCCAGCCGTCTCACCCCAGAACACAGGAGATGGTTGCGAAGATATTTACTGCGGCCCAGAAGGCCAACGTTCCATTTTGCGCCATCGTCAAAGATTCTGCAGGAGCAAAGAACTGGGAGGAAAGAGGGGCGAAGTGTTTTTTGACCGGCGATGATCAACGAATTATTTTTGCTGCCTTCAGGAACCTGATCAGCTCGATCAAAAGATAGCGTCCAAAGGAGCTCCATCAAGAAGGAGGAGAGAAGATGAAAAATCTAAGACATGTCACGATGGTCATTTCATGCTTTGTCCTTCTCGGTTTGCTTTTCCTGGGATCTCCCGATCCCTCAGCGGCGGCCAAGGTGGGAGGCACCCTGAAGATCGCCATGTATGCCGATGCGACCTCGCTCGACCCTGGAGGGGCCAATGACATCCCCTCCCAGAAAGCTTACAACCTCCTCTACGACACGCTCCTTGCCTTCGACAAAAATATGCAACTGGTGGCCCATGTGGCCACGGCCTGGAAACCTTCCCAGGAGAGCAAAGTGTGGACGTTCACGATCCGTGAAGGCGTCAAATTTCACGACGGATCGCTGCTGACACCCGAAGATGTGGCTTTTTCCTATCAGCGCATTCTGGAGGCTCCCGAAGCCGCCTCTCAGAAGAAGTCATCCATTGCCATGATCGAGAGTATTGAGGCCAAGGGAAATGAGGCGATTTTTAAGCTGAAGTATCCCTTTGCCCCCTTCCCCGGGACCACGGCCCAGATCCAGATTGTGCCAAAGAAGCTGGCCAAGGAGGTTGGCAATAAGAGCTTCGCCAGCAAGCCTGTGGGTTCCGGTCCCTTCAAGTTTGTGGAATGGGTCAAAGACGATCATATCACGTATGAACGAAATGACCAGTACTGGCTGAAGAAACCCAACCTGGAAAGGGTTCTTCTGAGGCCCATTCCTGAAGGAACGGTCCGGGCCATGAGCCTGATGACAGGAGAGGTGGATGTGGTGGATCAGGTCTCCAGTGAAACCATCCCCAGGCTCCAGGGTGCAAAGGGCGTTGAACTGCTTGCAACAACAGGTCTGAACTATTACTGGCTCGGGATCAGGCAATATGGCCCACCGTATAACAACCTCAAGTTCAGGCAGATGGTTTACTCTGCAGTCGATATGGACGGGGCGATCAAGACGATCTTCCCCAACGGCAATGCGGTGCGAGCCTACGGAGCTGTTCCGCCGCTGATCTGGCCCGATGACAATAAGTTTCTCAAGGATAACGGGATTCGCCAGGACAAGGCAAAGGCCAAGAAATTGTTTGAGGAGCTGGTGTCCGAAGGCGTCATGAAACAGGACACGAAGATCATCGTCGCCATGCCGAACGACCCCGAGAGGCTGAAACTGGGAGAGATCCTGGTCACTAATCTTAAAGAGATCGGCGTCAACGCGGAACTCAAGGTGATGGAAACAGGCGCCTATATCGACCAGGCCGTGAAGGGGAAGGAACCCTACATCTACTCTCTTTTCAGTGTGCCTCGGTACCTGGACCCCGATGCCGTCTTCAGCTGGCTCTTTCTCTCCGGCCCGAATGGGTCCACGCACGGCGCGAAGATCCTGGGCCTTGAGCAGATGGATCCCAAGATCAATGAGCCCATTGAGAAGGCTCGGGTGATCAGCGACCAAGCCGAAAGATCGAAGTTGTATGTAGCGCTCCAGCGTTATCTGATGATCGACCGGATCTATCATATTCCCGCTTTTTACCGAACGGTGATGGTAGGGAAGAGAACCGAGATACAGGATCTCTATCCGGCCCCGAATGATCTTTTCTGGCTGGTCACTTCATTTAGTAACGTTTGGCTGGATCGGTGATTCGATGGCCCTGGGGATCTGATACACAGGGGGCTACAGGCCTCATCCGGAAGAAACGGTTTTTCTGGTACGGGATCTATGCTTCGCTACATGATCAAACGCTTTCTCTATGCCTTCCCGACCCTCCTGTTCATCATCTTCATCGTCTTCTTGTTTCTTCATCTGGTTCCTGGTGATCCCGCCCAGGTGATGCTCGGCGTGGGAGCTTCCGAAGCGGACATCACCGTCCTGAGGGAGAAACTGGGGTTAAACAGACCGTTGATCGTCCAATTCACGCGTTATGTGACAGGAGTCCTAAGGGGAGATCTGGGGGATTCTTTTGCTTACAGAAAAGGGGTGGCCCAGGTCGTTCTTGAGCGATTTCCCGCCACCCTCGAACTCACCTTCGCAGCCATGATTCTGGCCTGTTGCATTGGAATCCCTCTGGGTGTCGAGTCTTCACTGCGGCAGCACTCTTCCTTCGATTTTTTATGCCGGGTCATCGCCCTGGTGGGAGTCTCCTTCCCTGTCTTCTGGCTCGCCATTCAGCTCATGTACCTTTTCGCGGTGATCCTTCACCTGCTCCCTCTCAGCGGCAGGGGAGGGCCCGTTTACACCTGGAATGGATTGACCCACATTATTCTTCCCGCCGTCGCCCTCAGTTCGATCATGTTGCCCAGCACGATGCGTCTGACCAGGTCAAGCATGCTGGAGGTTCTCAACCAGGAGTATATCACGGTGGCCCGCTCCAAAGGGCTCCGGGAGATCGTTGTCGTGTATAAACATGCTCTGAAGAATGCGGTTATCCCCGTGATCACCAATATCGGTCTGCAGTTCGGCATGCTCCTGGGAGGTGCTTTTCTCACAGAGCATGTCTTTGCCTGGCCCGGCATCGGCCAACTCACGGTCAACGCGATCTTCCGGAGGGATTTTCCTGTCGTCCAGGGGGTCATTCTCGTCACGGCCCTTGCCTTTCTCGTCTTGAACATCCTCGTCGATATCTCCTATGCCTATTTCGACCCGAGGGTACGGCACGAGATGGTCAAGAATGCATGAGGCGTCAAACATGAGGGGACAGTCTTCCAGAACCACTTCCATGTTTATCCTCACCTGGCGACGCTTTGCAAAGAGTAAAGGCGGACTTCTCGGTCTCGCCCTCATCCTTCTTCTGTTTGCTATGGCCGCTTTGGCCCCGTGGATCGCTCCCCATCCTCCCCTGGCCATGGATCAAAAGGCCATTTACTCCCCGCCTAATCTCAAGTATCTCCTGGGCACCGATGAACTCGGGAGGGACATTCTGTCCCGGATCATCTTTGGATCACGGGTCATCATTAAGGTTTGTTTCAGCGCCACCTTGGTCGCGAGTCTGGTGGGAATCGCCCTGGGAGTGATGGCTGCTTACCGCGGCGGCGTCATCGATGATCTCATCATGAGATTTGCCGATGTGTTGCTCTCCTTCCCGGCTTTTCTTCTCGCCATCGCCCTCGTCGCCTTTCTAGGGGCCAATGTCTTGAACATCATCCTTGTGATCGCTCTCACCCGGCTTCCACGATACGCCCGTCTTATCCGGGGCAGCGCCTTGAGCGTCAAACAGATGGAATTCGTCGAGGCGGCGCGCGCCGTGGGCGCCGGACATCTTTTCATCATCCTCCGGCACGTTCTACCGAATTGCCTGGGACCGATCGTCGTTTTTTCCACGTTGACTTTAGGGGATAGCATCCTCACCATCTCGGGTCTGAGCTTTCTGGGGCTGGGAATTCAGCCTCCTGCGGCCGATTGGGGGGTCATGCTCGCGCGAGGGAAGGAGTACCTCTTGACGGCTCCATGGATCGCCTTCTTCCCCGGGATAGCGATCTTCTTAACCGTGATGGGGTTTAACCTTATGGGGGACAGTTTCAGGGATGCCCTTGATCCGAAATCATTGTGACGAAGGGACGAGAAGCGATCCGCAATGAATGACGTTCTTGCCCATATCGAAAAGCACCGGGAAGAATATCTTGGTGAATTGTTCAATCTCTTGAGGCAAAGAAGCATCAGTGCCACGGGAGAGGGGATCCAGGAATGTGCAGAGTTGCTTTCTGGCATGATGCAGAAGGTGGGACTGAACGCTCAGATGTTGCCAACGGGCGGCCATCCGGTCGTATTCGGCGATAATCTCCTGGAGGATGCCCCCTTCATTCTTCTCATCTACGGCCATTACGACGTCCAGCCTCCGGAGCCCCTCGAAAAATGGATCTCTCCCCCTTTTGACCCGGAGATAAGAGAGGGAAGGATCTACGCCCGCGGGGCGGCTGACAACAAGGGCCAGTTCTTCACCCACCTCAAGGCCTTCGAGGCCGTGAAGGCTATCGTGGGCAACGTTCCCATCCGGGTCAAATTGCTGATCGAGGGCGAGGAGGAGATCGGTTCCGTGAACTTGAGCTCTTTCGTCCTGAAGAATAAAGAGCTGTTGACGGCTGACCTTGCTCTGGGAGTGGACGGGAACGTTCATCCTTCAGGACGGCCTGAGATTGCTTTCGGGATGAAGGGACTCTTATACTGTGAACTCACCGCAAGGGGCCCGCGGGCAGATCTCCACTGCGGGAAGGACCCCATCGTGACGAACCCTGCATGGCGATTGGTCTGGGCCTTATCGACGCTCAAAGATGAGACTCAGCGGATCCTGATCGATGGTTTTTACGACCGGGTCGAACCGGTCTCCGGAAGAGATCTCGAGCTGCTCGACAAAGTCCCTGTCGACACGGGAGATCTCATGGAGACCTTCGGGGTTGATTCATTCCTCGGAGGCGTGACGGGAAGAGAGGCACTCCGGAAGCTCGTCTTCGAGCCGACGTGCAGCATCGATGGAATCTGGAGCGGCTATACCGGGTCCGGGATGAAGACGATCCTGCCCGCCATGGCCAAGGCGAAACTGAGCCTCAGGCTGGTCCCTCATCAAAGCTCGGATGAAATCCTCGACAAGCTCCGCGCCCACCTGGACAGGAGGGGATTTTCCGATGTCGAGATAGACAAGCTGGGGACTTTCGAACCCTCGAAAAACCCTGTGGACAATCCCTATATGAAGGAGATCATTCAGGCGGTGGCCTCGGTCTATTCCCGGGAACCCCTGATCTTCCCGATGTTCAGCACGGGAGGAAGCGGACCGGACTTTGTCTTCACACGGGACCTGGGAATCCCTTCGGTTTGGATCCCCTGCGCCCAATTTAAAGACAAGAACCCCCATGCTCCCAATGAGAATATCACGGTAGAGGGTTTCATGAACGGGACCAAGATGACGGCTGCATTGATGATGACGCTCGCCGGAAAATCCATTACAAAAAGAAAGGAAGGTATCCATGAGTGATCAGGAAAAACATCTCGTCCACGGAAAGATCATTGAACGGATTGACCGCCCCCCGAAGGACCTCATCGCCAAGTTCGCGAAACACGATACGGCGAAGGTGGCCGACTCGATGGCCGGTCAGGGGGTGATGGATTATGAAATCAAACCCCTGACGCCGGAGATGCGAATCATTGGCACGGCTTTGACCGTGCTCACAAGGCCGGGGGACGCCCTCTATGTGCAGAAGGCGATCGATTTGACGAAACCGGGGGATGTCATTGTGATCGATGGAGGAGGGTTCAAGAACGTTTGTGTCATCGGGGAACGGCTGGGTTATTTCTACAAGCTCAAGGGCGCGGTCGGAATCGTGGTCGACGGCGCGGTCAGGGACTCGCAGGGGATGATCGACGTGGCTCCTCGCACCTTTGCGCGATCCGTCTGCATCAACATCTTTGGATCCGTCGGCCCCGGCGCAATAAATGTCCCCGTTCAATGTGGAGGGGTCCTCGTCCACCCCGGGGACATTGTGATGGGAGATCGGGATGGTGTCGTGGTTATCCCCAAGGAAGATGCGTCGAGGGTTCTCGACCTGGCGGACAAACATCTCGAAAATGAACTGGCTCGGTTGAAACGGGTCGAGGCCGGAGAGTCGGTCACAGAGGTATTCGCCTTGGAGCCGAAGATCGCAAAGTGGACCCGTTGAGAAGAAACATGAAATCTCCGACGTCCGTAGCATTTTAGCGGTTTGGAGGAAAATTATCTTGGGACACCGGTCAGAGACGTTTTTGAAGCTTTAGAATGCGGTCTTTTTTATCTTGATACTCTTGAGGTCGAGGAATCTGAACAGGGGTTATGTCCTTTGAACCGTCTGATCGATTGAGTGATAGGTTTCCGCTCTAAAGCTTCTTTAACCTCTCTGACCGGTATCCCAAGAAGCCGTTTTTTCAGTGCACTAAAGTATTATCGAAGTTCAAAAAAGGAGGAAAGACGATGAGAACAAAAGGGTTCATAACGAAAATTGGGTTGGCCTTTCCCGTACTGTCTTTGATCGCTCTGATGATCGTGGGTCTTTCATCCGATGGGTTTGCGGCCGGGAGGCCGGAAATTGTTATCGCCCAGAGCACAGATGCCACATCCCTGGACCCCGCCTTCCGCGTCGACACGGCAACGGGGAACATTCAGAAGCACATCTTTGATTCCATTCTGACTCGAAAAGCCGACATGAGCATCGGCCCGGGCCTTGCTGAGTCGGTCCAGAAGGTGAGTGACACGAGGTGGCTGCTCAAGCTCCGGAAAGGGGTCTCCTTCACCAATGGCGAACCGATGAACGCAGCGGCCCTAAAATTTTCCATCGAGCGCATCCTGGACCCCAAGCTCAAGGCCCCCAGCAAAAGCTGGTGGGAAAATTTCACGGAGGTGAAGATCATCGACGACACCACGGTCGAGATTACGACCAAGACCCGCGATCCTCTTTTCCAGCCGCGGTTGACCCTTCTGGTCGCCGTCCCTCCCAAATACGTCAGGGACGTAGGCGATAGCAAGTTTTCCTTACAGCCCATCGGAACCGGGCCCTATGAGTTGGTGGAGTGGAAAAAGGATGACCATGTGACGCTCAAGGCAAACAAGAACTACTGGGGAGGGGCCCCCCCGGTGGAGAGGGTGACCTTCCGGGTCGTTCCGGAAGAGCTCTCTCGTGTCGCGGCGCTGCAAACAGGCGAAGCGGACCTCATCGTGGGTATCTCCCCTGCTCAGGCGGAGCGCCTCCGGGGGGAAAAAGGCCACCGGATCGAGATCACGCCTACGACCCGGATCATAGCACTTCACTTTAACAGCGATGTGGCCCTTGGAAATCAACTGAAGTTCCGTCAGGCCGTGGCCTATGCGGTCAACCGCGACGAGATCATCAAGGGATTGCTCAAAGGGTTCGTTCAGCCCGTGACGTCGGTGTTCAGTCCGGGAATCCCCGGCTGGCCCAAGGGGATGGACGTGAGTTTTCCTTACGATCTGGAAAGGGCAAAGAAGCTGGTCTCCGAGCTCAATCTGGGCGATACGGAACTTGTCATGCGCAGCTCATCAGGCCGGTATCCGTACGACAGGGACACCGCTCTTGCCATCGGAGGCCAGTTGAAGAAGGCGGGATTGAACGTCAAGGTTCGTCCCGAGGAATGGGGGACCTTTTTCGCTGACCTGAAGAGTCGGAAGATGTCCCCCGTCTACCTCATGGGGCAAGGCAATGTCTGGATCGATCCTTACCCCCAACTGGAAGCCTTCTTCTATTCGAAGGGGTTCTTGTCGACCTGGTCGGATCCCACGTTCGATGGTCTGTTGGAGTCGTCCAATCTGGTTGAGGGCGAGGCCCGGGTGAAGGTTTTTGGCCAGGCCTTGCAGCACCTTCACGATACGGTTGCGGGCGTTCCCCTGTTTGCTCAGGTTTTCATCTGTGGCGTCAACGATCGTCTCAAGTGGAAACCCCGTATTGACGAAGTTATCTGGGCGATGGATATGGCTCTGGCCCAGTAAGTAAAAAGTCAGTCCGGAGAGCAGAGGCGAATATCCAATGAGTATGATGGAAGCAGAGAAACAAGTCTTGGATCAACTTGAGAAAGGATCTGCCGGCTACCTGGAAGACGTCCGGGCGGCGATTCGTCAACCCAGTGTGAGCCGCACCGGGGAGGGGATCGAGGCCATGGCGACATGGCTGATCTCATATCTCGGGAACCTGGGTGCCGAAGCCCGACGGGCTCCTGGAATTCAGTTTCCCATCATCGAGGGAACGCTCTCCTCGGCGGGTGCCGTGAAAACACTGCTTCTTTATGAACTCTATGATGTGCAGCCCGCGAACGAAACCGGATGGGTCAGCTCCCCTTTCGAAGCGGTGATTCATCCGGTTCGCGGTGGAGGGAACAAGGTGGTGGGCCGCGGGGCCTTCAATTCGAAAGGTCCCCTGGTCGGGTTTCTCACCGTCTTGCGCGCTTTTCGGGACGCGGGGATTCCTTTGCCCGTGAATGTCCGCTTCCTGATCGAAGGAGAAGAAGAGATCGGGAGCCCCTCCCTGGTGGCCTATGTTCATCGTCATCGCGATCAGCTCAAGAAGTGCCATGCGGCTTTCATTCCCTACATGGCCACCAACAGTCACGGGAAGACACAGATCCGCCTCGGATTCAAAGGGCTGGCCCTCCTTGAATTCTCTGTGGAGGGCGGTCCATGGGGCGGGCCTGTCGAGCATGACCTTCACGCGATGCATGCAGCCTGGGTGCAGAGTCCAGCCTGGGAGTTGCTCAAGGCTTTGACAAGCCTTCAGTCCGAAGATGGGCTCCTTAAGGTCGATGGGCTCGATCAATTCATCATGGGCCCGTCACAGGAAGACCATGAATTGCTTGAGAAGCTTGGATCATCCTTCGATCCCGACCTCTGGAGGGTTGAACTGGGTATCCAGCGTTTCAAGTACAAATGTGATCCCGTTCGGCTGTTGAGGCACCTGATGTTCAATCCCACACTTAACATCCAGTCCCTTTGGATCGGCGAAAGCAAACCAGAAGAGGAGCCCCCTACCGTCCTTTCACGGCGGTCCGTCGCTCATGCAGACCTCCGTCTGGTGCCTGACATGGAAGTGGACACAACCCTGGGCTGTCTGCGAACCCACCTGGACCGACGCGGTTTCGAACATGTGGGCGTGAAGGTCAAGAGTGCGTACCCCTGGTCAAAGACCTCCGCCCGTGAGCCCGTGGTGCAAAGCCTGGTGGCTGCCTGCCGGAAACACGGAGGAGATGTGGACATTTTCCCCCTCCATGCCGGGGCCGCTCCTCTCTATGTCTTCAGCAAGATTTTGGGCATCCCCTTCGCTTTCGGAGGGTTGGGACATGGCGGGTTATCTCATGTCGCCAATGAGTATATCTCCGTCGAAGGGCTCCGACTCTTTCAACGGTCGATGGTCAGTTTTCTATTTGATTTTGCCAGAAGAGGCAGCGAGAACTGATGAGTGCTTACATCATCCGAAGGATCGGCCTGGTCTGTGTGGTCCTCTTCGGGGTCTTGACGATCGTCTTCTTTCTCCAGCGTCTCTCCGGAGACCCAACGGATCTCCTTCTGCCCGTGGACGCCTCTGAAGAGATCAGGCAGGAAATGCGCCACGGACTGGGGCTGGATGAACCTCTTCCCTTCCAGTACCTCCGTTTCATAGGAAACGCGCTCCAGGGGGACCTCGGTGAATCGTATAAATTCAAACAACCTGCCCTTTCCCTTGTTGTCGAACGCCTTCCCAGCACCGTCCTCCTAGCCGCCAGCGCCCTCGTTCTCTCTCTTCTCCTGGCCATCCCCCTGGGAATCATCGCCGCCGTCTATCGCAATTCATGGGTGGACACGATAGCCACCGGTGTCAGCCTCGTTGGACAGGCCATCCCGGTCTACTGGTTGGGGTTGCTTCTCATCCTCCTGTTCAGCGTCGGATTGCGCTGGTTTCCCTCGATGGGGGGTGGCTCATTGAAAGCGCTCGTGCTGCCTGCCGTGACGCTGGCGGTCTATTCCATGGCCCGCATTGCGCGCCTGACGCGCTCGGCTGTGCTCGATGTCCTGAATCAGGAGTACGTGACGGTGGCACGATCGAAAGGACTGGCAGAGCGAGTAGTTCTTTTCAAACACGTCTTGCGAAATGCCGCCATTCCCATCGCCACCATGGTGGGACTGCAGTTTGGAGGACTCCTGGGTGGGGCCGTGCTTACGGAAATGGTTTTCTCATGGCCCGGGATCGGCCGCCTGGCGGTCCAGGCTGTTTACGGCCGTGACTTTCCCGTCGTTCAGGCGGTGACATTGGTTGTGGCGGCCCTTTTTTCAGGAATTAATCTCTTGGTGGATGTTCTCTATGCGGTTCTGAATCCACAGATCCGCCTTGAGTGAGGAACGCATGCTTCAGCTGTTTCGTCAGCTCGACAGCAAGGGGATGACAGGATTAACCATCCTGGGGATCGTTCTTTTCTGTGCCCTCTTTGCCCCATGGGTGGCGCCTCATGACCCCAATCAGCAGGATCTCTCGTTCAGCGTTCTTCCTCCGGCCTGGAGCACCCTTGGAAACCCTCAGTTTCTTCTCGGAACGAACGGCCTGGGGCAGGATATTCTGAGCCGGATCATTTACGGATCACGAGTCTCCCTGCTGACAGCCTGTTCCGTGGTCGTTGCCTCCGGAATCATCGGAACCCTCATGGGATTGTTGGCTGGCTACTTCGGGAGGGTCGTTCAGAACCTGATCATGCGAGTGGTGGACATCATGCTCTCGATCCCCTTTATTCTCTTGGCCCTGGTGGTCCTGGCCGTGCTGGGTCCCAGCCAGCTGAATCTGATTCTCAGCTTCGTCGTGGTCCGGTGGGTCCAATACACTCGGATCGCTTTCGGCCAGACCCTGGATGTGAAAGAGCGTGATTTCGTTCTCGCCGGTAAAGCTTGCGGTGTCTCTTCTCTCGGGTTGATCTTCAGACATATTCTGCCTAACATCCTATCTCCGCTTCTTATTGTGGGAACCCTGGAACTCGGCTTTGTCATCCTGATGGAATCAGGACTCTCTTTTTTGGGGCTTGGAACACCTCCGGAGATCCCCTCCTGGGGCGGCATGCTGCAGGAAGGTCGTACCCAGATCAATATCGCCTGGTGGCTGACAACCTTTCCCGGGCTGGCCATCGCTCTCACCGTACTGGGTTTTAATTTCGTCGGAGACTGGCTCCGGGACCGTCTCGACCCGAGGACGAAGTTCGACTAAGGATTCTGACCTGGAGAATAAAGATGCCATTGATTGAGATTAGAGGACTCGTCACCGTCTTCAAAGCTCATGCCGGTCTGGTCAAAGCCGTTGATGGGATTGATCTGACGATTGAACCCGAGCAAACCTTGGGGCTTGTTGGAGAAAGCGGGTGTGGGAAATCAGTGACCGCACTATCGATCCTGAGGCTCATCCAGAAGCCGGGGAGAATCGAATCCGGTGAAATCCTGTTTCGGTCGAACGGGACGGTGATTGATCTTGCCAAGCTCGATCCGAAGGGGTCCAGAATGCGGGCGATCCGCGGGAATGAGATCGCCATGATCTTTCAGGAACCTCTGATGTCGCTGAACCCTGTCTACACCATCGGCAACCAGATCATGGAGGTCATCAGGCTCCATCAACACCTCCGTCAGAGGGAAGCACGAGAGAAAGCCATCGAAGTGCTTCATGCGGTGGGCATCCCTTCCCCCGAGCAGCGGATCGACGAGTATCCCCATCAACTCTCGGGTGGCATGCGCCAGCGGGCCATGATCGCGATGGCTCTGTCGTGCAACCCCAGGCTTCTCATCGCCGATGAACCCACCACGGCCCTTGACGTCACCATTCAGGCTCAGGTCCTCACGTTGATGAAGGCTCTTCACAGGGACGTCAAAGCAGCCATCCTCTTTATTACTCACGACCTGGGGGTCATTGCGAAGATGGCGGACCATGTCATGGTGATGTATCTCGGAAAGATCGTTGAGAATGCAAGCGTCCGGGATCTGTTTCACCATGCCCTGCATCCCTATACGCAAGGGTTGATGAAATCGATCCCCTCCCTTGCCTCCATGAGGAAGGAGCGTCTTGTCCCCATCGCGGGGTCCGTCCCGGCACCGGGCGAAGCGGTGCGGGGTTGTGCCTTCGAACCCAGGTGCTCCCGGAGGCTGAAAAGCTGCCCCTTTGAAAAGCCACCGCTTCGAGAGGTGTCTCCCGGCCACTCCGTCGCGTGTTGGCTCTATGAATGAACCAGAGGTTTTGAAGATGTCTTCTGAGGAAATTCTGCTGGAGATCAGGCATCTCAAGAAATATTTCCCCGTCCGCAAAGGGATTCTCCAGCGGATCGTGGCCAACGTGAGGGCTGTGGACGATGTTGACCTAAAGATGAAGAGGGGGGAAACGCTCGGTCTGGTCGGAGAAAGCGGATGTGGAAAGACCACCGTGGGACGAACCCTCATTCGGCTTTACGATCCCACCGAGGGAGAGATCCTTTTCCGAAGCCGACGTTTGGTAAAGCCGGGCGAGACATCCACGGAAATAAATATTGCAAAGGCTTCTTATGCCGAGATGAAATCTCTCCGCCGGGACATTCAGATCATCTTCCAGGATCCTTTTTCTTCCCTGGACCCACGCATGACCGTGGCAGCCATCGTCGGAGAACCCTTACGTGTCTTCGGCCTGGCGCGGGGGAGTGAACGGGAAGACCAAATCCGTGAATTGCTGATGGCCGTGGGGCTGAAGCCGGATCATATGAGGCGCTATCCTCATGAATTCTCGGGTGGACAGCGGCAGCGCATCGGTATTGCCAGAGCCTTGGCCTTGCGGCCTCAGCTCATCGTGGCGGATGAACCCGTTTCCTCCCTCGATGTTTCCATCCAGGCCCAAGTCATCAATCTTCTCGAAGACCTCCAGAAAGAATTCGGTCTCACCTACCTTTTCATCACCCACAACCTTGCGGTGGTGAAACACATCAGTACTCGAGTGGCCGTCATGTACCTGGGGAAGATCATGGAGCTGGCTGGGACCGAGGCCCTCTTTTTCAGTCCCAGGCATCCTTATACAGAAGCTCTGATGTCCGCCGTCCTGGTCCCCGATCCGGATTACCGCGCCGAGCAGATCCTGCTTGAAGGAGATGTCCCCAGCCCCATCCATCCACCCCCCGGGTGTCCCTTTCATCCGCGCTGCCGCTACGTTCAGGAGGTGTGCAGAAAAGAGGTCCCGGTTTACCGCGATTTAGGGGATGAGCACTTCGTGAGATGTCATTTTGCCGACTCACTCAACCTGCGTTCCCTCCGGTCAAGCTGAAAGGAATGTCTCCCCTGCCCATGTTCCCTCGTTCTTCGGCATCCTTCAGGGTGACCCGCATCAAGATAGAATCAGGGTCTGGTCCGTCGAGATCTCCTCACGGGGGGGGAGCCACCGTATTTTCGATGGCTGGAGAAGCTAGATTTCTCTAATCATGAGCTGCAAAATCCATATGGAATTTGGCCATCGAGGAGATGAAAAGGGAGTTGACAAGGGATGAGAGTAGGTGTATTTTCTTTTTCATCCTGTGGCGAGAATCTCTCTCCCATACGGGAACAAAAGAAGGGAGGTAAACAGAATGAAAAAGTATCTATTTTCGTTTATGACCGTCACGTTGCTCATCGTTTGGTTACTGGCACCTGCTTATGGAGCACCCATTATCATCCGAATTGGCCATGACGGCTCCACGACACAGCCTTACCATCCCGCTCTGGAGTTGACAGCCAAGATTATTGCTGAGAGAACAAACAACGAAGTGAATTTGCAGATCTTTCCCTCCGGTCAGCTCGGTTCCCAGCAGGAGCAGATGCTGGCCACCATCCAGGGGACCCAGGAGATGTGGATGTCAAACCCTGCCTGGCTGGCCCAGTATGCCCCCAAAATCGGGATCCTGGGTTGTGCCTATCTGTTCAGGGACCTTGATCACATGTACAAGGTTTTGAGGGGCCCCATCGGAGAGGGCCTGTTCAAAGAACTCCCCCCCAAGATCGGGGTGAGAATTGTTGATGTCTGGTACCTCGGCATGAGGCAGACGACTCTGAGAGACAAGGCGGCCTCAACGCCCGAAGAATTCAAGGGCATCAAATTGAGAGCTCCTGGTGCACCCACCTACATCGAAGCCGTCCGTGCCCTCGGAGCCAACCCAACGCCCATGGGATTCGGGGAAGTGTACATGGCCCTGAAAACTGGCGTGATTGACGGCCAGGAGAACCCCTTGACCACGATCAAATCATCCAAGTTCAACGAGGTTTGCAAATACCTTGTTCTGACCAGCCACATGGTGGATGGCATCATTCCTCAAGTCCATGAACGAACCTGGAAGAACTTAAAACCCGAGTATCAGAAGGTTGTTCTGGATGCCTTCCGGGAGGGCGGGAAGCTCAACGATAAACTGATCCTCGACGGAGAAGCGAGCCTGGTTGCGGAGTTCCAGAAGGGAGGCATGACGGTCATCCGGCCCAACCTCGAGCCTTTCAGGCAGAGGGCGGCCAAGATTCCGGAGGCTTTCAAAAACCTCTGGGAAGACGGCATGTTTGAAAAAATCCAGGCCGTCAATTAGGGTAAATCCTCCAGGGGCAGAGCGTCTCTCTCTGCCCCTGAATTCTGTTCGCGGATGAACGTGACACGGTAAGGGATGAAGATTCTTGAAAGAATCTTTGATGTCATTGAGCAGGGACTCGGAGTCACTCTCCTCCTCGTCATGTTCGCCTCTGTTCTCATCCAGATCTTTTTCAGGTACGTGCTCAAATCCCCTCTGACCTGGACAGAAGAAGCATCCCGTTACAGCTTCATATGGATCGTCCTTCTCGGCGCGGCGTTTGCCGTCAGAAGAAGGGAACACGTGGTCATGGACGTCCTGGTCAAAAAATTTTCCGCCGCTCTTCAAAAGCAAATTTCATTGATCCTCAATGTGATTATCCTGATCTCATTGATTTACCTCTTACCAATAAGCTGGAAATTCTTCTGGTTCATGAAGAATGTGTCTGCTCCCACCATGAAGATTTCCTGGGGGTTTCTGTTCTTCTCGGCTCCACTCAGCATCTTCCTCATGACGATTCACACTCTTATGGGTCTTATCAGTGCAATGAGACAGGGAGAGAAAAAGAAAACGTTAGTCCCTCGATGATCAGAAGGAAAGGGTAGAAAT
>Ga0102851_10000723_pt1 | contig 17420 bp, 10 predicted proteins | sample Mud3Dept3metaG_FD_79558 | JGI IMG/M metagenome (GOLD analysis project Ga0102851, IMG submission 79558) | Freshwater wetland microbial communities from Ohio, USA, analyzing the effect of biotic and abiotic controls - Mud 3 Core 4 Depth 3... | ecosystem: Environmental > Aquatic > Freshwater >... | reverse complement strand
TCAATGCGCAGATGTTTTTTATCTTTCTGCAGAAGGTGAAAATCGTTTTCCTTATTCCAGGATAATAGCGCAAGATGATGATATTCCTTATTTCAGGATAGAACTTAAGATCAATCAGTCTGAATTACCCCATCCGGGCAGCCTTCTTCGAATCAAGATCGATGAAAAAAAGAGCGTTTTCCTTACAGTTTCAGGTATAGAATCTGCAAACGAGAAATATCTGTTTAGCTGGAAAAAAATCACAGTGAATGATATTGAGGGATTAGTAGAATTTTTGGGACAGATTTTCGGTATTACATGGGTAAAAACAGCAAAAATAAAGAAAAAAAATAAAAAGACCATAATTATCAGTAATGAATCAAATTCACTTTCATTGACTCTTAATGATGATAAAACCGCAGCTATCTTAAAAACCGATGATGGCAGAACTGACATGTTTATTGTGAAGAATGAGAATGGCGAGCTAAATATATACAATGAAACTATTGTAGTAAAAGGAAAATATCCGCAATACATGGATGGAAGCGAATCACAATCCATAAAAGGCTGGAAGAATGGAGAGCTTCCTGCTTTTTCTGCAAGTATACTTACCTTTGAACTATTTGCATTACATGATAAAGATAAACTCGCACAAATAAAGGATCTTTCCTTTGTTCCTGAACATCCCCGCTTTTTCGGGAATCTTCCCATTGATGAAAAGCTTTTTTCAAAAAAAGTCTCTTCAAGCTTGGACGAAGAAGCAAGTCTTCCTCGTTTCCCATTCGCAGCCGCGGAAGGGATGATGACAAATCCAATACTATATCTTCCTATTGGAATGCCTTCTTTTTTTGATCCTGAAATAACGAAAAGGGCAAATGAAACCTTTGATGGTCAAACAGCACTTCACAGGGATGGGCTTTGTGCATCTGAAACAGAGCCTACATATCTTTCACATTTTTTCCTTGATAACGCGCTTAATGATACAGGAAGCGCCTCTCTTCTAAATGAGGCAAATTTTTTATATTACCAGGAAAAACCCGAAAAAATAGCGCCTTTAACCGGGATACACAGCCTGCTTCCGATGGAAGAGGTTACAATGGTTGCAGTCCCTGATGCAATTCTTACAGGCTGGAAAAAAAATGGGCCTGAATCCCGGACTTTGCAGCTTACCCCACCTCATATGGGAAAACCACATATTTCAGATGATAAAGATACATATTTTATTAACTGGAACAAGATCACTGATGCCGAATCATACCTCCTCCAGGAAAGTACGGATGCATCTTTTAAAAATATAAAGCTTGAGCACCGCTATCCTGAAAGGACAGGACAGGAGAAGATACATTTTATTTCAAGTATTGGTTGTCCTCAAACAGTATTTATCAGAATGCGGGCAGAATGCAAGGATACTATAAGCGGATGGTCAAACACAGTTCATCTCCAAAAACCATTGCCGGATTTCAGTGATTGTGTTGTGGGGATAATCGAGGCGCCTGAACTTAGTGATCCTGTCTGGGTGGATGGATGGTTGATCAAATGGAAACCCCAACAAACAAATCCTGATCTATATTATACGCTCCAGGAATCAATTGATCCTGAATTCCTCACGGCAGTTACGATCTATTCAGGCAAAGAGACTTCATTCCTTTTGAGAAGAAATGACACAAAGATATATTATTTCAGGGTAAAAACTCAAAACGCCTCAAACGAAAGTCCCTGGTCGAATACTGTTCAAACAGAAGTTTCCCCGTCATCTTCATGGGTCATGTTAGATCCTAATCCCGATTCCAGTAACCAGCTTATCGATATCCAGCGCGGCCTCCTTCGATTCTGCCTCTCGCGCGGGGATATGTTCGCGATTTTGACGCTTCCAGTGCATTATCTTGAAGCAGATGCCCTTTCCCATAAAGCGGCTCTTGAAGATTGTCCGGGTGAAGAAAATATTACAAGTTTTGGAGCTCTATATCATCCGTGGCTAAATCAAGGAACAAATAGGGGAAACATTATGAAACTTTACGATCTACTTCCGCCTGATGGCGCAGTATGCGGCAAAATTGCCTCAATTTCCACTTCTGGAGGTGCATGGCTTTCTCCTGCCAATGTGGCTGTTGAAGGCGCAGTATCCCTTATGCCAATAATAGATAATGCAGGATGGGAACGTCTTTATTGCGCCGGGATCAACCTGATCAGGCATGAGCCGCGCGGATTCCTGATAATGAGCGCATCCACATTGAGCAAAGATCCGATGTTTTTAAATATAAACGTGCGCCGTCTTATAATCCTCCTTCGCAGGCTTTCGGTTCGTGAAGGATCTCTTTATACGTTCCAGCCAAACAACGAAGATTTCCGAAGAATTATCCGCAATAGATTCGAGATTCTTCTTGGAGATATGTATAGGCGCGGGGCATTTGCAGGAAGCACTCCCGAAGAATCCTTCCGGGTCGTTGCAGACAGGTCAATTAACACTATACAGAGCATTGAACAGGGACGGTTTATAATAGAGCTTCATTTTGCGCCCTCGCTTCCGATGACATTTATTACGGTAAGGCTTGTGCAGACAGGAAATTATGGATTTATGATAACAGAGGTTTAAAAATGACAGAAGATAGGATAATTCCTTTTACATCATTTAATTTCAAGATAGATATCACGATCGGAACTGACGAGACCTTATGCAATGCCGCTTTTTCAGAATGCGATGGTCTTGAAATGTCAATGGAGGTAAAGACCATAAAAGAAGGCGGGAATAATTCAGGTCCGATACACCTTATAGGGCCTGTCAGCTATGGACAGCTTACCCTGAAGCGCGGCATGACTGATTCTTTTGCCCTGTGGGATTGGTTCGAAAAAGTTAAGCGAAGAGATGCTTCCGGCTATTATGGTACGTGTAATGTGATCATGCTTTCATCTGTACAACCATCCTCACAACAGGCAAACAACCCGTATAAGGATAAACCGGCAGAACAGGTAAATTTTTTTCTTGAATGTTGTCTTCCTGTAAAATTGAAAGCCCCATCTTTGAATGCAAAAGATGGTATGATAGCTATAGAAGAAATGACCATAGCCTATCAATCACTCACAATAAAGCGACCTGAAAATAAAGGATGATCTATGTCCAGCCCTGAAGATTTTAAGAAAGCCAGTTTCATTGAAATATTAGAATGGGACAAAGAAACAAACAAACCAAAAGATTTAGGTGAAACAGTCGGCGTACAGTTCAATCCCCAGACACTAAAGGTCAGTTACGCAAACCAGCTTTCGGGCGGTGATAAAAACGGGGCGGCTTCAAGACAGTTCGTAGGCCGAGGCACGACAAAACTTTCACTTGACCTTTGGTTTGATGTTACAGTACCATCAGAAAAAAATATAGATGATGTACGGCTGCTCACTAAGAAAATCGTGGATTTCATAAAACCAAAAGATGTCAAAAATGACAAAAAGAATTTCAAACCGCCAGGAGTCAGGTTCATCTGGGGTACGTTCATGTTCGATGGTATTGTTGAGTCCATTAACGAAAACCTTGAATTCTTTTCAGAACATGGAAAACCACTTCGTGCAAGCATTTCATTGAGTATTGGAAGCCAGGAGATCCAGTTCCATGAACCTCCGCCCGGTAATCCCGGCCAGGATACGCCAGGAAAAAAACCTTTGCACCAGACCAAAGAAAATGAAAATATGCCCGCAATCGCGTCAAAAAACGGTATATCTGACTGGAAAGCAGCAGCAATGGCAGCAGGAATTGAAAATCCGCGCATAATTCCGCCAGGTACTATGCTCGATCTGAACAAAGTATCTAAAATCAGTATAAATGTTAAACTGGGGTAAAAACGATGAGCATAATAATTAATGAATTCGAAATAATCCCGGACAGGGGGGAAAAAAATAGTAAAGACCAGCCTGAAGATAAAAACACCCTTACTCCTGATGATATAATCAGGGTTATTATATTCAGGTCTTCACGTTCATCACGCCTGAGAGCGCATTGAGGTTTTTATGGGTGACACTGGCGGTTTTATCGAGGCAAGACCTGTAATAAGCATAGACGGAACCGAAAACGCTGGATTAAAAGCAAATATTACCGCACTTCTCGTTGAGGAGACGACAGAAGGTTTGTTCAGGTGTGAGGCAACATTCGGGAACTGGGGGGCCGGAGGTTTTCTATATTTTGGCAGGGACATTCTTGATTTTGGAAAAACGATAGGAATAACTATCGGTGAAGGGGATGCAAGAGCGCAGATATTTAAAGGAAGGATCTCTGCTATTGAAGCCCATTATTCTAAGCTTGCAACTCCTGACCTGGTGATCCTGGCTGAGGACAGGCTCCAGGATATGAGGATGACGCGAAGAACAAGATCATTTGATAATGTAAGTGATGCCGACATCATGCGACAGATCGCAGCAGGGCACAGCCTTACCCCTGATATTGATATTGGCGGCGCAACACATAAGATCCTTGCGCAGGTGAACCAGAGTGACCTTGCTTTCATCAGGGAACGAGCCCGTGCAGTTGATGCGGAAATATGGGTCGAGGATACCACCCTTCATGTAAAAAAAAGAAGTACAAGAAGAAGCGGTGACCTTACTCTCACTTACCAGAGAGGATTATCGGAATTCTCAGTTACAGCAGATATTGCAGGCCAGCGCACAGGTTTGTCTATAACAGGATGGGATATATCCTCAAAATCCGAAATAAAAAACGAAAGCACAGAAACTTCCATATCAGGTGAATTGAATGGAAAACGAAGCGGGGCAAGCATTCTTCAAAGCGCTTTTGGAAAAAGGACTGAGCAGATATCCCATTTTTGCCCGTCAACATCTAATGAAGCCAGGGTGATCTCTGAATCCTATTTCTGCCGAATGGCGCGCAAATTCGTTACCGGATACGGGACAGCAGATTGTGATGGCAGGATGCGTGTCGGGGTTCACCTTGAGTTAAAAGGGCTTGGAGACCTTTTTGACGGAGAATATTATGTTACACAGGTAAAGCACACATTTAACCAGCAAGACGGCTGCCGCACGCATTTTACTGTTGAGCGGGCATGGATCCCATAAGATCAGTGAGGTAAAAATATGAGTGAACAACAAACAATTGATGAATTAATAGATGACAGGTTGCCAAGAGGTTTTGGGGGCAGGTTCTATGGGGTACATACGGCCATTGTTTCTGACATAAAAGACCCTGACGGGCAGGGCAGGGTAAAAATAAAACTTCCCTGGGTCCCTGACACGGGAAATGGCACTTATGAAGCATGGGCAAGGCTTGCGACCATGATGGCCGGGAATAACAAAGGAAGCTGGTTCGTCCCTGATGTTGATGTCGAGGTTCTTGTTTTATTCGAGGGAGGCGATCCGCGGCGACCTTTCGTGATAGGTTCGCTCTGGAACGGTGTGGATTCACCGCCGGAATCAATGGATGGGGCAGGTAATAATTATAAAAAGATGATCCAATCCAGGAATGGAATAAAAATCACTCTTGATGACCAGGATGGACAGGAAACACTTACTCTTGAAACACCGGGAGGCCAGAAAATAACATTAAAAGACGGGGCAGGTTCAATTGAAGCAAAAGACAGCAATGGGAATTCCATAAAAATGGAGTCAAGCGGCATTACGGTGAACGCGGCGTCAAAAGTAACGATCAGCGCTGGTAAAGTTGATATTTCAGCCGGAATGGTCACAGTTGATGCCGGGATGTCCAAATTCAGCGGTGTCGTAAAAGCAGATACGGTGATCACGAATTCCGTGGTAAGTTCCAGTTATACGCCTGGCGCAGGGAATATCTGGTAAGGAGGAAGACATGGCTGAAACTATAACATGGATTGCGCCATCTTTCCTGTGGGAAGAGGCATTAAAAGATATTACTAAAAGAGAGCGATTGGATCAGCCTGCAATATTTCGGTTTGATAATGACTCGTTCATGGAAGAGCTTGCAGACCGCCTGGAAAAAGCCCCCTCAAGCATGAAAGACCTGGCAGCCCGCCATGAAACATGGATAAAAAAAAGCTCAGGATGGCTTACTGAGAGTGAGTCAGATAAAGAAGTATCGATATTAAAACTCTATCAGCCAACGCATGGCTATTTTTATATCGCATCCGCAATGCTTATCTGCCGCATTCCGGGTTTTCCTGACAGAAAGATCGATATATCAAATGAAGAAAAAGCATCGTTTGTGATACGCCGTCTTGTTCCTTCAAATAATACGATAGCTGTTGACATTAATAATAAAGAGACATACATCGAATATGCGATGATGGCAGAAGGAAAAGGGTGGAGAAAAGCTTCAGCTTCCTCTGCTGCATCTGATGAAGAGAGACTGCCATTGTTTCCCATGCAATTCACGGAAAACAATGTAAAACGTCGTCTTCTTGCAGGACTGATCCCGGTTTCAAAAAAAGAGATCTATCAGTCCGAGCCCGAATTCAAGACTGAGGCGTTTCCTTCCGAAAATATGGATAATGAGGAAAAAGATGAACTTGCAGCGGCAAAGCCTGCCTTTCTGGAATTTAAGAACAAGATAATCCTGGCTTGTGAAAAGCTGACGGATTATTGCAATGAGGTTGACGCGGATGTAAAATTAGCCCGCGAAATCCTTAAAAATATCGTGCTCGACATGGATGAATACCTTGAAGAGAACATTGGAGTGGTATGGAAAGCCATCCATGATGGCTGGGCAGGCGGTATCGATGTGCAGAAAGCTCTTTATGATAAACTTGGAGTTGAGTTTGCATCGGGAAAAAAATGGTCTGAAATCCTTGAAGATAAAGAAAATCTGTGGAAATCTATAAAAGACTTGGATATTAAGCAAATTGCCAATTCCGTATCGGCATTCAAAGATATTGATAATTTTGCTGGCTTTCTTGATATTGTCGAAAAAGCTCTTCCGGATAAAAAAGATCCAAGGATTTTAAAGTTTGAGAAATATGCGGCAAAACCTTTTGCATCTCTGTATACTGATATTTCAGTCAATGCTACCATAACCGACGAAGGAGCAAGAAAGTCATTTCTTTTTATCCTTCTTGATTTTGCTGGATTCCTGAATGAAAATCTCGGAAATGTTTTTTCAGCAATAATTAAAAACGAGGATGTTGGTCTTGATTTAATTGATAAAGCTTTATATTCAGTGTTTAGGGATACAGTTTTTTACGGTGATTTCCACTGGATAGATGTTTTAAGAGAACTCTGGGATAAAAGGTATGCTGCAATATCAGGCAAAACCGACATCAGGATAATTTCCGGTGCATCTGCTATTAATATAAAGGAAGCGATCAGGAACCTGCAGATCGTTGACAATAATTATTCAAATAGCGATATTTATACTAAAATAATGAACGCATTGAATAAAAATGTAATTCCGTCAGAACCTGAAGCTCCCCAGAACATCGATAAGACTGCAGGAGCCCTATTTTTCCTGCGTTTTGTTTATGACAGGCCAAAATGCAGGAATATTTCAGAATCGATCGTAAGTGAGCACACAAAACCATTCCAGCTTGCAAATTTTTATGATCCAGATGCGCCTGCCCGTCCTCTTAAGATAACCATGCCTGTCGATACAAGTATTGAAGGTCTTAAGAAATATCCCCGGAATGTTGCTTTTATCATATCTGATAAATTAAGAAATCAGATGGAGATGATAAAGGGTGCAAAGATACAGGAAATAGATAAAGTCCGGCCAAAAGGCCCGGCTTTCAACCTGGGTATGGTATGCTCTTTTTCCATACCGATCATCACGATTTGCGCTTTGATACTTCTTATGATAATTGTCAATTTGCTGAATATTATTTTCTGGTGGCTTCCATATTTCAAGATATGTTTTCCACTGAATCTTAAAGCAGGGAGAGAATAATGGACGAAGGAAAAATTTTTGGCCAGAGCATTAGTTTTCCACCCCGAATCGGGCAGGACAAAAGAGTTGCCTGGTCAATAGGAGCAGACAATATCCGTGAATCCATTCGCATCATCCTTTTGACAGAACCCGGTGAGCGCCTCAGGCTTCCAGAGTTCGGGTGCGGATTGAAAAATTATCTTTTTAAGCCAAATATCCCATCCATGCACAGGCTGATGCAGGAAGAGATCACACAATCCCTTTCGCGCTGGGAGCCAAGGATAAGGCTTGAGTCTGTCATGGTGGAAAAAGACAAATCAGATGAGCGCTGTGCCATCATAACCATTGATTACAACCTGGTCGCCACAGGCGCAAAGGAGCAGTTGAATATGAATATCAGATTAGAAAGCCGGTAATTGGAGGAGAATTCATGCCGCTTGCTGAACCCAAAATAGATGATAGAGATTACAAAGAGATACTCAATGAAGCCCTGGCAAGGATACCCGTACATAATCCCGAATGGACGAATTTCAATGACAGCGATCCTGGAATAACCATCATCCAGCTTTTTGCCTTCATGACAGAAAGCATGCTTTACCGGAGTAATCTCATTCCACAGAGGAACAGGATAAAATTCCTTAAACTCCTTGGTATCCCGCTCCACGCAGGTGAACCCGCACGAGGGATCGTTTCATTTTCAAATATTAAAGGACCCATCAAAAATATCCATATACCTCTTAAAACAGAAGTTTTGCAGGGTCAGGTTCCTTACTCTACAGAAGATGGCGTTGACGTGCTGCCTCTTGTTGCTCACATATATTATAAAAGCCGGCTTGCATCAGATAAAAGTGATAAACTACAGGATATGTATCAATCTCTTTATAGCAGCCTATCGAATAAAACCATAAAGCCTGACTTGTATGAGACAAAATCCCTGATACCTCCGGATAACGGGATCATTTTTCCCGAAGTTGAACTTGCAGGAAAAAAACCGCAGGATTATAAGGGGACGAAAGGATTTGCGATAGATGGCTGCTTATGGATCGCTCTTCTTTCAAGGACCGCACTTCCCAAAGACAAAGATGAAACAAAGAAAGCTATCGCAAAAAAGGAGATAGCCATCGGCATCATGCCAGGGCAGGTTGACGCAAGAAGAACGCTTGCCCCGCTTGCTGGAAAATCAGCAGATATCCAGTCTGAATTCATATTTGAAATGCCCCAGAGTGACTCCGGTTTTTCAATCGTTCGAACAGACGAAGAGATAATAACGAACTACAGGCGGTTGATCCCACGCACTACCGGAAACCTTCTATCAGAGCCGGGCATAGTTAAACTTGAGCTTCCTGAAAGCGAAAATATTGGCACATGGACAGATTTTGATCCTCTTGAACAGGGAACAGGCGATCTGCCGCCTGTTATTCCTGATCCAAAGATAGAGGAAAGAGTGATCTCCTGGATACGGATAAGGCCATCATTATCAGAACAGCAGGAGGCAAAAGCCTCCATAAGCTGGGTCGGGATAAACGCGGCAAGATTTATACAAAAAGCTCATGTCGCATCAGAGTTCCTGGGAAAAGGGACAGGCGAACCTGACCAGAAATTCCTGCTTATTAATAAACCTGTTATACCAGGAAGCGTAAAGTTAAATGTCAATGGGACCACCTGGTATGAAATAGAAGATCTCCAGGCCGCCCATCCTGAAGTCCCACAATGCAAATTACAGCAAAAGATCGCGGATGTGGAAAACGATAAAGTGAATGTATTTACGCTTGACCCGGAATCGGGTGAAATAAGTTTTGGTGACGGCATTCACGGAAAACGACCTGCGTTTGATTCGATCATACAGGCGAATTATGATTACGGCGGTGGAAAAAAGGGAATAGCGGGAATTGGCGTCATCAATAAATGCCCGGTTTTGCCTGCCGGTGTTTCTGTGATCAATCCTCTCCCTACATGGGGAGGTGATGATCCCGAAGAGATCGAGGATGCTGAAAAAAGGATTCCCGGCTTTATAAAACACAGGGACAGGCTGGTCTCTGAGCAGGATTTCAGTGACATAGCCAGGGGAGTACCAGGTATTGAAATAGGACGGATAGAAGTACTTACGCTTCTTAATCCTGAGATCCCTGATGTGGATTCACCCGGCAATGTCACGCTGATCGTGATACCTGCGCATGACCCCAGAATACCTGATTTCCCGCAGCCTGATCCTTTGTTCCTGGACACCCTGTGCAAATATCTGGAACCGCGCAGGCTTGTTACTACGGAACTGCATGTCCAGGGCCCGGATTATATAGATATTGTTGTCTCCGTGGGAATAGATGTGATATCAGGGAGAGATCCAACGCCTGTCATAGATAATGTTCAGAAAAAGATATTAAATTTTCTTTCACCTCTAATAGGCGGATTTGAAGAGAATGGATGGCAGATATCTAAAAGTGTTGAATCTGCAGAACTTCGGACAATTGCAGGAAGGGTGGATGGAGTATCAAAAGTGAACAATGTATTGCTTGCTGATACAAAAGGAAAAGAATATGAGTTCATGGATATGAAAAAAACGCAGATGCCCAGGATCAGCGGACTTTCACTTTCAATAAGACAGGGTGAGCCGCTGGGAATTAAAGACCTGATGAGCGGAGAAAAATCAACAATTTCCGGGAAAGAAGTAGAGAGCATTCCGATACCGGTCATGCCTTCTGGTTACCAGTGCTGATATAAATGGAGTTAATATGGACGTAAACGGTACAAAGTTTCATCTTCTTTATGGATCACAGGACTGGCAGGGGAAAAACAAAGAATTACCAGATAAACTCCAATGGGATAATTCGATAGGATGTCTTACCCTTAAACCGCTTCCATTCAGGTTCCCTATATCAACGATGTATTTATTCTGCTGGGACCTGATCCCGGGAACCGATAATGATAAACTATTGGATTTCATAAACCGCAAATTCAATACCAACTGGATAAAACCAATAAAAATTGAAAAGATAGATAACAAGAATACCATTAAGGTTTATGATGAAAAAAATGTGATCTTTTTTAGACTTAACAATGAGCAAAACGGAATAAACATAGAGATCAATAACGAAATATCTTACAAATTAAAAGCAAAAAAAGAAGAGGATAAATTAAACATTTTTTCGATTGTTGAGGGGATGGTAACTCCTTCCGACCGCAGGGGCGCAGACATCGACCGATATGGTAACATATACTGGATAGATAATAACAGGCATGAGATCCGCATCCTTAATTCAGGGAGCCTGATGCCCTCTCATTTCTGGTCAAGCGATGACTTAAATGATGAATGCAAAAGAGGGGATTTTCAAAATGAAAAGAAAGTGTCTCATGAAACTCTTTATTTTAGCGGTCTAGCCGTAACAGAATATCATTACCTGGTAGTTGGCGTGGTTTCACCGCCAGGGTTCCTGGTATTTGACCTGCTGTCCGGAGGATCTCCTGTCCAGATGCTATGGGAAAAAAATGAGGATTTTTCTCCATTTGATATTGAAAAAGTGCCTGGTTGCGGCGTGCTCATTCTTGATCGGAAAAACAAAAAATGCCATTTACTTGACAGGTATTTGAGGTTAGCGTCATATGGAAATCAGATTGACAATCCTCCTGATGAGACTGATTTTAAGCAAGAAAATCTGATGCCCGAAAGGAATAAGAACGCAAAGGTAACTACCTATCGGAGTATTGAAACCTCTTTTTCCATCGAAGGGCAACATCCTGTAAGCGTAGCCGCTATTTCAAAAGATTCATTTGTTGTGCTTGACAGCGATCATGAAGCGGGATATTCTGTCCTATATTTCTATAAGAAAGGAAAACGTATCGACAGGTTCCTGCTTGATAAGACACAGATTGATTCTATTGACGAAAAACCGGATATGGAACAGTCATATGCTATTCTGGGTCATGATATTGCTTTCATACCCGACGCCAATCAAAAGAATCGTGGAAAGCTTTATCTTGCAGATACTTATGGAAATCAGGTTTATGCCTTTGAAGTCTTTGAAATGGAGGAGAGATTCGTCCTCAATCTTCTTCCTGAGTATTACCCCATGAGGCTTTTTAGCGGAAAAGCTCTTGTTTCTGATGGAAAGTTAGCATATTATGACCTTAAGGAGAGGTGGCTTCCTATCATTAAGCAGGAAGTTCCCCTTTTTGCAAGGAAGAGCGACCCTTTGATATATGATTTTGATGGAAAAGCGATAAACTGCATGTGGCACAGGCTTCTTCTTGATGCATACATTCCCCAGGGCGCATCGGTAAGAATTGAAAGCAAAGCGGCTAATGAAAAAGAGGCTCTTTCATATCTTGAATGGCAGGAAGAACCGCATTTATACTTGAGGAAAAATAATACTGAGATACCATATTACAGCGCTTTTCCGGAAAAACAACAGAGAATGGAAGGACAGGGAACATGGGAATTTCTTTTCCAGCGTGCTGTGGGGAGATTCCTGGCTCTTCGCCTGACCATTGAGGGAACGGGAACGAATTCCCCTGCCCTTCAGGCTCTTCGTGTCCATTACCCGCGCTTTTCATACCTGAAAAAATATTTGCCTTCCGTTTATCAGGACGATCCTGTTTCGGCATCATTCCTTGACAGGTACCTTTCAAATATAGAAGGAACCTTTACTGAAATCGAAGGAAAAATACAGAATGTACAGGCGCTTTTCGATGTGGATACAGTCCCCAGTGAATATCTTGGCTGGCTCGCTTCCTGGGTTGGCATTATTCTTGATCCGGAATGGGAAGACTGGCGAAAGAGACTTTTTTTGTCTCGTGCAGTATCCCTATACAGGGAAAGTGGAACGATTCGAGGTCTTTTGCGTACCATCAGGCTTTTCACTGACCCATGTCCTGACGAAACGATATTCGAAACAGACACCACAGCCAGCGGAAGAATAAGGGAATCAGTACGTATCGTTGAAAAATACAGATTGAGAAAAGCTCCCGGTGTTGTTTTTGGCGATCCGTTTGAGGCGCAGGGGCCGGGTGTGACCGCAGATATCAGTAAATGGAGTCCTGTCGATGGTGCGCTACATATCCATGAGAAGTTCATTGCATATATGGAGAACAGGTACCAGACAAAAGGAACAGATTTGTTTAGCTGGAATAAAATTCCAGGAAACGATAGCCTAAGACTCATAGAGTTTATCAAACAGAAATTTGGCATAAGTTGGATTGAAACTGCAGAAATTGAAAAAATCAATGACGGTAAGAATATAAGAATATATGCTGGAAACAATTATATTTTGTTAGAACTCAATGATCTGAAAACTAAGGCAAATCTTAGAATCCATGATGGTAGAACCTGTGAATTCATTACAAAGAACGAAAATGATAATCTGAACGTATATCCATCATTTGAAAATATAAAATTTCCACCTGTTCTTCCCCGGGAATTACCTGCAGCAAATGACTGGAAATTTTTCCTGAAGAACTGGCTTGGCTTTATGTATGCAGAGGTCTCAACCAATCATCAGGACACATTCAGGAATTTTCTTAAGAAAAGGTACAGGAAGATCCAGGAACTGAACGATAAATACCATTTGAAACTGAATTCTTTTGAGGAAGTCCTGCTTCCTTCTGTCCTGCCTGAAGACGAAACAGTGCTTTCTGACTGGATACAGTTCGTTTCGACCGTACTTCCAATAAGGATGAATGCGCACAGGTTCATCGTGCTTGTGCCTCAAAAGCCTGATGACAGCGATGACGATATAGATAAAAGGATCGAAAAGGTAAGGCGCATCGTTGCAATAGAAAAACCTGCTCACACCGTATTCGATATAAAACCTTATTTTTCCCTTTTGAGGGTGGGTGAAGCAAGACTGGGTATTGATACTGAGCTGGGGAGAAGCTGTCGTTTTACAACTCTTTCGATAGGAAAAACCAGATTGGCCGAAGGAGCCCTTGCATCATATCGACCGGCAGATATGCAGGCGAGGGTGTATGTATGGGATTGATAGGATTATCAGGATTTGAATTAGGAGGTCATTATGAGCGATTTCAACAATGAAACAATAAACCAGAAAACCCTTGATCCATATAAGCGCGTCAAGTATTCAATGGGACTTGTGCTTGGTGTGGATGAGTTTGAGCAAGAACAGCTTTATTTTCTTGAAAAGAACAGGCTGCATAACAGGGCTTTACATGGATATGGGACTGTCTGCGGGCTGAATGTTTCAATAAAGGAAGACAAATATGAAGTTGTGGTAACTCCAGGTATAGCTGTGGCTCCCGCAGGTCAGGAGATTCGCGTGCCAGCAACCCAGTGCGGGGATATTAAGCTGTGGTTTGACAGGAATCAGGATGATTTAAAGAAATCCATTTCAAAAGAAGGGACGGTCAAGTTATATGTGGTACTGTGCTACCGCGAATGCGAAATGGATAAAGTACCTGTGCCCGGCGTTCCCTGCCGTTCCCAGGAAGAAAGCATGGTCAATTCCCGCATCGCGGATGATTTTGAACTCAAATTGAGTCTTCTTCCTCCTCCCAAAATTGAAGAAGAAATTGTTCGAAGTTTTGGCAAGCTGCTTGGCAGGATAGAAATAACGCCTGATGTTGATCCCGCAAAATATACCGCATCAAGTAGCCTTGAGACTATGGTAAGAAACCTTGTAAAAGGGATCGAGGATAATACAAAAATATTTCTTTTACCAGGTGATGCAAGCTCTATCCTTCGAAATGCGTTTCGTGTTTTTGTTACTGAAGTGAGACCGGCTATAAAAGGGAAAGAGGGGGATTGCATCCCGCCTGAAGGTGATTGCATATGCCTGGCAAAGCTTGACATTAATGTAATACAGGGCGAGAATGGAATATCTTTGAAAGGAGAACCAAAAGATATTAAGATGGCTTTCGATGACAGGCCATTCCTTATTCATACAAGACTCCTCCAGGAATGGTTGATGTGTGGAAAGCCCGGAATGACAAAAGCATCACAGCGAAGTTTTGCGACTTTGTTCACGATGGCAAATGACAGGATACGAGCCTGGGTGCATCATGAAAAGCTGCTTGATATTCAGAAAGATGACACAAAAGAGTGGCCATTAAAAATCGAGATAAATGGGGAACTCTGGAATATTGAAACCGTTAAAAAAATATCGACAAATTTAAATGTATTTGATATTTCGTTTTCAAGGACAAATGAATCCCCGCAGAAACCATTTGAACCGTATAAACCATTCGATCCATACAACCGATTTGATAAATTTTCGGATTCTAATATTATTGAATCATTTGGTATTAAATTAGATAATATAACTAAGAAGAAAGTAATCCCATTTGAAAAAATTGAAAATTATGCTGCAAATGGCGACATTATCACGGTGTATTTTGAATCTGATAAGATATCTGAAGTATCACCAGGGCAAAAGCTGCTCGATGCTATTGATGAAATGCCAAATCCTTATCTGGAAAGGTATGGTTCGACCCTGAAAGCTCATCTTATTGTTGATATACCATCTCTTTCGAACCTTTCTGATGTTGATATATCAAATGATGTAAAAGATGGGGATGTCCTGGTAAGACGAAATGGAACATGGACATCCGGAAAATTAAAACACAATGAGCTTGGTGAATTAGAAGACCATGATGACCATAAACAATACCTTCCTGTAGATAAGGATACCAGATTTCTAATAGGAAATCTTGGTGCGGCGGATCATAAAATAACTTCCCTTTCAAAAGCTACAGCAAGCGGCGATGCTGTCAGATGGGATGAGGCGATCACAAATGAAACAAATGCACAAGATGTTATTTCAGATAAGTCGGATCTTTCCGGATATTACCCGTATCCTTCTGTAGTCAAATTGCGAGGGAAGAAATTAGATACAACCTTGCCGGATACGGATTACCAGGTACTCACATGGTTGGATAATGCCTGGAAGCCAAAACTTTTCAGTCTGGATGATATCTCGGATGTGAATAGTGCTAATGCACAAGATGGAGATGTCCTGACCCGGATTGGAAAAGAGTGGATCCCTAAGAAGCAAGAGGCTCAGGCACATGCTATGCGATATCTACCATTTGTGACGATAACTACCATGGATAAGGACGGTAATCAATTTGAGCTCTGGTTCAATATAGACGCACCCGAAAATAAAGTCGAAATAACAGATTTGAATAATAGAAATCTTTTAATATTCCAGGAGAATGAAAATTTACAAAGCGAATATTTGAAACGTATCGTTAAATTTGAAATTTACAAGCTTAGTAGAAGAAATGTCTATAAAGTTGTTCTTCCGAACGAATCTGATATTGCTTTACTACGGTTCAAATTCATATTGGAAAATCTGGAATTAGACATGAATTTATTTAATTGGGACAAAATCCAAAAACAACAAAAACTTAGTAAAAAACTCATAGAATTTCTAAAACAAAATTATGGTCTGGATTGGGTAGAATTGGCAGATATTAAAATAGAGACTGAGTTTATTAATCTAAATTATAAAGAAAATTCGCTATCTATTGAGGGTTCCAGTGGAAAAGTGATCGTAATAATCAACGATGTTAAAACTGATACTCTCATTACTGACAATAAAATGGATGTACATAAAATTATGAATTTTCTTGAATATTCCAATAAGAACGGTATAGCCTTCATGGGTTTTGATGGAAAGGATTCAATCACTGCTTTTGTAAAAGGAAGATCAGTATATGAGTAGATGACCATGACCACGATAAAATTCCTTCAATCCATTTTAGATGATGGAATAAAGAGAAACAATTTTTATAACGGACGCATCCTGACAGCCGAAGACCTGAAAAAAGAACAGGAAGCCTGTATTGAAACTAACCGGAGAACAAATATAGTCGCAGGTGAAGGTGTTGTTTACGGGCTTGAAGTCCGTTGCGCCGGAACAACGACTGATCCTGTTTTATCTATTGATCCGGGCATGGCGATTTCCAGGGGAGGGTCAACATTATATCTTGGGAGTCCAGTGGATATTAATCTAGTTACGAAAAATGATATTAGTTCTTCCTCTATTTTTAATAATTGTCAAATAAAGCAGGAGTTTCTAACGGGATTTGGCGCTTATCTACTGATCATTTCGCCTGCATCTGATTATGAAGGATATGTTTCCACAAATACTGTTCCGCCTGCTGCTGGCGGACCAAATTGCGGGAGGAAATATATCACGCAAGGGATACAGTTCGGGCTTGTGAAAGTAAATCCCGGTTTTATCTCCTCTTCATCTTTATCTTCAGGACTGGCGCAAAGCATGGGGGGAACAAGTGAAGAAGATAAAAATAAGACAAGAAATCTTCTTGCTCATCTCTGTTTCGGGACACAGGATAAGAAAGTGTTCCTGCGGGATCCATTTTTTGAATCCAGTGAAAGTGATGATATCCTGGATGATAATTACGGTTTGATCGAAGCTATGCGACAAAAAGGCGACTTAACAAATGATGATGTGTCTCTTGCACTGCTTTTATGGACGAATAACGGCTTATCATTTCTGGATATGTGGTCTGTCAGGAGAAAAACCGTAAGAAAGACACCGGCTGGAAACTGGCATCTTTTCCTGGGAGAGAGAAATCCTGCAGAAGCTGAAGCATGTTTCCTACAGTTCCAGTCGCAAATCGATGATATCAGAAAGAACAGGAAAAC
>Ga0102851_10000722_pt1 | contig 17456 bp, 36 predicted proteins | sample Mud3Dept3metaG_FD_79558 | JGI IMG/M metagenome (GOLD analysis project Ga0102851, IMG submission 79558) | Freshwater wetland microbial communities from Ohio, USA, analyzing the effect of biotic and abiotic controls - Mud 3 Core 4 Depth 3... | ecosystem: Environmental > Aquatic > Freshwater >... | reverse complement strand
GACCTCGGCGACCTCGACCCTGACGATCGAGGCGGTCAACTGGCTCTACCCGATCGGCACCGGTCGCCCGGGCGCGATCTACCAGGTCTACTTCCCGAGCGGCGGCCTCGATCCGGTCCACACCTACACCATGGGCGGGACCCCGCTCGAGCGGTCGGCCTCCTGCAAGCTGTTCGAGGTCGGCTCCCTGAACCGGCCCGGCCACTGGAACGCAGTCCCCTACACCTCCGGCAACGACGTGGCCGTCGACCTGTGGCAGCACCACAACGTCCTGCACTTCGCCTCGGTGGGTGCTGGTCAGAAGCTCCTCCTGCCCTCGGTGGCTGCAGGCGGAGTGGTCGCCGGCTGCGAGGTCATCGTGGTCAACGGCTCGGCTACCACCTCTCTGTCTATCCAGATCGCGGGCACCGAGCAGTTCCTGTTCTCCAACGGGATCCAAGGGACGACGCTGAACCTGCCCCCGAAGCGGATGGTGCGCCTGATCGGCGGCCCGTTCGGCGGGGCGACCTACCACTACCTCGCGTTCTCGGACGGCGTCGTCGTCTCCGAGTAGGCCTAGGGGGTCCCCAGCTTCCGGACGGCCAAGATGGGCTCCGCCGGGGTCTGTCCCCGCCGGGGGTCCCGGTAGCCGTCGCAGTCCAGGTCGAGGTAGGTGTACTCGGTGCCCCCGTCGAGGTCTGTGGCGACGCAGGAGCCTCCCAGAGGCTCTCCCCGGTCCGGGCGCGGCCACCGCCCGACTTCGTCCTTCGAGACGGCGCTGGGCCCAGCCACGGGAGCAGGCGGGGGGCTGTAGTGGCTGGCAGCGGCCAAAGGGGGGCGGGGGGAGTAGAAGAGGGTGACCGACCCGAACCCGCAACCCATCCCCAGCAGGAAGCCGATCAGGAGGCCCCTACAGAGGGCTTGGAGCTCGGGGGTGTCGGGGATCACCGCTTGCCCTCCCCCCGAGGGAGCCACTTCGACGTGTAGGGGCCCTTCTTCCCCGCTCCGCAGGCGGGGCAGTGCTTGTCGCTGCCCGGGCGCTCGTGGGCCCAAGGGGTCTCGCTGATGTACCCGCACTTCCCGCATTTGTACAACTTGATCTCTTTCACTTCCCCTTCGCCTCCATCTCCTTCTTGGCCTCAAGCGAGTCCTTGCCGTGGTGCCCCAAGCGCTCGTGACCGTGCTTGCGGACACACGCTAGGCAGACGTGGTGGCCACACCCGTAGCAGTAGGTGTCGCTCCGGTGGCGAAACCTCTTGCCACACCCCCAGCACCGTTCGATCCTCTTCTCCCTCACTCCCCCTCCTCCCACGCGGCGAGAGCCGCCACGATCCCGTCGTAGAACTCCCCGGACTCTGCCTTCCACGCCGCGCTGCGCGGCTGCGGGAGGACGTTCGCGCCGACCTCGCAGACGCGGCTGCCCGCGATGCCGAAGGTCGTCAGGACGGACGGCTTGTTGTCCGGGGTCAGCCAGCGGACGCCGTAGAAGATCCCCGTGGCGGGGTCTGCGTAGACCTCCTCGACGATCCCGACGCCCTCGCCCTCGACGTGGACCCTGCTTCCGACCGGGATCATTGCTCTCCCTCCAAGGGGACGGAGGGGTTGGGGTTCATCTTGTGCACGTCGCTTGCGATCTGGCTCACGTTGCACCCGATCCAGAGCAGCAGCAGGCAGAGGAACACGGTCCCGCCAACGATGCGAACCTCTTGGACCTGTCCGTTCACTCCCCCTCCTCTCGCGCGGCGGCTCTCTCCCCCGACTCGATCTGCTTGAGCAGCATGACCAACTTGGACTTGAGGTCCAGTTGACACTTCTCGTAGTGCTTGCGAACCCCCGAATAGCGACCCGACTGGATCTCCGCTTCGATGCTCCAGAGCAGGTGCTCCACTTCGGTCGGTCTCAGGCGCAGGGAGTAGAGTCGTCGGGACATCACTCTTTCTCCCGCCGCTCGACCGGGCGCGAGGCGCGGAGGGCGGCGATGCGCGCGTCGAGCATCTGCAACAGAGAGCGGTGCCATCCGTCGCGCTCGACCGCGACGCGGACCTCCGGCATCAACTCCAGCAGCGCCTCCACCTGCGCCTCGTCGTAGGGCACGGGCGGGGCGAAGCGGGCGAGGGCGGCCACGATGCAATCGGAAACGTCAGCGAGGCCCCAGAACTGCTCGGGGCCGCCTCCGTCCATCGGGATTTCGTAGGCCGCGAGCTTTCCGGCGAGGAATCGCTCAGCGAAGTCGCGGACTTCCTCCCATCTCTCCTCGTCGCTCGCCTCCACCTTCGGCGCGGGCGGCGCATTCTGCCCTTCTTCGTACCCCACGCGGCCAGCAGCTTCAAGGGCAGCATGAAAAGTAGTGCAGAGGCGCCGATAGCGGGCCTCCCAATTTCCTTCGACCTTCGGAGCGGGCTTGCCCCACTTGGCGAGGGCGAAGCGACCGTTGAACACGGCGGCCCGCAGGGCGTCGCGGGTGATCTTCTCGCCTTCCCACCTGCGCTCCAGCAGGAGACACAAGGCGTCGAGAGCCGAGTAGATCGCGGGGTAGTTGTCGTGGCTCATGGGTTCCCTCTTCAAGCGGACAGCGGGCCGGAGATCCACTCGAGCACGGAGCCCGGAGGCTCGCCCTCGGCCTCGCTCCGGACGTACCAAGTGACCTCGTTGGGGGCAGGGTAGCCCACCCGGCGCCAGACGAGGATCCGGACTCCTTCCCGGCGGGCCCGGTCGGCGGCCTGCTGGATCGCGTCCTTGCGCATCCGGTCCTGGTTGGGGGTGTTCATCAGGAGGTCTCCTCGGTCTCGCTCGGGGGCAACAGGCCTGCCCCACGGGCCCAGTGGACGGTCCACACCGCGTGGATGTAGGCCCCGGCCTCGTCGTGCAGGTAGACCGCTTGGATCGTCCGGGCAAGCTGGCGCATGACCTTCTGGGTGCGCTCCTGCCGTTCGTCCAACGACAAGGTGGACGTGTCGTCCCACGAGCCTCCCCGGTAGGGGCGAGGGGAAAGGGTCACTGGGCGTCCCCCTCGACCGAGGCGTTCGGGACCACCAAGGTGTTGAGCGCGATGACGGAGTGGGTGGCGGATCCGTCGTAGACGACGGTCGCCGAGCCGCTGCCCTTCTTGAGCAGCTTGCCCGTGATCCAAGGCAGGTCGGTCAGGTGGAAGCGGCGGTTGCGGCGAAGCTGGTGAAGCGGCATCGAGGTCTGCACGGGGGAGCCTCCTATCGGGGCGGTGGTGTGCTCTCGATCCTGCATGCTGGAAGGATCCTACCTCGATTCTTCCAATCTGTCAAGTATGAGGTCAGACCTCGTCAACCTGGATCCCGGTCTCGGGGTCTTCCCATTCGACCCACTGCCCCGTGGCCTCGTCGTACTCCTCGAGACCCCCGGAGTTGCTGAAGTCCGGGCGGAGCCGGTTGCGGTGCTGGTAGAGGTCATAGGCGGCCAGCAGGTCCAGTGCCCGCTTGGCCTCCTCGACCGAATGGACGGAGACGACGAAAGGCGGATCCCCCGATCCGACTTGGGGGATCCACCACACCCGAAGGGCCTTGCTGCTCACGCCGCCTCCGTGCTCGCGATCTGCCGGGCCAGCCTCCGGAGCCAGATGATAAGCGTCCGGGGCGAGTCCTTGCGGCTGCTGGTCAGGGTGAGACCCCGAGGCATCCGCTTGTGGAACAGGGAGATGTGGCTGGAGCCGTCCATCGTGATCTTGACCCCAAGCCTCTTCGCGAGGGCTACAAGGTCTCGGAAGTTTGGGTTTCCGCGGGCGAGGAAGCGGAGAGCCTCTTGAGCTCTGCCCGCACGCGCCGCCGCGTCTTCTCCCAGTCGATGGACTTGCTGCGGCCCAGCTTGCCGTACCTCGTCTGGACCGCCTTGACCGCCTCGATCTCCTGCCGGAGGAACCGGACGAACTTGCCTTCCTTGATCGCCGTCAGGTTCAGCTTCTTCTTCCGGTAGATCTCGGACACCGTCGAGGCCCCCAGCCCCAATTCCTTGGCCGCTTCCACCAGGGACATCGTGTCGTCGGTCGGGGGGATCTGCGGACGGTCCCCCGGGGTGCTGTCCGTGGTCGAGGTCTCCCCCGGGGTCGGGGCTTTTGGGGCGGCGTCGGAGCCCTCCGCCGAGTCCGTGGGGTTGGCCTTCTTGGCCGCCTCCCTCGCCTTGATCGAGTTGAAGGTCTTCTTCAACTCCGACCACGAGACGCGGCTCTTCTTGCCCAACATCGACTCCTGCTTCACCAGCATCATGATGTCCACGTCCGGGTCGAAGTAGTAGCCGAGGCGGTCTCCGGGGAACGAGTGGAGGGGGCACCCCACGGCGTTCATCCAGCGGCGGATCCTGTTCTCGGGAACCTCGAGGAGTTCGGCGGTGTCCGCCAACGAGATGTAGTTCAGGTGCTTCTTCACCTTGGCCTTCTTCTCGACGACGGGAGCCGCTGCGGGCTCGGGCTGCGGCGGGGCGGTCTCGGGGACTCCCCCCACGATCTGGGGATGGGAGGGAAGCCGGTCCATCAACTGGGCCACCTTCACCATAGAGGCGGAGGGCAACGCCGGGGGCGGGCTGGCCTCCTTGACCGCATCGGCCAGCAGGCTGGTGGTGGGCCCGGGGTGGCAGCCCTTCTCGACGAAATACTCGGCGAGGAGAGCCAAGAACTTAGGGATGTCGCTCAGCAACATGATCGTCTACCTCCTCTTGGAATGCCCTTGCGGGCGGGGCTTGGGGGACTTGGTGGGGGTGAGTAGCTTCTGTTCGGGGGTCATCTTCTTCCAGACTTCGCGGCACTCGGGGCAGTCGTGATCGAACAGGACGCGGCCCTTGAGCGTGGAGGCCCCGAGCATGGTGTCGCCGACGTGAGCCCCGCAACGGGCGCAGGTCAGTTCGCCAAAGCAGGCGTGAACCACCGGAGGGTGGCCGAAGACCGCGCACAGCATGGACTGGATCTGGCCCTTCTTCGCCGTCGAGAGGACGGCTCCGCTCAACTGGATGGCGCGCTGCCGCTGATTCTTGGTCACGGTCAGTCCGCCTTGCGGCGACCGAACAGGCGGTTGAGGGACCTCTCGCTCGCGACCATGCTCTTCACGTCGGCGAGACGAAGTCCACGGATCATGGCGTAGGGGATGCGGTAGCCGTCGCCGGCGGGGACGTGCTGGAGGATCAGGGGATTCGTCGAGACGACGGCGTAGATCGCCTTGCCGTCACCGACACCGAAGCGGAGGAGCGGGGTGCCCTTCTTCTGGATGGCGTCGAGCAACTTCTGCTCGCGGTCGTAGTCGGCCCGCCAGTCGTCCGTGTGGATCGGGTTGTACCCGGCTCCGAAGCACGTCATGCAGTGGCTGCGGACCTTCGCTCCGGCGAGTCCCTTGGTGGGCTTGCCGGTGCCCTTGCAGGCAGGGCAGATCGACCGGAATCCAGGGTACGGGTGGGGGTGCAGTTGGGCCATGGTGTCTCCCTTTCGTGGCGGGTAAGAGGTCTAAGCCTCGGGTGCCATAGTGGGAACGGTAGCAAGTCCGTTTGAGTCTGTCAAGTCCCCCCAAGGGGGGGTCTGTCAAGTGTACTGTTGTGTACTACTACGTACTACTGCGTACTCCTGTGGACTACTGCGTAACCTCGGCCTCGGGCTCGGTGGGCGCTTCGGGCGGGGGAGCCTTCTCGCCACCGGTCAGGATCGTCTCCCGCAACTCCTCGGGGACATCGAGCAGAGCCAGCAACTCGCGGCGACCCTCGAGCGGCATGGGGTCCGGGTTGATCGGGCCGAGGTGAGTCACGACCCACTCCATGCCGAAGGCCATCAGCGAGATCTTCGGATTGCTCTCGTCCCGGTTCCACGACTCCGTCTCGGCCTGGATGAGAGCGAGCGGAGCCTTGCGCAGATGCTCGACCTTCTTGCGCCACGCGAAGTAGCGCTTCATCGAGTCTTCGTAGAGGTCTTCGAAGGTGGCCCCGAAGGTGTCGATGGTCTCTTGGGAGACCTCGATGCCCGCGCGATCCGCGAGCGAGAGGACCAACACGATCAGGGCCTCCATGCGGGCTTCCATCCGACGCAGCGTGGTGTACAGCGTCTCCTGCCTCGAGGTGAGGGACAGCATCAGCGTGTTGATCTTGGTGACCAGCCGCTCGAACTCCGCGACGGTGACCTTGCGCTGACCGATCTCGCGCTCCTTGCGCATGGCATCGAGTTGCTCCCGGCTGGGGGTCATCCCTCCGTTGCCGCCCCGAGTGCTGGGCATCTTTCCGGATCCTTCTCTCGTCATGCGATCTCCTAGGCGCTCTTGCGGTCGAACTCGTTGAGCATCTTCTTGGTCCGGAACTTCTTCCGATTCCAGTCGCGGACCTCTTCCCGGATCTGCTGGGCGGTCTCCTGGAAGCGCTTCCAGTTGGCCTCGTCCGCCGAGCCACCGGCTTCGATGACGGCCTGCCGGGCCTTGCCGAAGGCGATCAGGGCGTTGAGCAGGTCGCCCCGGGCCGTGGCGAACGGGCGCAGGGTCTCGAACAGCTTGAGGGCCTGGTTGGAGGTCACCCGCCAGATGTACTTGCACCTGGGACCGTTGGTCGACAGGCTTCCGCCGAACCACCGACGGAAGGGCTGCAACTCGTACTTCAGGCCGTGGATCCGGCACTGCTCGTAGAAGTACTTGTAGTTGCGCTGGGGGTAGTTGTCCATGCCGATGGACAAGCTGCCCTTGGTCTCGAGGATCTCGGCGAGCTGCTTGAGCGTGTCTTCAGTGGGCTGGGTCTTGGGCATCCGAAAGGGGACTTCGAGACGGCGCCGCTCCGGGCACCGAACCGCTCGGCCCGAGGGCCGGCGAGGTCTCTCTGCGCATCGAGTCATCCTGCATCGTGGCGAAGAGTAACTTCCGAAGCCCCTGATTGTCAAGCCGGATCCGCCGGATCTGCCTGTTCCGCCAAGGTTTCCCGCTCGGGCGTGGGAACGAACTTCTCGAACCACAGGGACATCAGGTAGGCCACGGCGGCTTCCTTGTGCTCGTGCTGGGGCTCGAAGGAGCCCAAGATCGTCTTGATGTGGCGCAGGGCGAGCTCCAGGTCGATCCCCGGCTTCGGGACGAAGGTCCCCTTGAGCCCATGGAAGAACCACCTCGAGGTGAGTTGTTTCCACGGGGTCTGCCCGTCCCAGAACTCCGAGGGGATCTGCTGCTCCGGCGGGAGCAGGTCCCCCAGCGAACCGGGGAAGGCCATCTGGAGGTCGCTGACCGGGGTGGGCTGGTCGTAGGTCATGGCCTACTGCTGCAGCCGACCGGCGATGACGGCCCGTTCGATCGCGGTGAGATCCCAAGCGGCGATCACGGCGTAGAGGTCCCCGGCGAGCGGGCGGAGGAGCATCGGGTCGACCGGCGGCTCGCTCGTCCAGTGGGCCTCCCAGAGGATCAGGTGGCGGCGCACGTCGAGCCGGGCGGGGCGCACGTCGAGCGGGATCATCGGGACGATGGCGCGGCGGGAGTCCCAAGCCCGGTGCGGGTTGTTGGGGAACGTGAACTGGAACCTCTCGCTCCAACCCGTCCGACCCGCGTGGTTGCCGTTGCTCTGATGCTTGAAGACCATCCAGCCGTGCGGGGAGATCTCGAGGCGGCAGATCTTGGAGTCGGCCCGCACGACGGCGAGGATGGGCAGGCCGTCCGAGTCCAGCCCGGCCCCGAGGATCGAGTTCGACAGGCTGATGACCGGGGTGCCGCGGGCCAGCGACTTGTAGCCCGCCATCGCGCCCTCGTACTCGGCGCGCAGGGCCGGGTCGTTGATCCGGGCCAGCTTGCGGCGGTAGGCGTCCAGCTTCGCTGCGGCCTGCTTCGGGGGCATCGTGATCTTTTCGACTCTCATGGCGAACCTCCTAGGTTCTAAGGCTTCTTCTGCAACCACTGCTCGTGAACCCGACCGCTCTTCGTGAAGTGCTCCTGGCCTTGGACCGTGCCGTAGATCGGATCGTGGCCTCGGGTGATGGGGTAGTCGACCGAGACGATCCCGTTGGCGTAGAGGTTCACGCTCTCGACCTCGACGAAGTGGACATCCCAGTAGGTGACCTCGACGGCTCCCACCCAGTAGACGGGCATCCCGAATTGAATCCTGCCCAATTCGGCCCATGAGTCCAAAGGGCTGCCGATGTGGGGCTGGCCGTAAGGTTCCCTCAGGTTGACCTTGTGGATCCCGAGCAACTCGAGGTGACGGAACATGCTCAGCAGATGGGACCGCTCCCGATTCTCGGGCCCCAGCACCACGTTGATCTTGATCGAACTGGGGTCGATGAAGTCGATGATCCGATTCAGGCGCGGCGGGGTCCCGCTTCCCATCATGGCTTGGTAGATCTCGGGGACCAACGACGGAAGGCTGATCGAGACGTTGTCGAACAGGCCCATCACGCTGCGCTTCGACTCGAGCAAGGCACCATTCGTCCGGATCCCGAACCTCAGCTTCCGCACCCCCTTGAGCAGGTCGTAGTAGAGGGGCTCGATGTGGCGGTAGAGCAGCGGGTCGGTGTTCGATCCCGTCAGGTTGATGTCGTTGATCTCGTGCTGGTTGCACTCTTCCAAGAACTTGTCGATCCCGAGGAGAGGGTACTGGTCGAGGCTGTTGAGGGCATCGAGGGCCATCATGTGCTGCCCGATGCAGAAGTAGCAGGACCGGTTGCACGCTCCGCTGAAATGGATGTTGCCGAACCAGTGAGAGAACGACCCCGTCGAGTTCAGGCAGCCCATGCTCAGCCCCTCCGTTTCAGGCCTTCCGTGTGGTCCAGGTACGCTTCTTCCATCCGTGGGGCAAGTCGACGGGCCGACGGCTGATGATGGGTCCCAGCCGGTACCCGCCGAAGGAGCCCCAAGGCTGCGGGGTCCGCAACTCCCGGATCCGTCCCTTGCCCGTGGCGCTCCGGGCGAGGGTGTAGAGCATGCAGTGGCTCCATCCGTGGTACTCCGCGCCGACGACTTCCAGGTTCTCGGGCCAGTCGTTGAGCACGTCTCCGTCGACGTGGTGGACGTGCTCCGAGGTCTGGAGCCTCCGCCCTAGGCAGACCATGGCGATCAGCCGGGCGCGTCTCTGCTGCCCGCTGCGGCTGCCGTAGGGGTGCTTCTTGCCGACGTAGACCCGGGCCCGCCCCTCGCCGTCGAGGGCGAAGGGCAAGGCCATGATCCGCACCACCTCGAGCCAAGCCTTCTGGCCCTTCGAGAGGCGGCGCCGGCGCTTCAAGGGACGGGGGTCTCACCGGGGGGTGGCTCGTGGGTACCGTTGGGGGTGACCCCGGGGCGCAGCAGCAGGAGCAGGTCTGCGGGGTCGGTCGCCTGATCCCAGAAGCGCATCGTGGGAGCACCCAGTCGGGTCACGGCGTAGCGCACGAGCACCGTCCCGCTGGGGGCTACCCGAGTGACGACTCCCAACTCGACATCGGGGTGCAGGGGGTCCCCTTGGGCATGCCCCGGGATGTAGAGCACGACTTCGCCGACTTGGAAGGCGTGGCTCACCGCTTGGACTCTTTTTCGCGGCGCTTCTTCTCCGCCTCGACATCGGTGAGCAACTGCCCGGACTTGTTGAGCAGCGGGGAGGGATCCTCAGGGCTCCACGGGTTGCCGAAGCTCCTGCCGTGGGGGTAGTCCTCGTACTTCAGGCCGGTCTTGTCCCCCTTCAGGTGCAGCCGGACGATCACGTCGCCGACCTTCGGCTTGCCGTAGACCCGGTTCTGGGGGAACTTGCTCTCCGGGGTGACGACTTCGAGTTGGCCCGTGAGGACCCGGTAGGTCGGGGTGAACCGGTGGTAGAGGCCGTGCGACACCATGTCGAGCCGGTAGACCTTCATCCCCACCGGGGGGTTGTCGACCCCGGACTCCGCCCGCACCCGGCGGGCGTTCTCGTAGGTCTCCCTCGTCACCTTGTCGAGGGCCTGCGCCGCTTCGATCTGAGCCTTGAACTCGGCCCGCACCTGCTCTTCGATCTCCGCCCGAGCCTTCGAGGCGAGCTCCCAGATCTTGCGGTCCCGCTGGGCGAGGATCTTCTCGAGGCTGCGCTCCGCTGCTTCGGACTCCGCCTTGGCGGAGGCGATCTCTTCCTTGGTGGGCAGGGCGGTCATGGTCACCGCTCCTCCTTCGCCAGAGCCAAGGCGGCGCGGGCGCGGTCGGCCATGCCCAACACGAGAGACACCAGCGTCTGATTCCCGGGCTCCTCGTCCTTGCGAAGAGCGTAGCGACGGGCGAACTGCTCCAACTCCTCCAGCGCCTCGACCAGCGCGGTGATCTTCTGCTCGTTGTTCTCGTGAGCGTTGATGGCGCGGACGAAGAAGGCGGCCTGCGGCGAACCGGGCCCGGCGTCCACGCGGGCGACCCGCTCGCCGTTCGCGCCGAGGATGGCCACGGACCCGTCGTTCTGCTTCAGGGTCCCTTCGGTCAAGGGCGTCGGCATGTTCTCGTGGGTGGCCATGGCGATCAGGCGGCTTCCTGCAGGAGGATCTCGACGACGCGGGGGATGGGGAGGAAGTTGAGGATCTCGGTGGCCTTGAACCGCATCTTGAGGGCCTCCTCGCCGAGTGCGAGGGTGCGCTGGATGACCTCGGCGCGGCAGGCCTTGGTCTCGTAGATCTTGCCGTCGTCCGCTGCGCGGAAGACGACCTTCTTCTTCAGCTTCGCCTTGATCTCGCGCTCGGTCTCGGCGCGGTCGCACAGGTCACCGATCAGGAGATCGGCGTCGGGCTCGAGCGTGATGTTGAGGTCCCCGTAGTGCTTCGTCTCCATCGTGGCCTTGGCGATGGCGTCCAGCCGGGTCTCGAGTTCGAAGGGGTCGTAGAGGTTCGGCCCGCCGTGGCCGTCGTTGGTGACGAGCCCGGCCTTCTTGCCGTCGATGTAGACGTTGGCCTCGAAGCACAGAGTCTCGTCGCTCGCCTGCTTGAGGATCTTGAGTCCCTTCAGTTCGACGGTAGGCTGGCTGGTCATGAGTGGCTCCTTTGCCGGTATGGACCGAGAGGAACCCTAGCCCAGGTTTTCCAATCTGTCAAGTACCCCCAGAAACAGATTCCGGGACCCCCTCCCCCTAGGGAAAGATCGATCTTTCCCACCCCCCTTCAGGGGGACCCGTAGCCTGACTCCGATGTGCAGGCTGTAGTCTCCGGTCCCCCAGGAATCCCCGATCCGAGATCGAGGATCATCGTCGATCGGGGACCTACAGGATTACGGGGGGAATCCTGGCTCCAAGAGGACTACAACGGGGGGAAGTGATGTGCGAACTTTCCCCTTTTCTGTAGACAACTCCGGGGTCGAGTCGTCGGTGCTTCCGCTCCGCACGGATTCGGGCTCTCGGCGGAGTCCAAGCCCACGGTGTCTCGAGGACACCGTCCCGGACCCGGCTGCGTCCCATCGGAGAGACGAGGCCGGCGACTACGTTGAGGAGGAGTCGAGAGGCCGGGGATGAGCGGGGGAAGGGGACAGGGACGAGGATCCGCTCCAGCATCGGCATGAGGTGCGGGAACGTACTCCTCCGATGTTGGGCATGTCAAGTCCCCGGCTGCGGGCCTGTCCTGCGGTGGTCCTGCGCGACAACCCGCAGAGTCCCTCACGCAGGCCAAGAGGGGGCCGCAGCCGGGGGTTCTTCCAAGGAACAGGGACGCAGAGGACTCGACCCCGCTCGCAAGCGGGGTTGGGAGAGGGCCCGCCCTACTGGGTGGGCCGAACCTTCGAGCCGACGAGATCGACGGCTTCGCGCAGGGTGTCGAGGCCGCGGTCGAGCAACTCGATCTCCTGGGCGAGGCTTCCGTCGGACTCGGGATCCGTGTGCGCGGCGAAGAGGCCCTTCATCGCAGCCTGGGTCTCGAGCAGAGCCCGAGAGAGCCGCGCGTAGGCCTCGACCCGGCGACGCCGGATCAGTTCCTGCGGGTTGATTCGCAGTGCTGCGAGAGTGCCCATCGCTGGGTCCCTCCCCTCGAGTTCGGGCCTTCGGGCTAAGGGTGGGTCCCAGCCCGGCCCACGAAGCGGGTACGTTTCAACTTTCGGATTGTCCCGCTTGAGAGGAAGGGTACGATCTTTCTGGAAAGATTGCAAGGGGGGGGTGGGTGCCGGGGGAAAATTCGGGGGGCACCCACGAGCTCTGGGCTCCGAGTCGCACACCCGGGCCGAAGCCTGCCACCCTTCCCCCCAGCACCCCTGTAGTTCCTCCTCTTCGGGGTGGGAATCCGGGTGTTGACGAGCCGGTGTGCAGTCCCTATATTCGAAGAAGAAAAGCTGGAGGATTCGAGATGATGCTTGCCTTCGGTTCCGAGCCCAATCACTCGCGCGCCTACGAGGTCCTGCGTCGCCACTACCTGGCCAAAGGCTGCGGGCCCGGAAAGATCGAAGAGATGCTGTGTCGGCGCGGCGCGCTCGCCAAGGCCTACCGGCTGCTCCGCCGGAGGACAGCATGAAACTGTGCGACGCGCACTGGTCGAACCTGAAGCAGGCGCTGGGGGAACGCGGGATGGCCCACCTGATCCCAGCCGAAGGCTCCGAAGGCCTGACCCCCGACGACAACGATCCCCTGATGGAAGCCTACGTCGCGCTCGAGACCGGCTCCCTCCATGCCCGCCGATTGACCGGCGGCCTCGCCCTGATGACCTCGCGCACCTGCCCGCTGTGCGAAGCGGGACATCACGGCGGCAAGCCCGAGACCTGGATCCGCCGCGTCGCCAACGCCCAGCGCAGATCCGCCCAACGATTGGGTCTCCTCCAGAAGTCCGCCGCAACCTCGAGCCCCGGTTGACCTGAATCACTCCTCCGTTCGATCCCGATCCGCACTCCCGCATACTTGACAAACGGGAAATCCGTTTGGTAGGGTTCCGCACGTCGAAGGGCAATCACCCCTAGGGAGCGAACCGACTCATGGCGGATGCAGTCCCGGACTTCTACGAGATCGTCGGCACGGAGGTCTCGGAATCCCAAAACCGGACCTTGCCCGCCGACGGCGGCTGCTCGCCCGGGATCTTCCCCTCCGACCCGGCCCGGCAACTGCTCGCAGGAGCCCTCTCCCAGTGGGCGGTGCTCCCCAACGACGGCTTCATGGCCTGCCCGGCGACTTCGACGAGCCTGCCCTCGGCGGTCTACGATCTCGACCGCGATCCTCACTGCGGCCAGCCGGTCTTCAAGACTCTGCGCTCCAAGACGGACGACCTGTGGGTCCTGCCCGGCTCGGTCAACGAGACCGTGCTCTCCGGCATCCAGGGTTTCTGGGACTCGAAGGGCAAGTACGACCACCACGGCCTGTCCTACAAGCGCGGCCTCCTGCTGTGGGGCCCGGCGGGCTCGGGCAAGACCGTCACCGTGCTGCTCCTGTGCGAGGAACTGATCCGCCGGGGCGGCGTCGTGCTGATCGCGCGCGAGCCCAACCTGGTGACCGATGCTCTCGCTCACCTGCGCCGCGTCGAGCCCGACCGCAACCTGGTCGTCGTGCTCGAAGACCTCGATGCGCTGGTCGAACGCTTCGGCGAAGCCCAGTTGCTCACCGTGCTCGACGGCGAGCATCAGACCAACCGCATCTGCTTTCTTGCCACAACGAATTATCCGGAACGCTTGGACGAGCGCGTCGTCAATCGCCCCAGCCGCTTCGACGAAGTGATCTACGTCGGCATGCCCAGCCCCGAGGCCCGGACCGAGTACCTGAGAAAGCGCGGCGTCGTCCCCGGCGTGCTCAAGCAGTGGGTGGCCGATACCGAGGGCCTCTCCATCGCCCATCTGCGCGAACTGGTCGCTGCGGTCCACTGCTTGGGCCGCCCCTACGACGCGACGCTCACGCGCCTGAAGTCGATGCGCCGGAAGCCCAAGAGTTCGGACGGGCTGGGGACCGCAGGGTTCGGGAGCGGCAAGTGAACGTCAAGGAACTGATGAACTCGCTCAGCACCCTGCCGCCGGATCTCGAAGTCTGGATCATCTACGACGGAAAGGCCCGGATCCTGGTCGGTGCGGCGTGGGTCTCCCAAGCGGGCCCGGTCTGCTTGGGCGGAGAGTGGGAGCCGGTCTTCGATGACGACGACCGTCCGGTCGGGGCTCCCTCGGAGAAAGTCGACGACTTTTGGTGCCCCGGCAAGATGAAGGCCGCCGACGTGCTCGAGCGGTGGGCGGGCGATAAGGATTCCGTCGAGTAGAGCCCCATGTTGAAGATCACCCACTCGCCCGACGACCGGCTGTTCCTCTACGTCAAGGGGATGCCCGAGGAGATCGACGCGGTGCGCCAGTCGCTCACCTTCGTCGATCAGAAGTTGTGGAAGGAGTACCAGCGGGCTCTCGAAGCGGGTCAACCGATGGAGCCCCCGACTCCGGTCTGCTTCTTCGACGACGACCGCTCGCGGTTCCTGCTCGGACACTGGCCCATCGTGCGCGACGACGCGGTGCAGCAGTACATCCCGATGGAGGTCTACCTGCCCAAGGACGCGGCCACCGTGCCCGAGGTCCTGCCGCTCGAAGGCATCACCTACCGCGACTACCAACTCGAGGCGATCCAGATCGCGCTCGCCAAGCGCTACGGCATCATCAAGCAGGCGACCGCAGCGGGCAAGACCATCGTCGCGGCGGGCATCCTCACTTCGGCCAACCGGCCCTCGCTCTATCTCGTGACCCAGGTGCCTCTGCTCCATCAGGGGCTCGCTTCGTTCCAGCGCTTCGGGGTGCCGGACCTGGGGATCGTCGGCGACGGCAACCGCCGGATCGACCGCAACACCGTGGCCGACGCCCGCTATCTCGCCCAGCTCATCAAGCGCGGCGACACCGAGATCGTCAACTGGCTCTCGGGCGTCGAGGTCCTGATCGTGGACGAGTGCCACCGCGCCCCGGCGGCAGGGTGGACGACCGTCGTGCTTTCCTGCCCGGCCAGTCGGATCCGCATCGGCCTGTCGGGCACTCCGTTCGAGTCCCGCGACCGGGAGAGCCTGCGCGACATCCAGTTGATCGGGATGTTCGGCAACAGCGAAGGCGATGCCCTGATCTACGAGACCCCGGCGCGCGAGCTCATGGAGTCGGGATTCATCGCCAAGCCGAAGATCTACATGGTGCCGATCCACGCGCCCAAGGTGAACCGACCCGCGATCAAGACGCGCTGGGCCCGGGGCCGCCAGTACCACAAGATCTACGACGAGGGCATCGTCTCGCACTCGACGCGCAACACCCGGGCCACCCAGATCATCTACACCCTCGTGCGCAAGGCGGGCCTGCAGACCCTCGTGCTCGTCCAGCAGATCGACCACGGTCGCAAGATCCTCGAGTCGCTGACCTCGATGGGGATCTCGGCGGTGTTCGTCGCGGGCAACAAGCAGGTCTTCTACGCCGGCCAGGAAGAGGCCGAGACCGACATCATCACGAACTTCCGCTCGGAGACCGTCTCGCGCTTCGCGCGCCGGGAGTTCGAGGTCCTGATCGGCTCGCCCGTCTTCTCCGAGGGCTACGACCTGCCCAACGGCATGGTCGAGGCCGCCGTCCTGCTCTCGGGCGGCAAGGGCCTGATCCCCGTGCTCCAGCGGCTCGGTCGCGCCCTGCGCCCGAAGCCCGACAACAACGAGGTCGTCATCATCGACTTTTTCGACTCCCAGCACTTCTACCTCGAGGCCCATTCCAAGCGCCGCAGCAACGAGTATCAGGCCGAAGGTTACGAGGTCTACGGCTGGGGTCACTTCATCCGCGACTTCCTGTCCACGAGCCCCGTCTCGCTCACCCCAACCACCCAAGGAGGTTGACATGCCCGCCAAGAAGAAGACCGCCGCTGCGCCGCTGCCGGCGGACACCACCGTGACGACCGAGGCCCTGCCGAACCGGCGGGTCCGCCTGACCGTCTCGATCCGCAACACGATCAGCCTCGGCAAGGACAGCTTCTCCTCGATCTCGCCCGGCGTTTCGATCACCGGGGAGTTCGACGAAGGCGAGGACCTGTTCGCCGCCGCCAACGACCTCTACGGTCGGGTCACCCCGGTCTACGGGTACCTGCTGCTGCAGGAGACCGCCCGGGTCTACCCGGCCACCCGCTCCGGGCTCGCCAGCATCATCGAGCTCGGGCAGGGCCTCCTCAAGTTCCACCACGGCGAGGCGGAGCCCGAAGAGCCGAAGACCGGCCTGCTGGACTGACCTCGGGGGCACCCGTGAGCCGAGTGTTGGATGCCCTCACCAACTACGTCGAGGAGAAGGCAGCCCTCGACAAGGCCTGCCAGGACTGCGACTCCTCGCCCGACTACTTCCTGAGCGACCAGTTCGAGCGAGTCAGGAAGGCGGGCGATAGGTTCGAAGTCGAGTTGCAGGAGTTCATCCTGACCGTCGTTGGCCGGAAGGATCCCTGATCGTGGCCCAGACCCTGATCTTCGTCGACTGCGAAGCGCCGTTCGGTTGCGGATCCCCCGCTGTGGGGGACATGACCGAGTTCGGCGCCGTCGAGTACGAGACCCGCAAGACCTTCCACGGGCACGACTGCTCGAAGGAGACCTTCGAGTCCTTCCGGGATTGGCTCGTCCAGTTCAAGGGGCACCCGGTCTTCGTCTCGGACAACCCGGCCTACGACTGGCAGTGGATCAACTTCTACTTCTGGCGTCACCTCGGCGAAAACCCGTTCGGCCATTCCGCCCGCCGCATCGGCGACTTCTACGCCGGTCTCGTCGGCAACTTCTACCGGGCCAACGAGTGGAAGCGGCTGCGCGTCACCAAGCACGACCACAACCCAGTGAACGACGCCATGGGCAACATCGAAGCCTTCGCCCGCATGCTCAAAGGGGAAACCGCATGAGTTCTCTTCGCAAGGAAGTCCTCGTCATGTCGCCCGAAGCGGGGGCCAACATCGACGACTGCATCTTGGAGGCGATCACGTTGGCCGTGGAGAGCTTCTGCAAGGTCCAGTTCACCCACAACGGGCGGACCTTCACCGCCGACATCCGTCCCCTGTTCAATCTCGTTCTCTCGAGCGCGTACCCGGAGACGAAGAAGACCGGCCGCGCCGACTCCGTGCAGTTGGCCTGAGGGGATCTCCGTGACGAAGGAAACCCCCACCGTGGGAGAGCCCGACCTCTCGGGAGAGGCGGCGACGACCCTGCAGCACTTCGACTCGATGATCCATCGGATGGAGATCACGTACCGGCAACTGGACACAGAGTTGAGGCGGACGGGCCGGGCGCTCGCCAAGTTGCAGGAGATGCGCGAGGAGTTCTTGCGGGAAGCGACCTCCGGGCCCACGGACCCGACCCACGCTATCCATCCGGAGAACTTCGTTGGCTGACTCCCCGACTCGTTCTTACGCAGCTTCGGAGGTGCTCCCGTTCGGGTATCACTTCCAGGCTTCGTTGCTCGCCATCGCCTACCGCGAGCCGAAGTTCATGCAGGAGCACGAGCAGGTGCTCCAGGCGAAGTACTTCGAGAACGAGGAGTTTCGGCATCTGGCTCGGGTCCTGCTCGACCACTTCGTCCGCTACGGGCGGACCCCGGACCTCGACCTGGCGGTCGACGTGGTGCGCCAGTACGCCATCGACCACCGGCTCTCGGAGTCCGCCCGGCAGGCCCTGGAGATCTCCATCGAGG
>Ga0102851_10000721_pt1 | contig 17474 bp, 15 predicted proteins | sample Mud3Dept3metaG_FD_79558 | JGI IMG/M metagenome (GOLD analysis project Ga0102851, IMG submission 79558) | Freshwater wetland microbial communities from Ohio, USA, analyzing the effect of biotic and abiotic controls - Mud 3 Core 4 Depth 3... | ecosystem: Environmental > Aquatic > Freshwater >... | reverse complement strand
TGAAGCCAAGACACGATTAATAGAGATGATTAGACGACTTGAACGGCCATGGACATGACCCGTATGACTATCTTCCTGAAACAAACGCCTTTGCGCGTGTTGTCATGGTGCAGACTGCAAATGATAATCGATTCATCAACCGACTGACAGATCTGCGGAAATAATATAAATGAGTATACCCTCATCATTAAGGTCCGAAGTCTTACGCCTTGGCGGTGATCCAACCGATCTCGTATGGGACTGGTTTCTATTCCGCGGACCACATGGCAACTCCTTCACTTGGAGTCGAACACGCAAGAAACCGCCAGGATACATAGGTCTTAAACATCTCAAAGAGATAGTTGCGGAGTTTGCCAATAACGAACCAGAATTTATCAGGCGTGCACACGCTATTGCAAAAGCCGCCTTGCTGTCGGTTTATCCGGAAATTGTTGGACGTGGGATTCAAGTGATTGCTGTAATCGGCGATATATCCGATTTTGATAAAATTGAGGCATTAACAGCACACCAAGACGATTCGATAAAGGCAGATGCTAAAGCCTGCATTTTTGAACTGAAGAAACTGATTAAATGTAGAACATAATGAAAAGATGCAGATAAAAGAAAGGCATAGTTCTTCTTCTGATAATCTTCATCGTTGCAGATTCTTGAAACGTATTGAATAGTAGGTGACACAAACAGGCCATGTGGGCGGATTCGAGCCCAGGGTCTCCGCCGTTCGTATCTGATCTGTTTCCAAATCCATTCTGTTCGTAACCGGAAGGTATTGGAAAAACCTATTCTTGACAAATAATCCTGTTATTAGCTAATTTTAGAAGCTCTCTGGAACCGTTCACTATGTCAAAAATATCTTCTGGCATTAAGGCGTTAGATCTGCTGATCAACTCCCTCTATATTGGGGACAATGTCGTATGGGAGGTTGACGCAGGCACGTCCTACGATATCTTCATGCTCAACTTCATCCGTCAGTCATGCGAAGAGGCGCAAAAAGTCATCTATGTAAGCTATAACCGGTCGCCCCAGAGCATTCTCAATCATTTGCAGGGAATAGCCAATCCTGATCACCTGGTCCTGATCGATTGCTTCACCTCGGGCAAGGGGAAGAATGACGGTACATTCGTTAAATTCTATGATAAGCCCACGGTGTTCACTGTGGTAAGGGTAAGCGACCCTCAGAATATCGAGACGTTCACGGAGATGTTGAACGCCATAGAGGACAGCCTTCCTTCCGGCGCGCGGTATGTCTTTGACAGCCTTACGGGCATGCAGGACCTCTGGGGTGACGAGAACTGCACCTATAAGTTCTTCACGTACATGTGCCCAAGGCTCTTTGATCTGGAAACGGTTGCATACTGGATCCTCGAGAAGGATGCGCACACGCAAAAATTTAAGGCGAACCTGAGGCACATCACCCAGGATGTCTTCGACCTGTATGTCCGTCGGGACAAGCTCTTCTTTAAGGCCCTTAAGCTGACGGGCAGGCAGGATCGGGAGGCCTTTAAGCCCCACGTATATGCGATAGAAGACGGAGAGGTGATCATATCTCTTCCCAGGAAAGAAGTTTCATCTGACCTCGGGGGAAGGCTGAAGGATCTGCGGACAAGGAGCGGACTGAGCCAGAAGGACCTGGCGGACAAGATCGATGTTACCCCGAGCTTTATTTCTCAGTTAGAGAACAATCAGATAAGTCCTTCGCTTCATTCCTTCCTGCAGATGTGCAGGGCTCTTGGAGTAAATCCGGCTCATGTGCTGACGGCAGACGCAGATCAATCCAGGTCCTGGCTTGTGAAGAGGGCCAACGTCTCTGAACATCTCATCCCTGTTGCCGACGGGATAAAAGAGTATATAATAGTTGACGATGACAAATTATCTGCAAGGATGGTAACCATAGGGGCAGGGACAGCATTGGAAAGGCACTTTCACTCGCTCAGAAAACCCGAGTTCATTCATGTCGTACGGGGCACGGTTTCGGTAAACGTGGAAGGAAAAATCGAACAGTTGAATCCCGGAGATAGTGTATACCTTAGAGATATTGCACCTGTCCAGTGGAAGAATGAAGGAGGTGATGAGGCCGAATTGGTCGAAGTGTGGTAGTGCGGCTTTACACATCTTTTTCTTTTCAGAAGTCGGTGGATTTTTTTTGTCTTCTCTGTTCATAGATACTTAATTTTGACGGTCGATTGTTAAGCAGTGCTAAACAAGAGGCCCTGACCGGGTTCCGTTATAGGTAAGGCCAGGGGAGATACATGGCGAGAAACATATAAAAATACCCTAAAGGAGAAAAACATGAATCTGCAGCAACCGAATGCGAATGATGCAACCAGAACAACAAACCGATCGCGAAATGTGTCGCCGATGAGCGGAATTTGCACACGCTGTGTCGACGGATGCAGGGGGAATTGCGAGGTTTTCAAGGCAACGTTCAGAGGGAGGGAGTTGCTGTATCCCGGACCCTTCGGCAGCATAACCGCGGGTGGTGATAAGAACTATCCTGTTGACTACTCCCACCTGAATATCCACGGGTATGCACTGGGGGCAAAAGGTCTTCCCGCAGGGCAGGTAGGAGACCCCGACACCGCCAGGTTCCCGAATGTCAATACCGAGACTTCGTATGGATGGGACAAGAAGGTAAAGATGCAGGTGCCGATCTTCACCGGCGCGCTCGGATCCACTGAGATAGCCCGCAAGAATTGGGAGCACTTCGCGGTGGGAGCTGTGATATTCGGAGACACAATCGTCTGTGGTGAGAATGTGTGCGGCATAGATCCCGAGCTTGAACTGAACAGCAGTAAAAAGGTAAAGAAAGCGCCGGACATGGATCGAAGGATAGAGACCTACAAGCGCTATCATCAGGGATTCGGCGAAATTCTTGTGCAGATGAACGTCGAGGACACCCGCCTGGGGGTCGCAGAATACATCGTCGATAAACACAAGCTTGAAACAATAGAGTTGAAATGGGGCCAGGGGGCCAAGTGCATCGGCGGGGAGATCAAGGTGAGCTCACTGGAGCGTGCCCTTGAACTGCAGAAGCGCGGATATATTGTTACGCCGGATCCCTCCGACCCCGTTGTACAGGCGGCGTTTAAAGATACGGCCATCAAGGAATTCGAGCGTCACAGCCGTTTGGGATTTATCGGCGAAGAGGAATTCTACGCTGAAGTCAACAGGCTGCGGAAGCTCGGCTTCAAACGCATAACATTGAAGACCGGAGCATATGGCCTGCGTGAGCTGGCAATGGCGTTGAAGTGGAGTTCCCGTGCCAAGATCGATCTGTTGACCATCGACGGCGCTCCGGGAGGCACAGGTATGAGTCCCTGGCGCATGATGGAAGAGTGGGGCATGCCTTCTCTGTACCTGCACGCCGCAGCATATGAATTTGCAAAGATGTTGTCCGACAAGGGAGAGCGGGTCCCTGACATCGCATTTGCCGGCGGTTTCAGCAGTGAGGACGGGGTGTTCAAGGCATTGTCCCTCGGAGCTCCCTTCACGAAGGCCGTCTGCATGGGTCGCGCGTTGATGATCCCGGGCATGGTCGGCAAGAATATTGCGCTATGGATGAAGGACAACGATCTTCCGAAAACGGTGAGCGAGTTCGGTTCCACGGTCGAAGAGATCTTCATTAATTACGAGGATGTGAAGAAATTGGTCGGCAAGAAGGAGATCAAAAACATCCCGCTGGGCGCGATCGGCATCTACAGCTATTCGAACAAGATCAAAGTGGGACTGCAGCAGCTCATGGCCGGCGCCCGCTGCTTTAACGTCAAGTCCATCACAAGAAATGAACTGATGTCCCTGACCGAAGAATGCGCAAAGGTTACGGGAATACCGTACCTTATGGATTCCTATCGCGATGAGGCGATAAAAATACTCAATTCCTGAGATGTGGGTAGCCCGGGAAGAAGGCTGAATGCGTTGTCAATGGTCTTCCGGAAGTGCTGCCGGAAGACCATTGCACGCCTGCTCGGAGTTTCCATGCGAGCATGACATCATGATTACGAACTGTCAGGAGTGCCGGTGAATGTGCAGGGGTGAGATGTATGAAAAAAATTGAGGCTGTCATAAAACCTTTTAAGCTGGATGATGTGCGAGACGGTCTGACGGAATTGGGCGTCAATGGAATGACCATAACCGAGGTAAAGGGATTCGGAAGGCAGAAGGGGCATACGGAGCTGTACAAGGGAGCGGAGTATGTGGTGGATTTCGTTCCGAAGATCAAGATCGAGGTTGTGGTAGCCGACAATCTTGAGAAGGAGGTGGTCGGTCTTATCGAACATCATGCAAGAACAGGGAAGATCGGAGACGGAAAGATTTTTGTGCTCGATGTCACGGATGCCCTGAGAATCAGGACTGGAGAACGTGGTGAGGCTGCGATCAGCTGATAACGGAAAGAGATAATCAGTCTGTGCGTATAGACAAAAATTCATTACAATCAGGAGGAACAGCTATGGTTGAATATACGTCTCACAAGATACACCCATCGCCCGGTCAACTATGGAGAAATATCCGTACCGGTGAGGTGCTGTTTATTTTTAGAGAGGATGCACAATTTGAGGGTATTTGGGACAATGGTAAAAAGAAGCGAAGCAAAGAATTGATGAACATGGAGCACGGCAAGGACGGATGGAAATGTGTTTACACCCCCAGTATGAGAGATGACATGGAAAAAACAGATTCCCACTCGTATGAGTTCAGGGCCTTGTAACCGGGTGTAAAGTAATTATAGGGATTGAAGCAGCATCCCCTGCGCAATCCCGAGAACGATGCCTATGGAGAAAAATACACAGTCATTACCTCAGTCTGGCATCGAGGCCGGGCTGCAATCTTCGAACGTATTTCCTCTATACAGCCATGTCACGCTGAAACCGGTCCTCATTACCTGATACAGAGAAGTTCGCGAACGTATGACCCTATCCATGATCCCCGCCTGGTGGATACGAAGGTTTTGCCGATAGCCGAAAAAGATATTCAGGAGCAGGAGTCGCCTTTCTGGGAAGTGCTGTCCCCGACCGAAGGTATTCGACGGCGCTGCATGCGGGTATTCCAAGGTGAAAGAACCGCGGCGAATAAGGTAAAATGAGGTGGCTGTCCGGATACAGGACCTGTGCAGCGCAAAAGACGAAGGGCTGTTCGATATGACAGAAGAAACACCAAAACCATCTGATTTTATCCGTGAGGTCGTCACGGAAGACTTGAAGACAGGCAAATACGGAAAGCGTGTCCTTACGCGTTTTCCGCCTGAGCCGAACGGGTATCTCCATATGGGCCACGCGAAGTCCATCTGCCTGAACTTCGGCATCGCCGGAGATTTCGGCGGCAGATGCAATCTGCGCTTTGACGACACGAACCCTGAGAAGGAAGAACAGGAGTACGTCAACTCGATCATCGACTCGGTCAGATGGTTAGGTTTTGATTTCGGCCCTGAGCCGCTCTACGCCAGCGACTATTTTGGTTTCATGTACACGGCCGCTGAATATCTCATCACCTCCGGCCATGCGTATGTTGACAGTCAGACTGCCGAGGAAATGCGCGAAAACAGGGGCACCCTGACGTCCCCGGGAAAGGATTCTCCCTTTCGGGGGCGTTCTGTAGAGGAAAACCTTCGCATGTTTCGCGAAATGCGCGACGGCAGGCACCCGGACGGTTCGATGGTCCTGAGGGCTAAAATCGATATGGCCTCTCCCAATATCAACATGCGGGACCCGGCGATGTACCGCATTAAGCATGCAGAGCACCATCGCGCCGGCTTAACGTGGTGCATCTACCCGATGTATACGTATGCGCATCCGATAGAAGACGCAGTCGAAAATATCACGCATTCGATCTGCACGCTCGAGTTTGAGGACCAGAGACCCTTTTACGACTGGCTGCTCGAGCGCCTTGCCGAGGGCGGGCTTCTTAAGCGGCCTCTGCCGCAGCAGATAGAATTCGCACGGCTCAACCTCAGCTATACGGTGCTGAGCAAGAGAAAGCTCATACAACTGGTTACCGAGGGGCATGTCACGGGGTGGGACGACCCAAGAATGCCGACCATCTCCGGCATCAGGCGGAGGGGGTATACGCCGGAATCGATCAGAAACTTCTGCGAGCGCATCGGCGTCGCAAAAAGGGACAGCACCGTCGATCTGGCACTTCTCGAGTTCTGCATCAGGGAAGACCTGAACAAGCGGGCTTCGCGTGTCATGACAGTCCTTCGTCCGCTCAGGGTGGTCATTACCAATTATCCTGAAGATCAGGAGGAAGACCTCGACGCCATAAACAATCCTGAAGATTTTGCTGCCGGGTCGCGAAAGGTGCCTTTTTCGCGTGTACTGTATATTGAGCAGGATGATTTTCATGAGAATCCCCCGAAACAGTTCTTCCGCCTTGCCCCCGGCAGGGAAGTGAGGCTCCGGTATGCCTATTACATTACCTGTGAGAGGGTGGTGAAGGACGAAACGACGGAAGAGATAATCGAACTTCACTGCACCTATGACCCAGAGACCCGCGGCGGTGATTCCCCTGACGGCAGAAAGGTCAAGGCAACCCTGCACTGGGTGTCTGCCCGGCATGCTCTCAGGGCTGAAGCACGGCTGTACAATACCCTGTTTTTGACTAGTGAGCCCGGAGCGGAAAGCGGCGATTTCAGAAAGGACATCAATCCCGATTCCCTTGAGGTGTTGGATCCCGTATATACAGAGCCCGGCCTTGCAGGTGCGCCTTCCGGAAGCAGATACCAGTTTGAGAGGATGGGATATTTTTGTGTTGATCCTGATTCAACTCATGATAAACTGGTTTTTAACAGGACCGTGACCCTGAAGGATACCTGGGCAAAGATCCAGAAGGCACAAAAATAGAAAGGGAGATTCAGAAGCGTATATGAGCTATATTGCCGTGATCGGCGCCGGAAGCTGGGGAACCGCGCTTGCCTGCCTGCTTCAGGAAAAAGAGTATGACGTGGCACTCTGGGCTTTTGAAAAAGAGGTTGCCGATGAAATAAACAGTGCAAATACCAATAGCGTCTATTTCCCCGGAGAAAAAATTCCAGAAGGGCTTAAGGCGACAAGCAGCCTTGAAGAGGCGCTCAGAAATGCCCGCTATATCCTGAATGTTGTCCCTACCCAATTCACCCGCTCCGTCTTCAGGGAGGCGGCAGCATATATGCATAGTGAATCGATCATCATCAGCGCTTCAAAAGGGATAGAGCAGGGGACATTGCTCACGGTATCCGGGATCCTGAGCGAAGTCACGGGACGGCGGGTCGCGGCTCTTTCAGGACCGAGCTTTGCAAGAGAGGTGATCAGGAAATTCCCGACTGCCGTCACGCTTGCCTCGGAGGATATCGATACCGGATTGCTGCTTCAGGAGATATTCAATACGGGGTATTTCCGTGTCTACACGCATGCAGATACCATCGGCGTGGAACTCGGGGGCGCGCTGAAGAACGTGATCGCCATTGCATCCGGCATCTCTGATGGTCTGGGACTGGGCCACAGCGCCCGCGCAGCCCTGATCACGAGGGGGCTTGTTGAGATCTCACGTCTCGGCCGGACCATGGGAGCTGATCCCATGACCTTCTCAGGGCTGAGCGGACTGGGGGATCTTGTGCTCACCTGCACGGGGCCGCTTTCGAGGAATTATTCGGTTGGTGTCAATCTGGGCAAGGGCATGAGGCTCAGGGATATTCTCGCATCCACCCGGAGCGTTGCCGAGGGCGTTGCAACGTCCCTTTCAGCGTATGAGCTTGCACGGAAAAAAGACGTTGAGATGCCCATCGTTGACCAGGTCTATGAAGTTATTTACCGTGACAAGGACCCGGAAGCGGCTGTCCTCAGTCTCATGAACCGGGCATTAAAGTCCGAGTTCTGAGATCTTTACTGTGAACGGTTTTTCGGCATCTCCGCCCTGTCCAGGGGCATAGCGTAATTCAATAGGAAGGTTACGATTATTGCATTACCGGCAGATCAAAAAAGTTCTTGATGCAGTGGGGACCGGAAAGCTTTCTCCGGAGGATGCCGCGGAAAAGCTGAAACACCTTCCCTATGAAGACCTCTCGTTTGCGAAGCCTGACCATCACCGGCATCTGAGGCAGGGTGTGCCGGAAGTGATCTTTGCAGCAGGGAAAACCGATGAGCAGGTGATCAAGATTGCTCATGCCATGTATAGGAAAAGCAGGAGCTTTCTTGTTACCAAGGCATCAGAAAAGATATACGGGGCGCTGAAAATCAAAGATGCTGTCTTTCATCCAGCATCGGGGGTCATCGCCGTGGGGGGAGTGAAGAAGAAAACCGGGGATGTTCTGGTAATCACTGCCGGCACCTCTGACATCCCTGTAGGCGAGGAGGCTGCTGTTACAGCCGTGTTTCTCGGCAGCAGGGTGCAATCGGTGTATGATGTGGGCGTTGCTGGACTCCACCGACTGATGGACAACAGGGAGGCATTTAAGAAAACACGGGTCATTGTTGTTGTCGCCGGCATGGAAGGCGCGCTTCCTTCAGTAGTTGGCGGTATGGTTGACCGGCCGATTATCGCGGTGCCTACGTCAACCGGCTACGGCACGAGCTTCGGAGGGCTTACCGCGCTCTTCGCCATGCTCAATTCATGCGTGCCGGGCATTGCGGTCATGAACATAGACAACGGCTTCGGCGCAGGCTGTCTTGCCCACAGGATTAACACTGTTCGTTGACTTTGCGCTGAAGGCTCCACTATACTTTAATTAACCCTTGGGGGAGGCAGAGATGCCTGAGAGTCTCCTGTTTCTCGGGAGAGACCCCTTGAACCTGATACGGATAATTCCGGCGGAGGAAACAGGGAGTTGATCAAAAAAGGTGACCGTATCCTCAAAGGGATGCGGTTTTTTATTTCATGAGGCTGACGATAAACGGAGAGGTTAGTGATACGATCAGGGCTGCGACGGTGCAGGAACTGCTCGATGAACTGAAGATCGCTTCGGGAAGGGTCGCTGTCGAAGTGAATCTGACCGTTGTCAGAAAATCCGAGTTCGGGACGTTCCCGCTTCATGAAGGTGACACGGTCGAGATCGTAAATTTTGTGGGCGGCGGATCATAACAGTGGACAGTGCCCGTAGGCAGTGTCGGAATCTGACCGCCTGTCATCGGTGCTGGCAGAGATGTTCGAATAACTTTCTTTGTGCTGGCACAGACACTGAACACTGACACACAGGTGAGGAGGAAATATGGAAGATACGTTGATCATCAGAGGAATAGAGTTCAGATCGCGTCTCTGGGTGGGGACAGGGAAGTACAAGGACTTTGAGGAGACGAAAAGGGCCATCGAAGCCTCCGGGGCTGATGTGGTCACGGTTGCGGTCCGCCGCACAAACATCACGGACAGAAAGACCGAGAACCTCCTCGATTACCTTGATCCGAAACTCTACAAGATTCTGCCGAACACCGCGGGGTGTTACACGGTGGAAGATGCCTTGCGTTACTCCCGGCTTGCACGGGAGGCGGGCGTTTCTGACCTCATAAAGCTTGAAGTGATCGGTGACGAGAAAACACTCTTCCCTGATGTGATCGGACTTCTGCAGGCAACGGAGATACTCGCAGAGGAAGGGTTCATAGTCCTGCCCTACACCAACGACGATCCGATCATGGCGAAAAGGCTTGTCAATGCCGGTGCCGCTGCTGTCATGCCTCTTGCTGCGCCGATTGGGTCGGGACTGGGTATCAGGAACCCCTACAACATGAAGATCATCCTCGAGCAGGCAACAGTCCCGATCATCGTTGACGCAGGGGTCGGCACGGCCTCGGATGTTGCCGTTGCCATGGAACTGGGATGTGATGCTGTTCTTCTGAATACGGCGATAGCAGGTGCGAGGGACCCGATTGCCATGGCAGAGGCAATGAAGCACGGCGTGATTGCGGGCAGGCTTGCATACAAGGCAGGGAGGATACCGAAGAAACTCTACGCGACGGCAAGCAGCCCATTTGATGGAATGCTGTAAGAAAACAGAGACAGTGTCAGTGATCAGTGCCAGTATTTGCCTCCGGTCATTGATGCTGATGACTGACAGTCATTGCGGGGACATGTTCTGTGCTGTAACAGACAATGAACACGGACACTGAAAAAATGAAACCGGATTTCAGGCTGTACCTCATAACGGACAGGAAGCTCTTCAACTCATTGGAAGAGATGCTGAAGACAATCGAAAAAGCACTCGAAGGCGGAGTGAGGGCTGTCCAACTGAGGGAGAAGGGCCTCGGCACCAGAGACCTTCTCAGCCTGGCATATGACTTGAGGGGATTGACGAACAGATATGGTGCAAAGCTCTTCGTCAACGACCGGGTCGATATTGCCCTTGCCGTCGATGCCGACGGCATGCATCTCGGAAGGACCACTATACCGGTGCACGCTGCCCGGAAAGCATCAGGCGGCAGCCTGATGATCGGTGTGTCGACTCACGGTATTGACGAAGCACGAAAGGCGCAGGAGGATGGAGCAGACTTCGTTACCTTGGGGCCGGTATATGAGACCCCTTCGAAGATGCAGTACGGCAAACCGATAGGCATTCAGGTACTGAGAGGGGCATCAGGGGACCTGTCTCTTCCGGTGTATGCAATAGGAGGCATCAGGATCGATAGAATAAAGGAAATCTTGCAGCAGGGAGCATATGGTATAGCGCTGATTTCAGCCATCCTGACGGCAGAGGATGTTCGAAAAACCACAGAGGAGTTGATGAGGGAATTATCATGACGAGAATCGAACTTGCGAAAAAAGGGGTCATTACCGAGGAGGTGGAACTGGTTGCTGCTTCGGAGGGTCTGACGCCGGAACAGCTGACGTCTGATCTGGCAGCAGGCGTCAGCGTGATCCCGATCAACCGTAACCATCGTATAAATCCTCTCGGCATCGGCAGGAACATGCGCACCAAGATCAATGCCAATATCGGGACGTCAAAGGACAGGATCTCGATCGAGGAAGAGATGGAGAAGCTCGCCGTGCTGGTGAAATACGGCGCAGATGCCGTTATGGATCTGTCTACCGGCGGACCGATCAGGGAACTGAGGCAAATGATGCTGAAGAAATCGCCGGTCGCTGTCGGGACCGTCCCAATTTACGAGGCTATCGTGAGGACTGTTGCGGAGAAGGGCTCGATCGCACAGATGACCGCGGATGACCTTTTCGATGTGATAGAGAAACATGCAGCAGATGGCGTGGATTTCATCACCGCACACGCGGGCCTTACCATGAAGGCGATCGAACGTCTGAAAAATGAAGGTAGGATACTGGATGTGGTTAGCAGGGGCGGTTCCTTTCTCGTTGAATGGATCATCTATAACGAACGGGAGAACCCCCTGTACGAACAGTACGACAGGCTCTGCGATATAGCGTATAAATATGACATGACCCTGAGCCTTGGCGACGGGATGCGTCCGGGGTGTCTGGCGGACGCGACTGACCGGACCCAGCTCGAGGAACTGCTCACTCTCGGAGAACTGCGGGACAGGGCTGTTGAACGGGGGGTGCAGGTCATTATCGAAGGTCCCGGTCATGTCCCGCTCAACCAGGTGGAACTGAATGTGAAGATCGAGAAGGAGATCTGTAAGGGAGCACCCTTCTATGTGCTCGGCCCTCTTGTGACCGACATCGGCATGGGGTATGACCATATCACCGCGGCTATCGGAGGCGCTGTGGCGGGTGCGGCCGGTGCTGATTTCCTGTGCTATGTGACGCCCTCCGAGCATATCAGGCTCCCTACCATGGAGGATGTGAAGGAAGGCGTGATCGTATCAAAGCTCGCTGCCCATGCCGCTGATATTGCAAAAGGCATCAAGGGGGCGATGGATGCTGACGTGAAAATGGCAAAGGCGCGCAAGGCGCTCGACTGGAACGGACAGATAGCGCTCAGTCTCAACCCGGAAAAGGTGCGGGAATGGCGGGCGGAGATCCCGCCCACAGAGACCGAGGTTTGCAGCAAGTGCGGAGAGTTCTGCGCCATACGGACTGTGGAACGGGCATTGAAAAAGAAATAACACACAGGAGGACAGGGCAACTGCCCCTCAAAGCTGATCAATGCGATAAAGATGCCCTGGGCATCGCATCGGTATTTCAGATGCCTTTTATAGGTCCAATTCGTCTGTATGTTTGCGCGCGTGGCTTCCGATGCTCTGGGGAATCGCTGCGATCAGCTTTTCAGAACACGTGCTCTGTCCATATGCAAGGCCAAAGTTATATTGCAGGAGATAGAGGATGCTATGAGACCTATTGAGGCGATCCTTTTGATCGGGCCTGCCAGTGCGGGGAAGACGCCGCTGGAGATCATATGCAGCAGAGGCGCATCCTGGGCAGACGATGCCATCCTTTCGATTTTGGCCAGGAACTCAGGAACATCGCAGCGATTCAGGAGCCTTCTCCGGAATTCAGTCCGGATGAACAGCGGTTTATTCGTGATGTTCTTGAAAAGGGACGGTTTCTCGGAGACGAACATTTCCCCCTTGCTGATAAGATCTTCAGACTCTTCATGAAGAAAGTGTAGGAACTACGGAAAAGGATATAATGGACTATATGAGTCGGTATACGGAATGAATTTCTATGAGGAGATCCCGCAATGATAAAGCGCATTCAGCATATTATGGTCGTTATCTTTCTTATCACCGTCCCGGTCATTTCCCTGGCAGATAACACGATGCCGCTGCATGAGATACAGGTGCGCTTTGATCCTGAACAGCACCGCTTTTCGGGGGAGTCTCGGATAACGCTTCCTCCCGGGAAAGACCGGACTATACAGACAGGCGGGATCGAGGTTGCGTCCATATCTGTTTCCGGTGCTGCCTACAGGGAGGACTAAAAGGCTGGAACGGTTGTGATCAAGGCGGGTACCGGCCCGAGAGTGGTGAACATTACATATGCGGTGTCATATGCACCTGCCGGGCCAACCGGACGTGAGGAAGGAATAGAACAGGCGAATGTCGTGGGGCCTGAAGGAATAGCACTGACCGGCACCTGGTATCCTTTTATCGAAGGTCTGGCAGTTTTCAGGCTGCGGGCGCTTCTCCCACGGGGCTTTGAGGGAATATCCGAGGCGGACGATGTTTCGGTGAAAGAACGGCCTGACGGGCTGCGGGAGTTCTCTTTTGCTTTTGATCATCCGGTGGACGGGATCAGCCTGGTTGCAGGAAAATACCGTGTCAGAACGGTGCGGCATAAGGCTGTTGATATCCTTACCTTCTTTTTCCCTGAGGAGGAAGAACTCGGCGGGAAGTATCTTGAATACACGAAAAGATATCTGGACTTCTATGAAGACCTTATCGGTCCCTATCCGTTCAGGAGATTTGCAGTGGTAGAAAACATCCTGCCAACCGGCTACTCCATGCCCACGTTTACCCTCCTGGGGAGGGATGTTGTCAGACTTCCCTTTATCGTCGAAACATCCCTTGGCCATGAAATCCTCCATCAGTGGTTTGGCAACTCGGTGTATGCAGATCGCACGTCCGGAAATTGGGCCGAGGGCCTTACCACCTATCTCGCTGATCATCAGTACGAGGAGATGAAGGAAAAAGGGTGGGAGTATCGCAAACAGACCCTGCTCTCATTTCGCAGCTATATTACGCCTGAAAACGATTTTTCGCTGAAGGACTTCACTTCCCGAACCGACAGGGCCACGGCATCAGTAGGGTACGGCAAAACAGCGATGGTGTTCCATATGCTTCAGCAGGAGCTTGGCGCGGACACGTTCGTCAGGGCATTGAGGGAGTTCTACTCGAAAAACCTTTTTTCGCGCGCGTCCTGGGCAGACATTCAGAAGGCATGCGAGGAAGTCTCAGGCAGCGATCTTGCGTGGTTTTTCAAGCAGTGGGTGGAGGGCAAGGGCGCTGTTAATATTCAGGTCAGGGATGCCATGATACGGTATGAAGGGACGCTGGCTCGCGTATTCTTTGATATCGAACAGAAAGAGCGAACAGACAGGTTTCTGCTGCCGGTGGTCTTGAGGACAGACAAAGGAGAGATCCGGAAGACCTTCCGGATCGACAAGGAATCTGCCGCGCTTGAGATCGAAACAGAGGAAAATCCGCGGGAACTGCTCATTGACCGGGATTACGATCTCTTCAGGACGCTTTCTAACGACGAGACCGCGCCCGTAATTTCGGCGATACTCGGCGACAAAAAGCGTCTGTTCGTGATCCCCGATGAAAAAGAAGAGGAATATAAAGGCCTGACGGGCTTCCTGACTGCCAACGGGTTTACGGAGAAAAAGGAGGCAGAGGTTACCTATGACGACATCAGGGGCTCGTCCATGCTCGTTCCTGCAGATACTGCGCTGGTGAAAAGACTCTATGCCCGCCTGGACATGCCGGAGGGAGACTTTTCCATTGTCACAAAGTTCAGCCCTTACAGTGTACAGAAGTGCATCGGCATTATACATGCCGCCTCTGCGGTTGTCATGGAGGACTACCTGCAGAGGATCACGCATTATGGAAAGTATACGACCCTCGTCTTCAAGGACGGGAGAAATATCGAGAAATCAATTGAGGCGAGCGAACGCGGGATGGGGATGCTGTTGTCCGCAGAGGTCAGGGGGGTAGGGGTGCCGCAGCTTGAGCCGCTGTCCAAAATCATTGACGCGGTGAGCGGAAAAGACATTGTCTATGTCGGAGAATACCACGACCGGTTTGATAACCACCGCGTGCAGCTTCAGGTGATCAGGGAACTGTACCAAAGGAACAGTAACCTTGCCATAGGAATGGAGATGTTTCAGCAGCCCTTCCAGAAGGTCCTGGATGATTACATCGGGGGGGTGATCGACGAGAGAACGTTCCTCAAGAAATCCGAATATTTCAAGCGCTGGTCATTTGACTATAACCTTTACCGGGAGATCCTCCTGTTTGCGCGGGAGAACAAGATCCCGGTCATTGCGCTTAACATCAGGAAGGAGATCGTGAGCAAGGTCTCCAAGAATGGCATCCGCGCACTCAGCCCAGAGGATTTGAAAGAGGTGCCCGGTGAGATGGACCTCTCGGACAGGGAATATAAAGAGAGACTCCGGGAGGCCTTTGCCGGGCATGCCAGCCCGGAGGGGAGGAACTTCGATTTCTTCTATCAGTCGCAGGTGCTCTGGGACGAGTCCATGGCGCATAACCTGAACGATTTCCTGGCCAAGAACCCCGGCTCCCAGGTGGTGGTGCTTGCCGGCGCTGGCCATATGATATATGGCTCGGGCATTCCAAAGCGGGCATACCGGCTGAACCGCAGGGAGTATGCGGTAATCCTGAACTCCGGCTCCGAGGAGATCGATAAGAATGTCGCGGATTTTGTGCTTTTTCCTGCCGCTGTGCCGTTCATGGAAACCCCGAAGCTCGGGGTGCAGCTTACGGACGATGCGGGCACGGTCACGATCGCCGCGGTTTCACCCGAGAGTGCCGGAGGAAAAGCCGGTCTCAAGGGGGAGGATGTGATCGTTTCTCTTGATGGCGAGAAGATGGAAGCTGTTGAAGACGTGAAGATCCATCTGCTGTACCGGAAGAAAGGCGATGCGGTCTCTGTGAAGGTGAAGCGGAAAAGGTTTCTCTTCGGGGACACGGAGATGGAGTTTAAGGTGGTCTTGTAGTATTTCTTACGGAGAGATAAAGTCCCAAAATGCGCTGTTTGTATACAGCCTGTGCGCTCACCACACAGAAACCCCAGGGTATTTCGCGGGATAATGGTACTTCCTGAAAATGACACTTTCCATCCCTGCATGAGGCATGTCACGTTCGAGCGGAAATCGTTGCCAGCAAGCGCTGTGAAAAGGTTCCCGAAGCCGGGAAAAGATGCGGCGGTGGCGGCCCGGTTCTAAAAATCCAGCGGGCTCTTCAGCTCCTTTATCGTCTTGCTCGGCACGCAGTGGGTATAGATCATCGTAGTCCTGACATCGGAATGACCAAGCAGCGTCTGAATGGTGCGTATATCATAATTGGCCTGAAGTAGATGCGTTGCAAAAGAGTGGCGGAAGGTATGTGATGTCACCCGCTTGGTAAGTCTGGCTTTCCGCACTGCCTCATGCAGTGCCTCCTGAATAAATGTTTCGTGAAGATGGGAACGCCGTATCTCTTTTGTGCCGGAAACAGGCGTCAGCGACTTCTGCGGGAAAAACCATTGCCAGTGAAGCTCCTTCGCGGCCCTTGGATATTTCTTTTCCATCGCGTTGTCGAGGAAAACTCCCGAGTATCCTGCCCTGAGATCTGACTCATACAGCGTCTTGACAGCCTCAAGCTGCTTAAGCAGTTCGTGGGTTAAGGCCTTTGGTATCGGCACAGTCCTTGATTTCTTGCCCTTGCCATCCTGAATGCTCAGCACCCCTTCTTCAAAATTGAAGTTCTGTACTCTCAGTTTAAGGCATTCAAACAGACGTAGCCCGCATCCGTAAAGCAGCTTCACCACAAGATCATAGGGATATGAAAGATGTTTTATCACAGAGTCTATTTCACGCCTTGAAAGGACAACAGGTATATATTTTGATTTTTTTGCGCGAGGGATATCCTTGTGATCGCCGAAGTCTTTCTTGAGGATATGCCGATACAGAAACAACAGGGCATTGAATGCCTGATTCTGGGTAGATGCCGACACCCTGCATTTCACAGCCAGATAGGTAAGATACTCCCTGACATCACTTTCCGACAGCACTCCTGGCTGCTTATCATGCAGGAAACCCTGGAATTTGCGTATCCAGTCCCCGTACGCCTTTAATGTCTTTCTGGAATAGTGCCGGGTCTTGATCTCGTTTGATAAATCAGAAATGACCTTGTCCCACTCCGGTGATGCGGTCTTCTCAAGGCACCACCATTCATTATAACGGCTTTTACTATGGACAGTCGGTGTGGGTTCTGAAATGCGGCTCAATGATGCCGGAGCTTGAGAGCTCTCATGGATACTCCCGATGTAACCGCTCTTACGTGAAACAACATCACCCATTTGAAAATAGAGTGAAACAGCATAAGCAGCCTGTTTTTGCTGTGCCTGTGACTGTCTCTTCTCCTTCAGCTTCTCAACATACAGACGGACCTGTTCGGATTTGGAGTCAGGTGGTTGGTATTTTTCACGAAAGTCCCAGAAATACAGGAGCCACTTTTTAAGATTTTCATGCAGTGATACATCCTTGACCTTGGCTTTCAGGAAGGCGTCGTACTTGGACCAAATGTCATATGGCACTTTTTTCATGGAGTTAATCGGTTAACTGACTAATATTACAAATTGAATATTATTTGTTCCATAAAGTCTACTGAAATCCGCAAGTTACGTCAAGTTGAATAATATTTTCGGTATTGACCGCATGACTGGAATCTGATATTATCGAGAAACTATCTAATAACTGGTTCCCATCCGGCGCTGCGCGCCGAATGGGAATGCGGCGGTAAGCTGTGACTGCCTGTCCTCGGCGCGCAACGCGCCTGCGGGAACCAGGCAGTCAAGTCAGACCTCTTCGCAGCAGCTTACCGCCGCATTAGTTTCGGGTGAAGAATGAAGACATATACAATAAAAGACAATGACGGTAATCCCTT
>Ga0102851_10000720_pt1 | contig 17488 bp, 11 predicted proteins | sample Mud3Dept3metaG_FD_79558 | JGI IMG/M metagenome (GOLD analysis project Ga0102851, IMG submission 79558) | Freshwater wetland microbial communities from Ohio, USA, analyzing the effect of biotic and abiotic controls - Mud 3 Core 4 Depth 3... | ecosystem: Environmental > Aquatic > Freshwater >... | reverse complement strand
TACTGCCACGCGCTGTTGTTCTCCTCCGCTAAGTTCAGAAGGTTTATGTTCAAGTCTGTCAGTAAGACTTAGAAAACCAAGAAGTTCTGAAGCTTTTGCCTCCGCTTCAGCTTTGCTTTTACCGGCAATAAAAGCCGGGATACACACATTTTCAAGAGCTGTGAACTCAGGAAGCAGCTGGTGAAACTGGAATACAAATCCGATATTAGTATTCCTGAAGACAGCCAGGGGTTTCCCCTTTATCCGGCCGATATCTGTATTATTATAGAATATTGTTCCACTGTCAGGTTTGTCAAGTGTTCCGATAATCTGAAGAAGGGTAGTCTTTCCGGCACCGCTCGCACCTACTATTGAAACAACTTCGCTGTCCTTAACTTCAATATCAATCCCTTTTAGAACCTTTAGTTCCCCAAAGGCTTTGGTTATTCCGACAGTTCTTATCATATGGCTTTATGAGCGAAAATAGTCTGAAATGTTATGTTCTGTTAACTATCTAATATTCACGGATCCGGCAGGAACAAATCTAATCCGTATAATCATAGTTGTAATTATTGGTAGTTTCGTTAACATCCTTTTTTATACTGTCAGAAACCTCATTAACATCCTTCTGGATAGTATCAGATACTTCATTTATGTCTTTCTGCATATTATCCGTGACCTCATTCGCACTTTTCTGTATATCATCTGACAGTTCAGTAACATCATGCTTTATTGATTGCGTCACTTCATTAAAATCTTTCCTTATCTCCTCGGTACTGGTTTCAAATTCTCTTTTTATATCATCAGTGGCTTTCCTGAAATCGCGCATACCTTTTGCGAAGCCTTTGGCAATTCCGGGCAACTTATCTGCACCAAAAAGGAGAAGGACAACAACGATAATAACGAATATTTCCGGTCCGCTCATAAAATCCAGATGATTTTGTTTATCATCCCAAACCACAAAGTTAGAAAAGATTCATGATTTTTGATCAAATATTGCATTTACCTGCAAAATGCAGAGGCTGTCAATAAGTTCTTTTAAATGTTTTTATCCTATCAGGTTTTTATTCCTTTTTTTCTTGTGGTATCATACATTATTGAGCTGGCAATAAATATTGAAGAGTAGGTTCCGACTATTATACCTATTATCATTGCAAAAAGGAATCCCCTGATTGTTGCACCACCGAAGAAGAACATCACAATCAGGACCAGGATCGATGTAACACCTGTATTCATTGTACGGCTCAGGGTGTCGTTCATTGCCATGTTAATAACTTCATTTACAGGGCGTTTCCTGTGAAGAGGGATAAATTCCCTTAACCTGTCAAAAACTACTACAGTATCATTAACAGAATAACCGATTACTGTCAGAATAGCAGCTATAAACGACTGGTCAATCTCCATACTGAACGGGAGGATTCCCCAAAAAAGAGAAAAAATACCAATCACGATCATTGTATCGTGAGCAAGGGCAACCATTGCACCCAGGCCATACTGCCAGTTTTTGAAACGCATAAAAATGTACAGGAACATGATAACAAGCGCAAGTCCGACAGCCCAGATTGCCTTTCTTTTAATATCACTTGCTATTGTCGGACCGACTGTTTCAGAACTTTTCCTGTAATCAGTCAGGAATTTTTCTTTTGTAATATCAGCACCTATCATGCCTTTAAGTCCCTCATATAAAGTAGTTTCAATTTCGTCGTCTACTCCGGTTTCATTGATTTTATATTTTGTTGTTATTCTGACCTGGTCATCGCTTCCATATGTTACAACCAATGGAGCTTCACCAAAAGCTGTAGTAAGATTCTGTGCAACCTCAGCGGTTGATACAGGCTGGTCAAATCTTACAACATATGTACGGCCGCCTGTAAAGTCGATTCCCGGATTGAGCCCCCTGACAAAAAGTGAAACGATGCCAATGATTGTAATTATTATAGAAACGGCATAAAATATCTTCCTTTTCCCGATAAAATCAATATGAGTGTTCTTCAAAAAATTGGCAGTTATTTTAATTGAGAAGGAAAGGCTGGCATTTCTCTTAAGCAGCCCTTCATAAATGAGCCGGGTAATATAAATTGCACAGAACAGAGAGGTGAAGATACCTATTACCAGTGTTGTGGCGAAACCCTTGATAGGACCGGTTCCGAATATATAGAGAACGATACCGGTTAAAAGAGTCGTTATATTAGAGTCCAGAATAGCTGACATAGCACCTTTATAACCATCTGAAATGGCCAGCTTAATTCCTTTTCCAGCTCTGAGCTCTTCCCTGATCCTTTCGTAAATAAGCACATTCGCATCTACCGACATCCCCATAGTAAGAACAATCCCGGCAATACCCGGCAGGGTAAGTATTGATCCTAGAGATGCCAGAACTCCCATAATCAGGAATATGTTTCCAACCAGTGCAATATCAGCAATAGTTCCGGCACTTTTACTGTAATAAAATATCATGTAAAGAAGTACAATGAAGAAGGATATTATAAATGATACCAGTCCTGCATTTATTGCTTCTCTGCCAAGCGAAGGACCAACAATAGTATCTGAAACTATTCTTGCCGGAGCCGGGAGCTTACCTGACTTCAGAATATTGGCGAGATCATCAGCTTCCTCAATTGTAAAATCACCTGTAATTTGAGTATTTCCACCTGTAATCTCCTGTATCACACGGGGATAAGAGCGGACATATCCGTCAAGCACAACTACCAGGCAGCGGTCAACATTCTCCCGTGTCATCCTTGCCCAGGTTTTTGAACCTTCGGCATTCATTGTCATGTCCACTTCTACTTCTGATCCAGTCATGCCTGATGACGGACGTGCTCCTGTGATTACATCTCCATTTAAGGGTGGACGACCATCCCGCGTTGTGATTTTTATAGCATGAAGTTCATATAATGTTTTTGTGGGATCATATTTATAAGGATTCTGACTCCACAAAAATTTCAGATCGCGCGGGAACAAGGCTTTTATCTGATTCATCTTCAGATATTCGTTTACTTTTGCAGTATCTTTTCCGGATGCAAGACCTACCATACAGGAAGGCAGAGGTTCCCCCTGCTCTGTTACCCTGGGATTTAAAATTCCGAAAAGGGGATTTTGAAAGGTGAATTCCTCGCGTGTGGCAGCAGCTACAACCTGGGTAGTATCTTTCCCGATCAGATCCAGGAGGGTTTGGTCTTCCTTTTTAGTTGTATCGGCTGAAATTGTGTCAGTACCACCCTGATCAGGTAATTGAACCGTTTTTCGTGAACTGGCCTGAATCTCCTTTAACAGGTTGTTGGCTGCAGAAAGGTACCCAATAACCTCTCCATTTTCGTAGGTCTCCCAGAATTCAAGATTAGCTGTTCCCTGAAGTAGTTCACGAACTCTTTGCGGATCAGTTTGTCCCGGAAGTTCAATAAGAATCCGCCCCTTGGTTGCAAGGTTTGTAATATTTGGCTGTACAACTCCGAAGCGGTCAATCCTGGTGCGCAGAATATTAAAAGCATTTGCGATAGCAGATGTAACTTCTTCATCCAGAACTTCCAGTACCTCTTCATTGGTAGAATTGAAATTAACCTGATCCCTGAGGTCAACAGTATTGAATACAGCAGCAAGCTTGGCATTAGGATCAATCTCCTGGAATGCCCTTCCGAACAGGGTTAGAAAGTCAGACTGGCTTTGTGTCTGAAGTACCTTTGTGCGGGCGAGGGCAGCTGTAAAGGTCTTATCAGTGCTGTAGTTTGAAAGAGCTTTCAGAATATCCTCTACTGATACTTCAAGAATAACATTCATTCCGCCTTTCAGGTCGAGTCCAAGATTAATCTCTTTCTTCTGACATTCCTTGAATGTATATCCCAGGTAGCTCCATTCATCTTTTGTGAGTGTCGATATGGAATCAAGGTAATGCGTTTGTTTTACGAGATCCCCTTTACCATATTCTTTTGCATCTTTTGTCACTTTATATGTTACAACCGTAAACGAAAGCTCGAAAATCGCTACCAAAGCCAATACAATTGCCAGAATGATAATAATTGATTTGTTCTGCATCTGTGTTTATTTTGATTTAAACCGTAATTATTGATGATTCTTCTTAACCGAGGCGCTAAGATATTAAAATTTTATAAAATCCTTAATTTGCATTCATAAGAATAAACTTAAAATTAAGAGTATATCTGCGCCAATCTGAGGGATCACCGGGAAATAAAAGAAATATTTTCCCGCATATTTCGCAGATTTACGCAGATTAACATAATCTTGAAATAAAAGAGGCTGTAATTTTTAACTACAGCCTCTTTTTGAGCAGTGAAATATATAAATTATTCAAGCAGTTTTTCGTAATCTGTTTCAAGTGGTTTTTTGTTCAGGAAGTCATATAATGCAAGTGCCCGCATATTGTAATAATAATTCCAGTAGTTCTGAAGTGCCTGGATATATGCCCGCCGGTTCTGATCTTTCTTTGTATCAGCGTTATTCAGTTCGAGGATGGCAATTCTGCCAATAAGAAATCTCTGTTTTGTTACGTCATACATTCTCATTGCTACAGTATCAGATTTTGCAGCCACTGCCACCTGTGCTTTCTGAAGATTGAACTGTTCAACATCCAGTATAAGATTCTGCTCAAAGTCTACGAGTGCCTGTTCTGACTGCACCTGAGCAAGTTCAAGACTTGACTGGGCCATCTTATATCTCCCGCGGCCAAGGCCCCAGTCAAGAATCGGCATTGTAAATCCGATCCTTACAGTCTGCTGTCGGGCAGGGTCCTTATAAGCCAGCGGAAAATCCGGGTCCTGATCACGTAAACCATAAGACGCTATCAGGTTTGCATTAAGCCCCTTTTCAGCCTTTGCCTGTGCTACACTGCTCTGGGCATTAAGGATAGTCAGCTGCTGGTTAATTATTTCAGGATTGTTAGCCATAGCCAGATCAAGCACCTCCTGCGAATTTAACTGCAACTCAGGGATTTCATTCGGAATGATAAGCTCCAGCCTTACGTTTTCATTGAATCCCAGAAATGACTTTAAACGGATCTCCCTGTCCCGAAGGTTCATTTCAGCTTCTTTCCGGGAAGTTTCTGTGTTCAGCCATGTAAGCTGCAGCTCGAGCAGTTCATTCTCGGCAATAGTTCCAAGTTCGAATCTTCCCTGGGCTATCTTGTACAGAGTATCCGCATTTGCAAAGTTCATCTCTGCAATCTGTTTGTTGCTCTGTGCCAGAGCAAGCGAAAAGAAATACTGAACAGCCATCATGTGAACATTCTCGATGTTATAGAGGAAATTCTGTTTTGCAGCGGAATATCTCAGAGGTTCGGTCTTTTTTTCCCATTTAAGTGAATTGAATCTGAATAGTGGCTGGACTAATCCGATACCTATCGGAACAGTTATAAATTTTCTCGTGTCATTTTCAAAATCGTTGTACAGGGTAAGATCAGAATTTAATGAGATTGTACCACCTGTAAATCCGATATTCTGAGAAATGGATAGCGATCCAAGGTTACTGAGGGCATTTGAAGACTTATAATCCCAGGTATCAGTGGATGAATTCCATACTTTTTCATAAGCTGTACTGTAACTTGGTGTTGTACCGGTTAAAGTAAGCGAGGGTCTGTATTGTGCTACAAAGGTCCTGTACTGCCAGTAGCTGGCACGGAACCTGTGTTGCGCCATCAGGGCATTTGGAGATTGCGTCTCTGAAAGCTTCAATACATCCTCCAGTGTAAGTCGTTTTAATTCCTGTGCATCAGAATTCCGGAACGAGAACAGATATATTCCTATCGTTAATAATAATAATAACTTCTTCATTTTTAATATTTTATTCGTATCTTAATGATTCAATAGGATCTTTTTCAGATGCTCTTTTTGCGGGCGAATATCCGAAAATAACCCCGACAGCGGCTGATACTCCGAAAGCAATAAATACTGAAAAGAATGAAACAATAGTCATAATACCCGCGATCTGCTCGATCAGTTTTGCCATTATCACACCAAGGAACACTCCGATAAAACCTCCTGTCACACTGATAAGGACTGCTTCAGAAAGGAACTGAACGACTATATCCATTTTCTTGGCACCGATTGCCATCCTCGTTCCAATCTCTTTTATTCTTTCCATAACGGAAGCAAACATAATATTCATGATTCCTATACCTCCGACAATCAGGGAGATACTGGCAATAGCACCGAGTACTATATTAAAAATATCTTTTGTCCGTTGCTGTTGCTTCAGCAGCAATTCCGGAACAGTTATTTCAAAATCTTTTACCCCGGTGTGGCGGCGGGTCAGCATACGACTCAGGATCTCTGTGGAAGGATTGAGTTGTTCTGTTTCATTCACCTGCACAACGATTCTGTCGAGCTGATTATAGTTGGTTTCAACATCCGTATTAGCATCAGAACTGCTTACAATTACTCTTGCCATCCCTCCCGGACCACCCGGACCACCACCAAAAACCATTACATTTGTTGATGCCTCCGATACCATTTTGGTATTTACCAGCGCCCTGTTCCGATATCTTAAAAGCATAGTCTGAATTGGTATATAAATATTGTCGTTATATACATTCACACCTTTTTCCTCAAATCCTGTCAGGCTTACGGTAGTTTTCTGCAATACGCCGATTACTTTCAGCCAGATGCCGTTGAATTTTATGTATTGTCCTATCGGATCAACTTTGCTGAAGAATTTTGCCCTTATATTGGCTCCGATTATACAAACCTGTATGCCGTTCTCCTCCTGGTAGGAATTGAAAAATGCACCTGAAACCAATGGCAGGTTGTACAGGTAGAAGTAATCATTCGATACTCCGACAAGTTTGGCTGTATATTTTACACCGTTCAGCATTGCGGTTGAGTTGAAAGAAATCTCGGGACTTATTCTCTTTACTGAAGGAAGGGTTTCCTTGATTGCGTCAACATCGAGCAAATTGAGCCCTCTGGAGAACTTTTTTTGTTCCTTTTCACCCTCATCAGTAGAAGAGGATTTATCAGGTACGATAGGATTGATCAGGATATTGTTGACGCCGACCATTTTCATCTGTTCCATGATCTCCTGTTTGGCACCTTTTCCTATTGCCAGCATCGCAATAACCGCAGCAACACCGAAAATAATCCCAAGAGCGGTAAGCATTGATTTCAGCTTATTTGAAATTATGGATTCAACAGCAATTTCAATATCGTGGAAATATCTGAAGATAAATTTGAACATATTATTCGCTGTTTAATAATTACCTGTTAACTGTTGATTGTTGTGTCTGCCGTGTCGGATTCATATCTGGTTGCGCTCCCTGCTGAGTACCGGATTGATTAAAGTTACGGCGTCGTGCAGAAGTATCCCTGACCCCTCCCGGTTGTCCCTGCTGATTATTGCGCATCTGCATAAATCTTCGCATTGCGGCAGTATCCCTTGTTCTTCCCTGTCCACCCTGGCCACCCTGGCCACCTGGCACATTTCCTCTCATATTCTGAAACTGCTGAATCATCTCAGGAGTCATTTCCCTCATTCCCGGCATTCCTCCCCTGTTCTCAAAGGATCTTGCAGCTTCCTCTTTGGCTCTGCGTTCTTCCTCCCTTTTGGCTGCTTCCTTCTCTTTAATAACAGCTATCAATTCTTCACCAAGTAGTTTATTAAACTTCTCAGGTTCTTCCGGAGTACTGAGATACATCAATGCACCGGGTTCAATACCCTGCTCAACAACAACATTGTTCTCGTTCGATTCTCCAAGAACAACAATCTGCTTATCACCATTCTTCAGATAAACAAAAGGAATGCTGTCAGCTCTAGTCTGGACACATTCCAGGGGGATATATGTAACATCGGTTATAGTCTTAGTGATGATCTGGTTACCAGTTGTCATTGAAGGTTTCAGGAAAGGATCTGATTTGTCGACTTCGATGACCACTTCAAAAACTTTAGCATCTGCATTTGGAAGCTGTTCCCCTATATTTGCGACACTCGTGACACTACCTGAATATTTTTTCTCAGGGAATGCATCAACGAGTATATTAACTTTCTGGCCTACTTTTACCTTGCTGACATCTATTTCGTTAACATAGGTTTTTGAGATCATGGTTGACAGATCGGGTAAAGTAGCAACAACATTATCCCAGGGACTGATTGAAGAACCGACTTTTCTTTTTGAACCATCCCTGTTTCTTTTATAAATAACCATTCCTGACGAGGGTGCTGAGATAATGAACTTGGAAAGGACATCCTGCAGATCCTTGACTCTCTGACGCTGCTCGGAAAGGTTATTTTTAATCGTCTTCATATCGGATTTTGCCTGTTCCACACGGAGAGTATAGCTTTTAAGAGTCTGGTCGAGTGATCGCTGAGCTTTATCAACAGCTATCTCTGCCTGCCGTATTGTTGTAGGAGGTTCATACTTCGATTGCTGAAGAGTAATTTCAGCTTCTTCCTTGGTAAACCGGAGATTCTTGATATTATCTCTTAAATTACTGAGAGTAACAGCTGTATCAAGTATTTTAACTTCCAGGTTGGTCTCAAAGGTAGTCAGCCTTTCGAGCTCATCCTTAAGGCTGTTGTCAAAAGATGTTCTGTCAAGTGTCGCAACATAATCACCTGCTTTAACTTCGGTACCTTCAGCTATCAGGTCTGTAATTTTGATATCCATTGCCCTGATATTCCTGCTCTGTGTAAACTCAGGACCTCTTATGTCCGTAGAGTTTTCAGCCTGCAGTTCACCTGTTGTGGTTACGACAATATCAAACTGACCTCTTTTTGCCTCAACATAAAGATTGGCGATATCTTTCTTTGCACCTGCCCTGTTGATTATAATCAGGACTATGATTGCAATAACTGCTACAATAGCTGTAATAATAATAGTTCTTTTCATCTTGATTAACTTATTGATATTTTCAAAAAACCAGCCACAAAAGTATTAAAAAGAGAATCTCTCCTTGTCTGCATTAACAATATTTAACATCAGAGGTTTGCTTGTCTTTACGTTTAAAGACATTTCTTCAGCTGTTTTTATTCCGGAGTCTGAAAAAAATTGAATTATTTTTAGCCTTTTTTAACAATTGAAATGACACTATTTGCCAGATATTCGGCTTCCGGAACTGAATTTCCCTCGGCATAAATCCGAATTACCGGTTCTGTATTTGATTTACGAATCTGAACCCATCCTTCCGGAAACTCAATTCTCATTCCATCTCTTTCATCGATCTCCCTGTCAGAAAATTTGTTCCTGATTGTATTCAATATATCATCAAAATTTATTTCGGGTGAAATGGTAAGCTTTTTCTTTGCGATTATATATTCAGGATAGAGTTTACGCAGCGAAGAGCATTTCATTCTGCTTTTTGCGAGATGAGTCAGGAACAGTGCAATACCAGCAAGGGCATCACGTCCATAATGAAGTTCGGGATAGATAACTCCGCCATTGCCTTCACCTCCTATAACTGCTTTTCTCTTTTTCATTTCCTCAACCACATTAACCTCACCAACAGCCGAAGAAAAATATTTACATCCGTACTTTTCAGTAACATCCTTTAAAGCCATTGTCGAAGATAAATTTGAAACCGTACTGCCGGGTGTATGCTTCAGAATATAATCTGAAACTGCAACAAGTGTATATTCTTCACCAAACATTGCTCCGTCTTCACATACTATTGCCAGCCTGTCCACATCCGGATCGACAACAAATGCGAGATCAGCATGCTCTTTTACTACACAGTCAGAGATATCTTTAAGATTTTGTGGAAGCGGTTCAGGGTTATGAGCAAAATTCCCGTCAGGAGTTGAATTTATAGCAATCACTTTTGTTACACCGAGGGATCTCAATAAAACTGGTACTATTAAGTTTCCTACTGAATTAATACAATCTATAGCAACTGTAAAACCGGCAGCCTTAATCTCACCTGCATCTACCAGATTCAGGTTAAGTATCTGATTAATATGCTTTTGACTCCACGAATCATCAGTTGAAACAGAACCTGTCCGATCAAACGGAACAAAGTTAAAATCTTCTGATGAAGCTAATTTCAGAACCTCCTGTCCGTCATCTGATGAAAGAAATTCACCATTTTCATTCAACAGCTTAAGAGCATTCCATTCAGCCGGATTATGACTTGCTGTAATTATTATACCGCCTTGCGCCCCTGTGCCCGTAACCGCCAGCTCCACGGTAGGAGTTGTTGCAAGTCCAATATCCGTAATGTTTATCCCGAGATTGCACAGTGTTGTGATAGCCAGATTACTGACCATTGGACCCGATTTCCGGGCGTCCCGTCCTACCACGACAGTAACTTCTGTTTTATGCCTCCTTATTATCCAGGTACCGAATGCTGCCGCGAATTTTACTATATCCAATGGGGAAAGGCTTTCACCTGATTTGCCTCCGATTGTTCCCCTGATCCCGGATATTGATTTTATTAATGCCATACTGATCTTTATTTTTCAGGTCTGCAAAAGTGCAAAAATACCATTAAACCATAAATTGCCAAATAATTATACCTTTGCACCCTGATAATTAGATTTTATGAAAGAGCGGAAACCTGGAGGCAGATACGAAGTCATCAGGCTTAACAGGTTTATAGCAAACAGTGGCCTTTGTTCGAGAAGAGAAGCGGATGAAATGATACGTGAAGGGTTGATTTCGGTCAATGGCACAAAGGTGACTGACCTTGGAATAAAAGTTAAACCTGATGATGATGTCAGGTACAGGGGTAAGAGGCTTTCTGCTGAGAAGAAAGTATATATCCTTATGAACAAGCCTAAAGGCTACGTAACAACGGTTGAGGATCCGCATGCTGAGCATACGGTCCTTGAACTTATTGGTGATTCCTGTCCCCAAAGGGTATATCCTGTCGGCAGGCTTGATAAGGCTACAACCGGAGTTCTGCTCCTTACCAACGATGGTGACCTTACCGGAAAGCTTACTCATCCCAGGCATAAAAGGAAAAAAATCTATCATGTTTTTCTCGATAATCCTGTAATGAAAAATGATCTTGTCAGGCTCACTGAAGGTATAGATCTAGACGGTGAAACAGTTGTTGCCGATGCTGTTTCATATGCCGATCCGGTGGATAAAACCCAGATCGGCATTGAACTTCATTCCGGACAAAACAGGGTCATCAGGAGAATATTTGAATCTCTTGGCTATAAGGTAAAGAAGCTTGACAGGGTATATTTTGCAGGACTTACCAAGAAAAATCTGCAACGCGGAAAGTGGAGATTCCTGACTGAAAAAGAGGTTAATATGCTTAAGCGTGGTATCTTTTAATCATTAAAAATGAATCACAGGTCCGGTTTTGTCAATATCCTGGGAAATCCCAATGTCGGAAAATCAACAATTATGAATGCGCTTGTTGGTGAAAAGCTGTCTATTATCACTTCAAAAGCCCAAACTACACGTCATCGGATTATGGGGATTGTGAATGGTGATGACTTCCAGATAGTTTATTCTGACACACCAGGGATACTGAAACCAAAATATAAGCTTCAGGAGGCAATGATGACTTTTGTAAATGTCGCTCTTGCCGATGCAGATGTCATACTTTATATAACTGACGTAACAGAAAAAACCGGTATTGAAGAAGTATATACAGTAAAAATCAGGGAATCCGGTATTCCAGTTATAGTTGTCGTAAACAAGATTGACCTTACCAACCAGGCTGATCTTGAAAAGATCGTTGAACACTGGCATAATTTTTTCACGGATTCATCAATTATTCCTGTTTCTGCTCTCAATAAATTCAATATGGAGGTCTTGCTTAAAGGAATATTGGACAAGCTGCCGGAAGGTCCGCCATTTTTCCCTAAAGACCAGCTTACTGATAAATATGAACGTTTTTTTGCCTCCGAAATCTTACGTGAAAAAATCCTGGTAAATTATAATAAAGAAGTACCATATTCTGTTGAAACAGAGATTGAAAGCTTTAAGGATGAAGGGGGATTAATAAAAATAAGGGCACTTATCCATGTAGCACGCGATAGTCAGAAAGGCATTATTATAGGACATAGAGGGACTATGTTGAAGAAGGTAGGAACTGAGGCAAGACTTGATATGGAGGATTTTTTTGGACGCCGGGTATTTCTTGAACTTTACGTTAAAGTGACTAAGGACTGGAGAAATAAGCCCATAATGCTTAAAAAATTCGGATACCGTTAAAAGATGACAACTTTTTATGAGTAAAATAGTTGCAATAGTAGGCAGACCTAATGTTGGAAAATCGACCCTCTTTAACAGACTTACAGGGTCAAGGGAAGCTATTGTGGATGAGGTAAGCGGAGTGACCCGTGACCGAAACTATGGTAAATGCAACTGGAATGGAATCGATTTTTCGGTTATAGACACAGGCGGGTATGTACAGAACTCCGATGATATTTTTGAAGAAGAGATAAACAAGCAGGTGTTGCTTGCCATTGAAGAGTCGGACCTGATTTTGTTTATGGTCGATGTAACATGCGGAATACACGACCTCGACACATCAGTAGCTTCTCTCCTTAGAAAAATTAACAAGAAGTTTATGCTTGTTGTTAATAAAGTCGACAATGGGGAAAGGCTTCTGGAAGCAAATGAATTTTATAACCTTGGCCTCGGTAACTTCTTCCCGTTAAGCTCTATAAACGGCAGCGGAACAGGGGAATTGCTTGATGCAGTTGTCGAAAACCTGCCTCAGCAGGCTCCTGAACTTATACCCGATCTGCCACGCATTGCAGTCGTGGGACGACCAAATGTCGGTAAATCCTCACTTATAAACTCTTTTCTTGGTGAAGAAAGAAATATAGTCACTCCTCTTCCGGGAACAACACGAGATTCCATCTACACCAGGTATAATAAATACCAGCATGATTTTCTTCTGGTCGACACAGCAGGTTTGAGAAAAAAAGGAAAGGTAAACGAGGATATCGAATTTTATTCAGTAATGAGAGCTGTCAGGACAATTGAGAATTCGGATATCTGTCTCCTGCTTATTGATGGCACAAGAGGTATTGAAGCGCAGGACCTGAATATAATGTCGCTTATTCTCAAGAATAATAAAGGAATGATTGTGCTGGTAAATAAATGGGATCTGGTTGAAAAAGAAACCAACACTACGAAGCAGTTAGAAAAAGAGATAAAAAGCAAAACGGCACCTTTTACTGATTATCCGGTCCTGTTTATTTCAGCTATAAACAAACAGCGAATTCATAAAGTACTTGACCTGATTGAAAATGTCAACCAGAACAGGAAAAGGAAGATACCAACTTCTGTGATAAATGAATTTATGCTGAGTGTTATTAAGAAAACTCCCCCTCCATCATTAAAAGGCAAATATGTTAAGATAAAATATGTGACCCAGCTGCCAACAAATACCCCGTCATTTGCGTTTTTCTGTAACCTCCCTCAATACGTAAAAGAACCTTATAAGAGGTATCTGGAGAACAGGATAAGGGAGCATTTTGAGTTTACAGGAGTTCCGGTCAGGATATTTTTCAGAAAAAAATAACCATATTTGGTGTGATTTTTGTGCAAAAAAGATATTATACAAGACAGACTATGAGAATTCTAAAATGCCTGTTCATAGTAATTCTGATTTCACCTGCTTTCGGATCGTGTCGTAAAATTCAGCAGTTGCCTGCAATCCCCCGGATCGAATTCACAAGTTTTGCAGTTTTCGATACAATCGATATATTAGGTAATGACTGTAAGGGAGGCAGGCTCAATTTCTATTTCGAGGATGGTGACGGGAATCTTGGATTACAATCGCCGGAGTCAGGTGAAACTGATACAACAAATTTATTTTTAACACTTTTCAGGAAAACAGGAGGAATCATGGTTCAGGTTCCGGATGATGACCCGTTGAAGCCATCCGGTTACAGGATACCATACATGGAAAGATTGGGTCAGAACAAGATTCTTAAGGGAACCATTTCAGTTACATTTCTTTACCTGTTTTATGCTCCGGAAGATACTGATACGATAAGGTATGATTTCTATATAAAAGACAGGGCTGATAATATCAGCAATACCGCATCGACCAGTGAAATTGCTCTTTCCGTGAATGACCTGTATTAAAACAGGTGATATGATCAGATTGTAATTCCCATCATAAGTACGTCATCTACCTGGTCGGATGTTCCTTTCCAGTCATCAAAGTATTTTAGAATTTTTTCTTTTTGTTCGTCCATTGGTAGTTTTACTACCTCTTCAATCAAGCTTCTTAACCGGGCAATTTTCATCTTTTTCTCATTTGGTCCTCCGAACTGATCCGGCAGTCCATCTGTAAACATATAAATTGTATCCCCTTCATTAAGATAATACTCCTGATCATCAAAGAATTTTTCAATAACGGATTCACCTCCAACCGATGATCTGTTGCCTTTAATATAAAATGACTCACCACTAATAACAACTATTACAGGGCGCATCGCTGAAGCAAACCTTATATGACGTGTTTTTATGCTTATCTCACAAACTACCATATCCATCCCGTCATTAGATACTCCCAGTTCAATATTCTGATTAAGTGTAGCAAAAATCTGCTTGTTAAGAATTGTGAGTATTTCGGAAGGTTTTGTTATATGCTGACGTGAAACAACATCCTGCAGTAATGTAGATCCTATCATCGACATAAATGCACCAGGAACACCATGACCCGTGGAATCAGCACATACAAGAATGAATTTATCATTGCCGAGCCTGTCAAACCAGTAGAAATCACCACTTACTATATCGCGTGGACGAAAAAAGATAAATGCATCCTTAAATGATTCCTTCAGTCTGTTGACATCAGGAAGTATACTGGTCTGGATTCGTTTGGCATAGTTTATACTATCCGTAATTTCAATATTCTGTAATTCAATCTCGGCTTTCTGCTTCATAACAACCCTGGTCCTGGCTTCGAGTTCTTGTTCAAGATAAGCCTGTATTTTTTTCTGGGCTTTTTCTCTTTCACGTACAATAAGGATAATAATCCCTGCAATAAAACCTGCGAGGGATATTATAAACCACCATGTTCTCCATACAGGTTTTTTAATCTGCAACTCAAAGGATACCGGTGTATCCTTTGATAGACCTTCCTCATTAACAGAAATCATATTAAATTTATAGCGTCCATCCCGTGGTGAATAGGGGATCTCCCTGTCTGTTGTCAGCTTTGACCAGTCAGTATCCCAGTTATCAAGTCTGGTGCTGTAAAATACCTTTTCCGGATCACTGAAGTTAATACCAACATAACTGACGATTATTTTATAGCTTTTTCTGTATGGCAGTTTATATGATCCCTGATAGGGAAAGCGGGTATTATTTATAGTTATATAGTTAATGTTATTAAAAGGGGGGATCAGGTCCTTTTGTTCCTTGTTCCTGTCGAAAACAATAATACCTTCGGTTGTTCCGATAAATACTTTACCGTCATCCGATTCAAACATTCCATCAGTATTACAGGCACCTCCGCTGGCAAAATCAGTTCCTAAAACTTTAACTATTCCGGTCTCCTGGTTAAATATTGAAAATCCACGTTCATGCCCTATCCATATCATGTTCCGGGAATCAGCCAGAATACTGTAACAATAGTCTGACATTAACTGATCAGCTCTTGAAAGTGATTTGACAGAATCATTATAACATTTAAATATGCCATTCCCGTATGTGGCAGCCCAGAAGGCGCCATCTTTATCCCGTGTAAAGGAAAGTATCTTATTCATGGTAGCCCCATACATAATTGCATTTGCCGACGAGATACCGGAATCGGGATTGATCAGAAATAATTTGTCAGCTGTGGTTGCAATGGCAGCGTTCCCTTCATCAGTCAGGAAGATCTGATTAATGCTATTATGCGGAAGTCCGTTATTTATATTAAATGTGTCTTTGGGGTGCCCGTTTTTACGATCAAGAATGATAACTCCATTCAGGGTGCCAAGCCAGATGTTCTTACCATCTACTTCAACATCCGATATATAATTCTGACCTGAGTCCTCTGAACGGTAAAACAGGCTTACTCCGCCGGAACTGCTTCTTACAAAGAGACCACCCCCGTTAGTTCCCATCCAGATGTTCCGTTCTTTATCCAGACAGTAGGAAATTATTTCATTTTTACCGGTTTTTTGTCTGAGATCAGTGAACGACCTGGTAATGTAGTTTTCCAGGTCAAAGAGATAAAATCCTGAAGGGGTTCCAAGGAAATAATCCTGGTTTATTTTGTTGACATAAATAATGTTTTTTGTTTCAGGAGTCGATCCCGGGGAATAAAAACTAAAAGCAACCGAATTAAGGAGCGACAGACCGTCTCCATATAATCCAATCCAGTAGTTATTTTCAATATCCTGAAAAACCAGTTTTATGTCGTTACCGGGAAGTCCTGAATTTTTATCAATAAATCGGACTGATTCAACAGTTTCATCTTCTTCAGTTAACTGTAACTGAAGAATTCCCGATTCAAAAGTTGAAATCCACATATTGTTTTCAGAATCCTCTGAAATTGATTGTATCCGTAAAGTTTCAAGCCTTGGATGATTTATAAACCGGGTTAATAAATTACTATCCGGTGTTATTCTTAAATGATATAATCCGTTTCCATCTGTTCCGATCAGATAACTGTCTTTATCTTTCAGCTTCTGAATAGCCAGTACATTTGAATAGTCAAAGCCCTCAACAGTTTTAGTGGAGATTATAGAATCGTTGTTTATTCTGCATATATGAACATTCTCCTGGGTACCAAGAAGAATATTACCCGCTTCTGAAAAACAAGCCGAGAAGAGAACAAGATTCTCGTCTATGGAGTATGCGTGGATTTCATTTGTTCTGACAGGATTGATGCTGAAAATATTCTTCCCCTGGGGAATGACATAGATCAATCCATCGGGGCCTTCAAGAAGATCGGTTATGCTTCTTGTATTGGATAAGGAAAGAGGTTTCAGATTGCCCTCTTCAGTACAATAAACAGAGCCATCATTACATCCATACCAGATTGTCCCGTTTTTATCTTTAAGGCTTACGGTTGGATAACGTCCTGCAGCCGAATCAGGGAAAAACACTTCATAGAAATCAAATCCATCAAACCTGGCTAATCCGACACCTGTTCCAACCCAGAGAAATCCGTTATTATCCTGGTTGAGGGTATAAATAAACCTGTCCGGAATTTTACTGTCAATCCCGTAATTCTTAAACCTGTAAGTCTGACCGTTTGTTAATACTGAAAATAAAAATAAGCATCCGATTGTGCTATAAATGATTTTCTTCCTTTTAACAAATCTCATCTCAGACTTTCTTATTTTTTAGGATTCACAGGTGTTACCCTGATCTTTGCCTGATAAACGGGAACACCACCAATGGGGGAACTGAAAAATTTTAAAGCATCACCCCGCTGGTTTTCGAGGGTAACAACAACGTTGTTATTCTTCACGAGATCACTTGGAGCACCTTGTTTCTTATGAAACTGAAAATCGAGAGAAGCCCCCCACTCTGCCCTTTCGATCGACATTTTGTCTTCTATCCAGTTATCTTCAGCGGATATAGGTGCTTCAACACCCTGTTTGTACTCGGAAACGACAAGGATATGCCCGTCGCTGTCCCAGTCAAAAT
>Ga0102851_10000719_pt1 | contig 17515 bp, 18 predicted proteins | sample Mud3Dept3metaG_FD_79558 | JGI IMG/M metagenome (GOLD analysis project Ga0102851, IMG submission 79558) | Freshwater wetland microbial communities from Ohio, USA, analyzing the effect of biotic and abiotic controls - Mud 3 Core 4 Depth 3... | ecosystem: Environmental > Aquatic > Freshwater >... | reverse complement strand
TCAGCGTCGCCGTGTACGACGTGCTCGGCGTCAGAGGAAGCGTCGGCGTGAACCTCGCGATCGTGCCGGCGGTGGACACGCTGCCCACGATCGCGGCCGAGCCCTGCATCAGCGTGAAGGATGCCGACGTGATCGTCAGTGGATCGATCGGTTTGCTGAACGTCGCGGTGACGCTCGAGTTGATCGCGACTCCGCTCGCGCCGGCAGCGGGGTGGGTGCTGTTGACCTGAGGGGCCGTCGTGTCGAGCGTGGTCCCCGTGGTGAACCTCCACACGTGATTCGAGGCGAGTGCGATGCCCTCCGTGGACATCGCGCCCGTCGTGATCGTCGCCGTGTACTCGGTGCTCGCCGTCAGGTTGACCGTCGGATCGAACGTCGCCGACTTGCCGCCGGGTGCGTTCACGACGCTCCCCGCGATCGCGGTGCTGCCTTGCCGCAACGTGAAGGTCACGTCCGTCAGCGCCGTCATCTCCAGGTCGAAGCTCGCCGAGAGCCGGGCATTGAGCGGCACGTCCTGCGCGCCGTCGAAGGGCGCGGTCGACGTCAGCATCGGCACCTGCCCGGGCATCGGCCCGTCGCTCGCTCCACTGTCCGGATCGCCGCCATCCGTCGGGGCACCTAGGTTGTCTCCGCAGGCACCGACTGCGAGCACGAGGAAGGCGACCGAACGGCAGAGCTTGAACGTGATGGATGGAGTCATGGTTCCTTGGATCGACCCTGGGTCGAAGAACCACTCTAAGCGCCTGACATCTTGGGTCAATGCGGCCAGATCGCCCGCCTACACGCGGTTCGCCCCGCCCATCGAGCGATCCTGTCAATCCGCGGCGTGAAGCTCCCAGCCGACCGCGACACCGACGCCCGCGGCGTACGCCACGAGATCCCAGCCATCGAAGGTCGTGCCCAGCAGCAGCTCTCCGGCCCGCGACTCCATGCGCCACCACAGCGGGGCGACCTCGATCACCGTCGCGATCGCGAGCGTCGCCACCGCGCGCGACGCGACCCGCGCCCGCGACAGCATCCCGATCACGGCATAGACCAGCATCGTCGCGGCGACATCGCCGACGTGGCCGCGAATGATCGATCGCCCGGGACCGCGATACACCAGCACCGCGATCCCCAGCGCGAGCGCCACGAGCGCGAGCCACCCGAACCGTCGTCTCACCCAGGATCAACGCGCGGAGGGGCTCGGCGATTTCATCTGACCGAGCGCTCTTTCGCCCCTGCCTCAGTCGCGAAGCTCGGCGAGCAGCGCGTCGAAGCTCGCCGGCGTCACGCCGGTCGCGGTCGCGAGCTGGGACGCGATCTCGCGCTCGGTCGCCGAGAACTCGTCATCCGCCAGGCCGATCACGAGGCCGAGCATCAACGCCGCATCCGCCTCACCGGGATCCGAGATCAGCTCCGCAACCCGCGCGATCAGCGGCTCGAAGCCCGACTCCTCGAGAGCGTGGCTCGCGTTCGACACCAGCTCGTCGATCTTGTCCCGCTCGATGCCACCGAGGAGCTCGAGCCGGTCGAGCAGCGCGCCGTACTCCAGCTCGCTCGCGCTGCCATCCGCGGCGGCGATCGAGAACGCGCTGGTGACCGCGGCTTCGAGGAACGACTCGTTCGTGAGGCGGTGGGTCATGTTGTGGCGCGACCACCACGTACGCTTCTCGTAGCTGGACATCACCCCCTTATACGAGACCTCGCGGCGAATGCGAAGCGCGAGCGCGGAGGACCGGGGCCGTGGTACCTGGCGACTGCGCATGATGCCGTTGTCTCCCTCCGCGCTGTCCGCGCCTTGCGATCCCGCGACCCTTCCGTTCGCGTCCACCGCCGAGCTCGAGGCGCATGACGAGATCGTCGGCCAGGCACAAGCGCTGCGCGCGCTCGACCTCGGGCTGAGCGTGCGCGCCGACGGCTACAATCTGTTCGTCGTCGGCGCCCCGCAGACCGGCAAGCACTCGATCCTGCGCCGGCTGATCGGTGCGCGTGCCGCGACCGAGCCGATCCCGCCGGACCTCTGCTACGTCCACAACTTCGACGATCCCGATCGTCCGCTGGTGCTCGAGCTTCCCGCGGGTCGGACCCGGCCGATCCGGATCGAGCTCGAGCGGCTCGTGAACGACTACGCGCGTCGGTTACCCCTCGCGTTCGACGGCGAGCCGTTCGTGCAACGCGCCGCGGCGATCACCGAGCGCACGGCGCGTGCCCACGATCTCCTGATCGCCGAGATCGAGACGCGCCTCGGAGCCTCCGGCTTCAAGCTCGAGACTGCCGACGGTGCGCTGGACGTCGTCCCGCTCGGCCCCGAGGGCGGCGTGCTGAGCGAGGAAGCGTTCGCGGCGCTGCCGGCGGCCCGGCGCGCCGAGATCGACGAGCGGGGCCGCGCGCTCCGCAACGAGCTCGAGCCCTCCGCAGCGCGGCTCCGCGAGCTCCAGCGCGCCGCCGAGCTCGAGCACGACCACCTCGTCCTCGAGACCGCGCGCACGATCGCGCGCGAGGTGACCGACGAGGCCCGTGGGCGGCTCGGCGAGATGGCTGCGCGGCTCGCGCGCCACCTCGATGCGATCCAGCGCGATCTGGTCAGCGAAGCCGCGAGCTTCTTCTCCGGCGACGGGACCGACGACGACGAGCAGGACGCCGCCGAGCCGCCGTCCGTACGCCGCGCCCGCCTCCTCGCCGAGCGGGAGGCGCTGCTCGCCCGCTACGTGCTGCACGTGCTCGTCGATCGCACCGGCGAGACGGGCGCGCCGGTGATCGAGGAGGCGAACCCGACGTACGCGAACCTGTTCGGACGCATCGACCACAAGGCCACCTTCGGCGTGCTCGAGACCAGTGTTGCCGGGCTCAAGGCGGGCGCACTGCACCGCGCGCGCGGCGGGTACTTGCTGCTCGATGCGGCGGCGCTCGTCGAGGATTCCGAGACGTGGGCCTCGCTCAAGCGGGCGCTGCGCAGCGGCGAGGTCCGGATCGAGGAGCAAGGTCGCGAGCAGCTGGTGGCGGGGAGTCTCAAGCCCGAGCCGTCGCCCCTCGACACCAAGCTGCTCCTGATCGGGACACCGGAGCTCTACCTCGCGCTGTTCGAGGCCGACGAGGCGTTCGTCGATCTGTTCAAGGTCAAGGTCGAGCTCGACGACACGCTCGATCGCTCGCCGGAGCACGAGCTGGCGCTCTCCCGGTTCATCGCCGGGGCCGCGCGCGAGCTCGACGTGCCGGTGCTGCGAGCCGGCGCGGTCGCCGCGCTGATCGATCACGCGGCGCGAGAGGCCGGCCACCAGCGCCGGCTCTCCGCGCGCCTCGGCCGACTGCGCGACCTCGTCGTCGAGGCCGGACACCACGCGCGCGTCGCCGGTCGCGCCGAGATCCTTGCCGACGATGTCATGCGCGCGATCCGCGAGCGGCGCGAGCGCAGTGGCTTGCTCGAGCGCACACTCGGACGGCTGGTCGACGAGGGCAGCCTGGTCTCGCACAGCGACGGCACCGCGGTCGGCGCGGTCAACGCGATGTCCGTGATCTCCGACGGCGAGCACGGGTTCGGCCAGCTCCAGAGGGTGACCGCGCGCGCGCGGGCCGGGCGGCCCGGAATCGTCGATATCGAGCGCCAGATCGGGCTCGCCGGCGCGTTCCACGCCAAGGGCGTCCTGATGCTCTCGGGCTTCCTCGGCGGGCGGTACCTGCCCGATCGCACGCTCGCACTCCAGGCCTCGATCGCGGTCGAGCAGACCCACGGCCCGATCGAGGGAGACTCCGCGTCGCTCGCCGAGCTGTGCGCACTGCTCTCGGCGATCGGAGGCATCCCCCTCCGCCAGGACCTCGCGATCACCGGCGCGGTCAGCCAGCTCGGCGACGTGCTCGCCATCGGCGAGGTCACGACCAAGGTCGAGGGCTTCTTCGACCTGTGCAACCGGCGCGGGTTGACCGGATCGCAGGGAGCGATCGTTCCGCGCGCGAACGTCCAGCACCTGATGCTGCGCGCCGACATCGTCGACGCCGCGCGCGCCGGCCGGTTCGCGATCTACGCCGTCGACGACGTCGACCAGGCGCTCGCGCTGCTCGCCGGTCGCGCCCCCGGCGTGCGGGGCGCCGATGGAGGCTTCCCCACGGGCAGCATCAACGCCGACATCGAGGCCGTGCTCCAGCGCTGGATGCCGGCCGCCGCACCGTAGCGAGACCTGGGCACCGATCGCTGCGCCGGCCACCGCCGGCGTCGTCGGGTCAGCGAAGCACGATCGTCGGCGCCGGCCGCGCGGGATCGACCGCCCAGGTCTGGAGCGCCGCGATCAAGGACGGCACGTCGAGGATCGAGATCGAGGCGAGCGCGAGGTGCTCGCACGCGCTCTCGATGAAGTCGCGCGCCGTCGGGAACGCGCCAGCCTTCGCCTTCACGACCGCTGCGGCCGCGTGGATGAGGCCGTGCAGGAGCGCGCGCTCCGGTCGCTCGCGCGACGCGGCGAACCACAGCGGCTCCCACGCCTCGTGCGCCTCCCACGGGAACCCGTGGTTGAAGAGATCGACGCCGAAGCGGAAGTCGTCGTGCCCGGCGAGGTCGTCGACGTCGACCGCGGTCCGTGGAGGTGACTCGGCCGGCCGGTCCGCACGGGGAGAGCTCCCCGGCACGTACGCGGTCGCCGGCAGCGGCCGGGGCGAGTACCTGATCACGGCAACACGACGTCAGCGCGCCGTGCCGGTCGCCGACTTCACGGGCTCCGGAGGTGTCCACGGCTCGCCCTTGAACAGCGCGCCGCCCTCGAGCTCGCCGAGCATCTGGTCGAGCCGCTGCTGCTTGGCCAGAGGGCCGTTCGCACTCGCGATCCACTTGAGGTAATCGTTCTGCTGGTAATCAGGGCGGGCGCGGAACGCGTCCATCAGCGTGCGCTTGGCGAGCGCGCCGCGCACGTTGCCCGGCATCGGTTGCGGCGTCTGGTTCGGATGTCCTGCGCGGCTCATGGGATGGCTCTACACCAGAACGGGCGGAGTTGCAGGGCAAGTGGCCCTCTCGCGACGTGCCGCGCCGGGGCCAGCGGTGATGTCCTCCGAGAGAGCCTCGTGAGCCGGCGCACGCGACGGACCGGGCAAGACGCTGCTCGACCTGGCGATCGGTGCGGGCACCGTGGCGATCGCGGCCGCGCGCCGCGGGTTCCGGGTCTCGGCGTCCGGCATTGCACCGACCGCGCTCGGCCGCGTGCGCGGCCGTCGCCCGGGTGTACGATCGCCCCATGCGCAAGTCGCTTCGGATTCCTGCCGCGCTCGCGTTCGTGGTCAGCGGCACGGCGGTGATCGTCGCGTGCGGAGACGATTCGCCGGCCCCCACCGACGCCTCCGTGAGCTGCGTCCAGTACTGCGTCCCGACCGGCACGGACGCCACCAACTGCCCCAACTTCTCCGTGTGTGTCAGCCCGACCGGGACGTGCCCCGCGGGGTGCGAGCCCGAACCGATCGTTTGATGAGCTCCACGCCGCTCGGTCGAGCGGCAAGCAGACGAACCCGACCCACCAGTCCGCTTTCGCGGCCTGCGGTGGGTTGCTATCGTCCGACGGTGAAACGCCACGGCAAACCCATCGACCCGGCGCTCGGGCGGATCTCCACGCTCGGTGGCCTGCTGGGGATCAAGACCGGGAGCCTGCTCGCGCGCCTCGCCCCGATCGCGGGCGAGTGCGGCGACGACCTGGTGGCGACCATCCCGCACGGCTTCGACGCCCTGTCGGTGACGGTGCACGTCGGGCGCGAGACCGCCCGGTCGATCTGCGGCGCGTGGGTCGATGCGCTGCCTGGCGACCGGCTCGCCCTCGAGCTGGACGCGACGACGGTGACCGCCAGCTCCGACGAGGCCGCGCTGCCGCCCGACGCGCCCGCGCTGGTCCACCTGCTCGGCGCCGACGAGCTGGCGGCGGTCGGCTGGGATGGGACGGCCTGGACCTACGTGATCGCGCAGCCAAACCCGGGCGACGCGGAGTGCGAGGCCACGATCGCGCGTGTCGAACAGGTGGCCGAGGCGGTCGGCGTGACCGCCCCACAGCGTCGGATCGCCGCGAGCCTGCATCGCTCGCTCGCGCGCGGCATGGTGACGCGCGCGTGGCTGCGCTCGCGTGCAGGCACGGTCGACCCCCACCTCGGGCTCGCCTGGGATCGCGTCGAGTGGTTGCCGATCCAGCACATGATCTCGGGCTTCTACCCGACCGTCGGCGCGACCACGAAGCTCGAGCGGCTCGGCCGGGCGCTCGAGGTCGACCACGCCACCGTCGAGCTCGTCCTCGGCCCCACCGATCCACCGGCGCTGCGGATCTCGGTGCGGCTCGCGGGCCCCTGACCAGGCGACTCCTCCATGTCTTCCCGCCGGCGCGCTGAATTCGGTGAGAGGATGCACACCCACCATGGCCAACGCAGACAAGCGGAAACAGTCGCTCTACTTCCCCGAGGAGATGCTCGCCGAGATCCAGCACGAGGCAACGCGCCTCGACCGGTCCTTGTCGTGGATCGTCCAGCAGGGTTGGAAGTTCGCGCGCGCGAAGCTCAAGGAGATTCCGGCGACCAACGACGAGCCCGCCGGTTCGCCGGATCCAGGCGAGCCCCGGTAAGTCGACCGGGTTCGCGGCACGAAGGCCCGCGGCTGCGTGCTGGGTCGTAGAGGCTCGTTGCCTCGCGTCGACGGATCAGGTCACAGCATCCACAGCGCGCGCGGGGGCCCGCCCGCGATCGATCACCAGACGATCGGCGGCGGGCAGCTGCCGGCGACGCGTTTGATCAGTGCGATCCCGGTGATCTCGGCTTCGGTGCCGATCACCCGAATCCCCGACCAGCCGGTCGGCCGTTGCGCGTAGCCGCGGTTGAGCGTTCCGACCGAGACGCCGTAGTCGACTCGGCACGCGTCGGGGACCGAAGCGCCCGCGATCTTGCCGAACAGCCGAATGACGAAGTCGGAGTCGACCGGAGCGGGGAACGCCTCGAGCGTGGTTTGCCCGCCCCCGGTCATGGCGGCGGCCCCGATCTCGATGTTCGGCAGGGGCGTCGAGAAGCGCAGCCCGCAGTAGAACCCGTAGGACGGAACGTCCGCTGCGGTGACAGCGTAGAGGTTCCCATTGGCGGCCACCGTGGCGTTCCCGCGGAAGTGCACGTCGTGGACATCGCGAAGCAGGTTGCCATCGAGTCCACGGGCGGCGAGCGCCACGACGTCCGAGACGCTGGGCCGGATCCGGACGCGGCCCAGCTCGGCGGTCACCGAGGACGTCGATCCAGCGAGCGTGATGACCTGCCAGTGCTCGAGGAAGCGAGCGGGATCCTCGAACGTGTCGACCACGATCAGGCAGTCTCCATCGTCGGCGGGGTGTGGGTCGCAGGCGTCGCCGATCGCGTCGAGGTCGCCGACCGCGCGTTGTGTGGTGTTGGAGATCAGAGGGCAGTTGTCACAAGCGTCACCGACCGTGTCGCGGTCGGCGTCGAATTGTGACGGGTTGGGCGTGACGGGGCAGTTATCGATGAGATCGATCACGAGGTCCCCATCTTGGTCGGGGTCGGTGTCCTCGGACGCCTCGGTGGGTTCGAGGTCGAACACCTGGTTGCAGCCAACGAGCATGACCCCCAGCACGAGCTCGCGCCACATCATGATGACCAGCTTACACGCGCATCGAATCCTCCGACGACCCAGAGCGATCGCGCGCGGGGCGAGCCGGGCGAGTCGGGCGTTGCTACCGGCAGTTGATCAGCCCGCAGCCGCAGCTCGTGAGAGCGTGCTTCTGCAGGAGGGTCGTCTGGAGCCACCCGTGGAAGCTCGACCGGCGTCGGATCAAGTGCGTGGCAGCCGCGACCCCGGCTCGACGAAGCTCCTGCACGCGATCGCCCACGATCGGAGGGCGAACCGCAGTAGGGGGGACGACAGCGCGGAACACCATGACGGACGGCGATGCAAGTACCACTGGGCCGGCCGATTCTCAACAAGAACCTCCGCGGGCCCCGAGCGCTCCGTGCTCGCCTACGAGGCGACCCGCTGACGCGAACCGTGTTGATCTCCCGTCCGCGAGGTGATCACTCGAGGCGCCAGCAGCTGATCACCCAAGCTTCCACCCGCACGGTCAGGTGATCGAAATGACTCGGGCCCGCCGTGGCACGAACCTTGATTGAGGTGCGTGCATGCGAACCATCCAGATTTCGATCGGCGAGATCATCGAGGCGATGTACGAGGGGCTGCTGGAGGCGTACGGCGATCGAGAGCTCGCACTCGTCGCCGCCCAGGCACTCGGCGACGACCTGCTCACCAGGCTCGCGTCGCAGTCCGGGGTGGCGAAGCACGAACCCTGAGAGGCCAGCGGTGGTTGCACCGGTGGACGGGCCTCTCGCCGGCTCGCGTATACTGGTTCGACCATGACCAGCTGGCTGGAAGGTTCGGGGCAGGGGGTCGAGGCGGGCACGCAACTCGTTGATGCCTACAACAATGCAAGTGACGACAGCGTCGGCCCGCCTTGATACGGCCGATGCGACGCCTGTGCCTCTGCGCGTTCGGCGCCGTCCTCGGGTGTGGCGAGGCTGCCCCCTCCCCCGTCGAGCTCGTCGATCGCGCCGCGTACGAGGCCGACCTCACCACGATCGCGGCACCGCGAAGCCCGCGCACGCCACACTGGCAAGCGGTCCAGGATCTGTGCGCCGACCGGTTCGCCGCGCTCGGGTTTGACGTGGAGCGCCACGCGTACACGACGGGCGTCAACGTGATCGGCGTTCGCCCGGGCACGACGAAGCCCGCCGAGCGCGTCGTGGTCTCCGCCCACTACGACAGCGTCACGAACTGCGCGGGCGCCGACGACAACGGCACCGGCGTTGCCGCCACCCTCGAGGCCGCGCGCGTGCTCTCGCGCCAGCCGCACGACCGGACGCTGGTGGTCGCGTGCTGGGACGAGGAGGAACGCGGCCTCATCGGATCGTCGGCGTACGTGACGCGCGCCAAGGCCGCCGGCGACTCGATCGTGCTCGCCCTCGTGTTCGAGATGATCGGCTATCGCAGCAGCGCGCCGATGTCGCAGCGAACCGACGCCCAGCTCGAAGCCGTGTTCCCCGATGCCACCGCACAGATCGCGGCGAACGAGTACCGCGGCGACTTCGCGCTCGTCGTCAATGACGAATCCGCGAGCGCCGCGGTGGCCGACCTGCAGGCCGTCGCGACGGAGGTCGGCCTGCCCATCGTGAACATCTCTCTGCTCGCCCCGCTCAAACGCTCGCTCGACGCGCTTCGTCGCTCGGACCACGCGCCGTTCTGGGACGCCGACTATCCGGCCCTCTTCATCACGGATACCGCCGACTATCGGAACCCGCACTATCACTGCGCGCGCGGGGTGTCGGACGCGGTCGCCGATCTCGACGTCGAGTTTGCGATCGCGAACGTCCGGGTCATCGTCGGTGCGGCCGCGAAGGCCCTCGACCGATGAGCTGCCCGCCGTCGGGCCAGCCCGACCATCTCAGTGGAACACGAACACCGCGCCGCTGTCGGGCGCGCCCTCGTCGGCCTGATTGCCATCGACGCCGGTCGCCGCGCTGTCCTCCATGTTCGCGCCGACCACGAGTGTGGTCCCATCCGCTGACAGCACCGCGCTGGCGCCGAACTCATCGGCAGCGCCGGTGTTGGGCGCCTTGAGGTAGGCCCGGTACGCCCACGCCGTACCCACGCGCGTGAACCCGTAGACCGCGCCGCTGTCGCCCGCCGAGTCATCGGCGCCGTTGCCGTCGAACCCGGTGGCCGCGCTGTCCTCGTTCTTCGCGCACGCGGCGAGCCGGCTGCCGTCCGCGGACAGCGCGATCGGGAGGCTGAATTTGTCGCCCGTGCCCGTGTTCGACGCCTTGAGGTAGGCCTGCTGCGCCCAGGTCGAGCCACCGCCCGTGAACACATAGGCCGCGCCGCTCGCCCCCGCGGAGTCGTCGGCCTGGTTGCCGTTGACCCCGGTCGCCCCGCTGAACTCAAAGTAGGCGCCGACGGCGAGCGTGGTGCCATCGGCGGCGAGTTGCACGCTGCCCCCGAACAAGTCGCTCATGCCGGTGTTCGACGCCTTGACGTAGGCGCTCTGCGTCCACGCCGCGCCGGTGCGAGTGAACACGTAGACCGCGCCGGCGCCGGGCGCGCTCTCGTCGGCCTGGATGCCGCCGATGCCGGTCGCCGCGCTGTCCTCCACCGTCGCGCCGACCGCGAGCGTGTTGCCATCCGCGGTCAGCGCGACGCTCCAGCCGAACAGGTCGTCGGCGCCGGTGTTCGACGCCTTGACGTAGGCCTGCTGGGTCCAGGTCGTGCCGGAGCGGAGGAACACGTAGACCGCCCCGGCGAACATCGCGGAGTCGTCGGCCTGGTTGCCCCCGACCCCCGTGGCCGCGCTGTCCTCGCGATCGGCGCCGATCGCGAGCGTGTTGCCATCCGCGGACAGCGCGAGGCTCTCGCCGAAGAAGTCGGTGGGGCCGGTGTTCGACTGCTTGAGGTACGCCTGCTGGGTCCAGAGCGAGCCGGCGCGGGTGAACACGTAGGCCGCGCCGCTCGCACCGGCGGTGTTGTCGGCCTGGTTGCCGTCGATGCCCGTCGCCGCGCTGTCCTCGCCGCTGGCACCGACCGCGAGCGTGTTGCCGTCCGCGGACAGCGCGACCGGGAAGCCGAACCGATCGCTGCTGCCCGGGCTCGACGCCTTGACGTAGGCCTGCTGGACCCAGGTCGAGCCGGCGCGGACGAACACGTAGACCGCACCGCTGTCGGGCACGGAGTCGTCGGCCTGGTTGCCGTTGACCCCGGCCGCCCCGCTATCCTCGAAGTACGCACCGACCGCGAGCGTGGTGCCATCGGTCGACAGCGCGACGCTGGTGCCGAACTGATCGCCAGCCCCGGTGTTCGACGCCTTCACGTACTGGACGGTGCGGCCGACGAAGTCCCCCTCGGCGTCGACCGCAACATCGCCGGGACCGCCGTCATCCGTGGCTTGCGGATCGAAGTGGAGCCGCCCGCAGCCCGCGACAAGGGCCCAGCCGGCGACGAGCGCGATCCAGTGCATCGCGGCCACGATACATCGCAGGGCGCGATCACTTGGTGATCGCGAGCACCGCGGCAGGCGGAAACTCGATCGAGTTGAACGCGACGAACGGACCGTTGAGGTTGATCGCCGACGGCGTCTGGAACTCGAACCGGAACCCGACGAACGGGCTGCCGGCGTGGGTCACGAGCGCCACGGTCACATCGAACGACACCGTTGGTTCGCCCGCGTACATCAGCGTCCCGAGCGACGTCCCACTCGCCCAGTCGGTCGTCGCGAGGGTGCCATCCGCCGACGTGCTCGCGCCGTAGCCGAAGACCTCGATCGGAAACGGGAACGGTCCCATCGACCCGGACACGACGAGGTCGATGCGCGCGGCTGTCACCGTCAGCGCCGGTGGAAGGGCGAACTCCACGATTCCCCGATCCTCGAAGTTCGGAACGTCGATAGCCTGGACCGTCGCACCGTCGAGCACGTTGTCGGGAACACCATTCTTCGCCGGTGCGAGGCCATCTCGGACACTGCCGTCGGCGACAGCGATCCTCGTGATCATCGATGGCGCACTGTCGACCACGAGCGGCCCATCGACACCGACCGATCCATCGACACCCAGAGAGCTCTCCCCGCGCTCGCTGAACCCGACGCGGCCACAACCCGCGACCGCGCCGATCAGCGACACCACCAAGACCTCACGCGAAGCCGCCACACGATCATCATAGAGGAACGTCCGCTTGTCAGCAGCCGGGCATCACCGTCGTCGTTCGCGATCGTCGACGTCAACCTTGGCAAGGTGATTCCACGAGTGCAGAACGATGCAGCTCGGGGGTGGGTCCGTGGTGTGGGACGGTGTGGGCGGTTCGCGCGCCTGGCAGCCCAACGGCGTGTCCTCGCCGATCGGCCAATGACTTGCTCGTCGTGTAGGACGGCCGAAGGGGATAGGATCGATCTTCTTGACCGCCACGTGGGCACTGCTCTGCGCGCTACTGACAGCCTGTCGCATCGGCTTCGACGAGAGCTCGCGAGGTGCCGTCGACGGAGGCGATGGCGGGACCGGCGGCGGGGGGGACGGCGGCGTCGACAGTGCTGCACAGGCGTTCGGGCCGCCGATGCCGCTGCTCGGGATCAACGACAGCGGCGACGACGTCGACGTCACCCTCTCCTCAGACGAGCTCGAGATCCTGTTCGTGTCGGGCCGCGGGGGTAATCAGGACATCTGGCGCGCCCGTCGCACCTCGATCGGCGACGCGTGGTCGACGCCCGTGCTGGCCAGCGAGCTCAACAGCGCGAGCATCGAGACCGATCCGGAGATCTCGGTCGACGGCCTGACCGTGCTGTTCTCCAGCCAGCGTTCGCCGAGCCAGCTCAATGACATCTGGAGCGCGACCCGGACGAGCACGGCGCTGTCGTTCGGCACGCCCACGCGGGTCGCGATTCTGTCGGCGTCGGGGAACGAATGCTGCGCGGTGATGGCGGCGGACGAGCTCCACGTGGTGTTCGCCGGCCAGCCGAGCTCGAACATCGAGCTGTACGTCTCGTCGCGCGGCTCCGTCGCGTCGGCGTGGGGGACGCCCGCGCTCGTCACCGAGCTCGTCACGACCTCGCAGGAGTCGAATCCGTACCTGACGCCTGATGGCTTGAGCGTGTACTTCGACTCCGACCGGCCGGGCGGCGCGGGGGGCCGCGATCCATACGTCGCGACCCGGCCGGATGTCGGTTCGCCGTTCTCGACTCCGCAGCGGATCAGCGAGCTGGCGACGAGTTCCGAGGAGCGCGACATCTGGCTGTCCCCAGATGGCCACCGGCTGTACTTCTCGAGCAAGCGCAGCGGCAACTTCGACCTCCATTACGCAGAACGCTGAACGGGCGAGCTCACATCATGTGTCCTTGACTGCTCGCCCTCGTGTTCGAGACGATCGGCTAATCGCAGGAACCAGGTGACCTCCCTACGTAGTAGGTTCGCTCGGTGAAGAGCCTCATCCTCGCAATCGGACTTGTTGCATGTACGGATGGCGCGGATCGGGTCGACCCACCGATCGACGAGCTGCCGGCGGGCGTCTGGGAACCTGCACCGGGTGCCTGGATCTGGGATGCGAGCCTCGCCGCGGAGAACGGGACGGTCTGGTGGACGTACATCGAGCACCGCTCCCAGCCAGGCGACTCCAACTTCGACAATGACGTCTGGCTCGCCGCGACGACGGCGACCGGCCAACGTCGGATCGAACCCTCGCGCGTCGATCCGGGGGACGGCTCGATCTGGAATCCACAGGTGGCGGTCACGCCGAGTGCCGTCATCGTCGCGACCCGTGGCCTCGACAGTGTGCTGCGGCGCTTCGACCGGAGCGGCTCGCCGCTCGGGAATCCGTATCCGATCGTGGTCGACGACGGCGGCCCCGTCGAGACCGACGTCAGGACGATCGAGCTCGTCGCGACGGTGGACGGCGGTGCCCAGCTCGTGGCGGCGCTGCTCTCGGAGACGGCGGAGGTTGCCGTTGTCGATCTCGATGCCACTGGCACGCCGACGAGGACCGTCCTGGTTGGCACCCCCGATGCAATGGAGCCGGGTGGCAGCGCGACGAATGCCATCGCTGCAGCGCCACGGCCCGATGGCTCGACGATCGTCGCGTGGGATCGCTACTACAACGGCTGCATCAGCACGCGCCCGGCGGCCACGCTGACCGCACCGGTCACGGGTCCAACCGTGGGTGCGATCCAGCTCGTGCGCGACATGCCGGATCGTAGCGAGGCGCTGCCGGCGGTCGCGGCGGCGGGATCCACGGCGTACATCGCCTGGCAAAGCGGCTTCGGCAACATGCCGCTGCAGCTCGCGAAGTATCCCGACGTTGCGACGGTGCTTGCCGAGGTGGGCGACGCCAACGATACCAACCGCGATGTCCTGATCGCGCTCGCGGCGCCCGGACGAGGAGCGATCGCGTGGCACGCGGACCGGGCCGGGACCCTGAATGTCATGGCCTTCGCAGAGAGCGGCGGCACCGTGCGATTCGGTACGCCACGCGTGATGTCGGCGGTCAACGCAGACGCGCCGATGGATTCGGTGGGCCTCGAGCACGTCGGTGACGATCGCTACGTCCTCGGCTGGATCGAGGGGCGCGAGCTCACCGAAAAGGAGCGTCTGTACGCGACCGAGCTCGACTTCGCGAACGAGGCGCTCCGCGTGGCGCCGCCCGTCGAGACGAGGCCGCTACCGCCGGCGAGCACGACGCGGCGCCGAGCTCCGTGTCCGTAGTCCTTCCTCGGGGCGAACGATTGCCCTCTTGGAAACAGTTGCGTCAGTTGGCAGCGTTGGAGACGAGCGCGGGTTGCAGCGCCCCGATCGTGTCGTCATGACCACGCGCACGAGCTCGGCAAGGGCTGACGACAAGAACGGGGGTAGCTGACCGCCGCGGGCTGGGGGATCGCCCAGGTGCTCGCGCATGCGACTGCCAGCAGACGACCTACGTCCGTCCAGTAGGTAGCCACATGCGGCATCAGACCCTCACCTCCGCGCACGCACTGCACGACCTCGCAAAGACGTTCCCGTTCGCACGCGAGGACGTGATCACGACGCCGTTCAGCCGCGAACCAGTCGATGTCGACGACACGGTCCCGGTCGCCCTGTACTCGCGGCCGTACGAGCGCATCGAGCTCCAACCCGACTCGAGACCGTACGAGCTGATCGAGATCGAGTGCGAGGCCAGCGCGGCAGGCGCCCCCGGAGAGGACCAGGCGCCGAGCACGTGGCTCCGGTCCGTCCTGACGTTCGCGTTGCTGTCCTGCGCGTTAGCTACCGGATTCGGCCTCGCGCTCTTGCTGCTCTAGGTAGTCCACCAGCCTCGCGCTGATCGCGGTCGGCGTGATCGCGCGAGCGACGCTGAAGCGCGCTCAGCCTGCCCTCGGGGTTATCGGATGACTGGGTAGAGATCGAACGTCAGCGACAGCAAGACCTGGGCTGCTGCCGGAGCGTGAAAGCAGCGCGAGTTCGAGCACACCTCCGGGTCCGGTATCACGTAGCGGAATGTGAGCGCCGCCGGCCCCCACCCTGCGCCGGCGCCGACGGACGCGGACAGGGCCCTCGTGGACGTCTCCGGATCGACGCCGCTCAGCCGATCGAACGCGGCTCCGATGCCGAGCTGACCATGCAGGTTAAAGGTGCTTCGCGACATCGGCCGAAACGCCAGTACGCCCACGATCTCGACATCGTGCCGGGCAATCGACCAGTACGCGAGAATCGGTTTGCCCTCCGTGTATGCGTAAGCCACCAGTCCGGCCGCCATCCACCTCGGCCCGCGCCACCCGCCGCCAGCGTGCCCCTCGAGCAGCGGGCCCGGCGGATCGGCGAAGCCGTTCAAGCCCAAGCCACCGCCCACGAACACCGCCGGCCGGCCCTCCTCGGGAGCGTCCTCGGCGGCGGCGACTGGCGAGCCCAGCGCTCCAAGCACGAGAACGGAACGGACCACAGCGCGCATGACAATCCCATACGATACACCTCGGCGCCGCGACGCAGCCTTTCGTCTTGTCGACCGAGCTCACCGCAACGCGAGGTCGCTTCGCGGGCGCGCGGCACGAACATGCTGCCGAGCGCGGCGACGATCGAGCGCGAGCCGTCCGCGAGGACGAGCGTGAGAGTCGTCGAGCGTCGCACAGCCCTCGGTCCCCGCTGCCTCGTCGACGGGCTCGCTGACGTTATCCACGTTCCAGCGTGGTGGCCACGATCCCACAGGGGCGACATTCGAACGCGAACAAGAAGGTCGCGAGGTGCTCCGGTAGATCGCTCGCCTGTGCCAAGAACTTCATCACCTTGCCACAGTGCGGGCAGTAGAACGAGCGAGGGCCCTGGAGCCAAGTCGGTTGTCCGCCAACCCGGTCGAACGAACCTCGTCCCGCCGTTGGATCCGACCACGATCCGCGCGCCAGCGGTGCGCCTCTTACCACGACCTCGACGGGGCGTTCGGGGTCGATCTTCTCAGGCTCGTACCCAGCGGGAAGGGGCTCGGGGAGGAGCGTCGTGGGCTCGTGGTTGGCGTCGTAGTGGACGAAGTAGGCATCCAGCGCCGTGACGCAACTCAGACAGGTGGTTACGTCGAGTGGAGGCCCGTCTTCGCGAATCCCCTCGATCAGCGATGCATCGATGTGAAGGACGCCGATCAGCCGCGCGCCGCAAGCAACGCACCTCCGCTTGTGCGTACGCCACATCACCGCTTTGGAGCGCTGCCGTGGCCCTACTGGATCGAGCTCGTAACAGACATCGTATTGCCAGCGCACCAGCTCGCTACTTGCGACGCTGCTCCGGGCGTATCCCGTCAACAGGAGAAGGGAGTCGGCGATCTCGGCTGCCTCGCCCTCTCGACATGTTCGCTCCAGATAGTCCTGCACGACTGCGAGCGCTCGAGGGTCTTCGGAGCTTGCCAACGCGATCAGCGCGGCGCCCTCATCGTTGCTCGCCGATCGACTCTGCACGACGAAGTCGCCGGTCTCGACGAGGTCGCCGGCCGTGGCGAGCTCAACTGATGGCGGAGCGGTGCTCCGCTCGAGACGTTGCACGTACCTCTCGAGCAGCGACAGTGGTGCCCTCCGGAACGCGAGATAGTGAGGATAGCGCCCCGGGTCGAGTCCATCGAGAAACGGATGGAACGAGGCCGGCGCGATCTCAGCGACGTACCTGAACAGCGTCTCGACAACGTGCTCCGGATCGGGACGACAGACTTCGTCGACGACACGGTTGGCGATACGGGCACGCTCGTCACCGGAGAGCGACAGCACCCAGTCGTAGGTGATCTGATCGACCGAGGCGATCCCAAACATCGCGGTCAACTCGAACTCGGTTGTTGTCAGGAGGGCGGCAACTTCGATCCCGCCGAAACGAGGATCGATCCCCAGCTGGCACACATAGTAGGTGGAGCCGACCTTTGGCTCGATTCCGCGGCACTGCGAGCTGCGAATCTTCACGATCGGTCCGCTCTCGAGCGCGATCTTCCCGGTGCTCAGGTGGAACTCGGTGACGGTTCCCTTCGAGGGGAGAGCGATGCCCTCGAGCACTCGCTTCTCGGAGGAGTTCGTCATCGGCGGGCCGTATAGCACTGAGCGCGGGGATCCAACCAGGGATCCGTGCCCTGCGAGAACCATCAGCCGGCGGGCCCAGGTGTCGAACAGCCGGCGTGGAAGCAGCTCGAGCCGGTGGGTGATCTCTGGCGCCGACACGACGCTTGCCGAGCCGCCTCTCGTCGAGCCAACGTGACCACGCCACACCCGCTTTCGAACGGAGGTCCGGCGCGGTGCGCCGGCGGCGAGGCCTTGGAGCACAGAATCGTGGAGCGGGAGAAGGGATTCGAACCCTCAGGAACGTCTGCTGTCGCTGCGCGACACGGCCGCAGCGTGAGGTGGCTGGCCGAAACGCCGAACGCCCGGCTCTCACCCGGGCGTCGTGCTCTCTATCGAGCGGGCCTTCCCGTATCGAGATGTACCGCATCGGGCTGGCGCGAAGCCGGTCGTGCTGGCTACAAGGGGTGGTGATCACCGACAGCTTGCTTCAACTGTTCGTCCGCACCCTCGGG
>Ga0102851_10000718_pt1 | contig 17517 bp, 6 predicted proteins | sample Mud3Dept3metaG_FD_79558 | JGI IMG/M metagenome (GOLD analysis project Ga0102851, IMG submission 79558) | Freshwater wetland microbial communities from Ohio, USA, analyzing the effect of biotic and abiotic controls - Mud 3 Core 4 Depth 3... | ecosystem: Environmental > Aquatic > Freshwater >... | reverse complement strand
GGCCTCGACAACGACTGCGACATGCTCGTCGACGGCAACGACCCGGATCTCACGGGTGTCGCCACCGCGTGCACGTGCGACGGCGTCGGCCTCGCGTGCGACAACGGCCCGCTGTTCGGGACGTGCCAGACCGGCGTCACGCAGTGCACCGCGGGCGCGATCACGTGCCACGGCACCGGGGTCGGGACCAGCGAGGTCTGCGACGGCCTCGACAACAACTGCGACAACATGGTCGACAACAACCCGTCGGGCACCGGCGCCGCCTGCGACGGCGCGGACGCCGACCTGTGCCCCGAGGGCACCATCGTCTGCACGAGTGGCGGCCTGGTGTGCAACGACAACACCGGCCCGAACATCGAGATCTGCAACGGCCTCGACGAGGACTGCGACGCGATGACCGACGAGGGCAACCCCGGCGGCGGTGGCTCGTGCGGCAGTGGCATCGGCGTGTGTACGCCGGGCACGCTGACCTGCACCGGCGGCTCGCTGATGTGCATCGGCGGCAACGCCGGCACCGGCGAAGCGTGCAACGGCCTCGACGACGACTGCGACGGCGTGGTCGACGACAACCCGGGCGGGCTCGGCCTTTCGTGCGGCACGACGGATGTCGGCGAGTGCAGCTTCGGCTCGACGATCTGCTCGAACGGCACGGTCCAGTGCGCCGGTGAGATCGGGCCCGCGACCGAGGTCTGCAATAGCCTCGACGACGACTGCGACGGCACCGCCGATGACATGCCGGTCGATGCCGGCCAGGTCTGCGGCAGCTCGATCGGCGCCTGCGACCCCGGCGCCTTCGTGTGCACGATGGGCATGCTCGTGTGCACCGGCGGCGTCGGCCCGACGGCCGAGGCATGCAACGCGATCGACGACGACTGCGACGGTAAGGTCGACGAGATGGTCCCCGGCGAAGGCCTGGCGTGCGGTGCCGGCATGGGCCCGTGCAGCGGCGGCCTGACCAAGTGCATCAATGGCGCGATGGAGTGTGTCGGCGGGACGAGTGGCGGCACCGAGACCTGCAACCTGATCGACGACGACTGCGACGGCACGATCGACGAGGGCGATCTGTGCGCCGGCGGCATCTGTGACAACGGCTCGTGCGCTGCGCCGTGCTTCCCGGGCGAGTTCCCGTGCCCGCAGGGCAAGAAGTGCGAGAACAACTTCTGCGTCGCCGACCCGTGCTTCGGCGTGACCTGCCCCGCCGGCCCGAACAACGAGCTGCAGGCGTGCCGCGACGGCCTGTGCTCGCCGGTGTGCCCGACGATCACGTGCCCGGGTAGCCTCGTGTGCCGCGGTGTCGACGGCGTGTGCGTGCCCGATACCTGCGAGTACCTGCCGAAGTGCGGCCCCGGCGAGCTGTGCGTCAACAGTCAGTGCACCTCGGATCCGTGCGCGGGCGTGACGTGCCCCGCGGAGCAGTTCTGCCGCGAGGGCGGCTGCGTCGCGAGCTGTCAGGGCGTGCAGTGCGGTCAGGGTCAGGTCTGCAGGGACGGCGCCTGCACCGCGACCGGCTGCGCGGTCGACTGCGGCGACGCCTACTGCGATCCGATGACGGGCATGTGCGTCGCCGACCCGTGCCAGGGCGTGCAGTGCCCGCCGCTCCAGGTCTGCGATCCCGCACAGGCCGCGTGCATCCCCGACCCGTGTCAGGGCATCGCGTGCCCGAGCGGCCAGGTCTGCGACTTCGGGCAGTGCGGCGTCGGTGCGAGCGGCGAGCTCGTCACCACCGGCGGCGGCGGCGGCTGCAACAGCGGCGGCGGGGAAGGCGCGATCGGGCTCGTGCTCGCGTTTGGCGCCCTCGTCCTGCGCAGGCGGAGACGGGCCGCAGTCCTCGCGGTCGCGATCGCGGCGGCGGTCCCCGCGTGCGACGTCAACGAGTACTGCCTGGCGTGCGCGCTCGCACCCGGGGACGGCGGCACCGGCGGCGACGGCGGCACCGACGGTGGCGACGGCGGCGACGGCGGCGGGCCGACGTGCGATCCGAACATGATCCGGCCCGAGACCTGTAACGGCGCCGACGACGACTGCGACACGCTGATCGACGAGACGATCGACAAGCAGAACGACGAGATGAACTGCGGCGCCTGCGGCGTCCAGTGCAACAAGCCGGGCGCGCAGACCACCTGCCAGAGCGGCGCGTGCGGGATCACGGGGTGCTTCCCCGGCTTCAACGATCGCGACGGGGACATCACCGGGCCGTACGCCGCATCGAACGGCTGCGAGTACATGTGCTTCCAGAGCAACGCGGGCGTCGAGGCCTGCGACGGGCTCGACAACGACTGCGACGGGCCGATCGACGAGACGTTCAACCTCGTCAGCGACGTCAACAACTGCGGCGCGTGCGGCCGCGTGTGCGACTTCTTCCAGGCGACCGCGACCTGCACGCTCAGCACGTGCGTGTTCAACCCGGCGACGGACTGCATGCCCGGCTACTCCGACGCGAACGGGATCCAGACGGACGGCTGCGAGTACCAGTGCTCTCCAACCAACGGCGGCATCGAGACCTGCGACGTGCGCGACAACGACTGCGATGGCCTCGTCGACGAGACGTTCAACCTGACCACCGACACCAACAACTGCGGCCGCTGCGGCCTCGTCTGCCAGTTCCCGCACGCGACCGCGTCGTGCGCGGCGAGCATGTGTACGTACAACCCGGCGACCGACTGCCAGGCCGGGTTCATCGACGTCAACGGCATGCGGATCGACGGCTGCGAGTACGCGTGCACGGCGACCGGCGCCGAGCTGTGTGACGGCATCGACAACGACTGCGACGGCATCGCGGATGACAATCCGATCAACACCGGCGGCCCGTGCGCGAGCACGACCCCGCCGCAGGGTGCATGCATCGCGAACGGCACGCAGGTGTGCGCCGGCGGCGCCTTGATCTGCAGCGGGGCGACCGAGGCGGCCGCGGAGAGCTGCGACAACGTCGACAACGACTGCGACAACACCGTCGACGACGGCCTGACCCAGTCCTGCTACACGGGCCCGCTGGGCACGAGCGGCATCGGCCGGTGCACGCCGGGCCTGTCGACCTGCGCGGCCGGCTCGTTCGGCGCGTGCGCCGGCGAGTTCACGCCGATCACCGAGCTGTGCAACAACCTCGATGACGACTGCAACAGCGTCGTCGACAACGGCCCCGGCGGCATGGCGATCACGCAAGGCTGTTACGGCGGCCCGGTGGGCACCGCCGGCGTCGGCACGTGCGTCAGCGGGACCCAGACCTGCGCCGTCGGCGCGTTCGGCACCTGCGTCGGATCGATCGTGCCGCGCGCCGATGTCTGCGGCGACAACCTCGATACCGACTGCGACAACCTCAGCGACACGGCCGAGGGCTGCCTCGCGCTCGATCCCGAGGTGCGGATCGACGAGGCGACCGCGGGTAGCCAGCACTCGTACGACGTCGTGCTCGCGCGCGGCACCGGCGGCAACGTCTACGCGGCGTGGAGCCAGCTGGTCAGCGGCGTCACCGAGGTCCACTTCCGGCGCTCGACCAACGGCGGCGTGACGTGGGGCACGATCATCAACGTCACGTCGGGCGTCACCCCGACGGCCGTCAAGCCGCTGCTCGCGGTGCAGGCGGCCACGGCCACCACCGATCGCGTCGTCGTCGCCTACCAGACGGTGTCCGGTGGCGTCCGCGACATCCGCGTGGCGTTCTCGGCCGACAGCGGCGCGGCGTTCACCAACTCGACGACCGCGACGCTCGACGCGTCGGGTGACTCGTTCCACCACGCGGTCGCGATCCGCAACCTCGAGGTCGTCGTCGCCTGGGAGCGGCTCAACACCACCACCCTGATCCGCGACGTGATGCGCGCGACGTCGACGAATGGTGGCTCGACGTTCGCCGCCGAGGTCCAGGTCAACGTCGGCAGCCCGGCGACCCGGTTCGCGGGCCGCCCGGCCGTCGGGTTCACCGCGAGTGGCCGCGTCGTCTACGTCTGGCGCGAGCAGCGCGGCACGCGCGCGACCCGCGACATCTTCGCGACGTCGACCGCCACGGCCAGCGCGGTCCCGGCCGCGGACCTGCTGCTCGACAGTGACACCCTCGATCGCCGCGACAGCGACTTCCCGGTCCTCGCCGTCGCCGGCGAGAACGCGTACGTCGTGTGGCAGGACGTCTCGACGGTCGCCGGCGGCGGCTCGGACGTCGTCTACGCCCGCTCGCTCGACGGCGGCGCGGCGTGGGGCGGCGAGCGGATCATCGATGATCCGGTCTCGGAGGTCTCGTCGTCGTTCACGCCGACGCTCGCCGTCGATCCGCGGACCGCGGTGGCGACCGACGATGTCGTCGCGATCGCCTGGGAAGACCGCCGCCAGGGCACGCAGGTGTTTGCCTCGGTCTCGACCGACGCCGGCACGACGTTCTCGACCCCGCTCCGCGCGTCCAATGATGTCGGGGGCCCGATCGCGGGCACCACGAGCCTCCCGGTGCTCGCGGCGGCGGGCAGCGGCGTCCTGGCCGTGGCCTACCAGAACCAGCTGACCAACGACCGCGTCCACGTCTACGTCGCGACCTCGATCGACAACGGCGCGACCTGGTCCTACAACGACTCCCGCCTGGACACCGGCATCGGGTCGGCGATCCTCCCCGCGATCACCCCGACCACGGTCGGCGCCGAGCCGGGAGCGGTCACCGCGTGGACCGACTTCCGCACCGGCACGGGCATCAACGGCGACATCTACACGGCCGTCAGCCACTGATCCCCTGACTGTCAGGGGGATCCCGTAGATCGTACGTCGTGCGCATCTACTTCGTCGGCAGTCACGCGACCGGGAAGACCACCCTGTGCCGGTACGTCAGCCGGCGGTACGGCCTGCCGATGATCAGCGAGGTCGCCCGCGCGGTCCTCGCCGAGATGGAGACCGGGCTCGACGCCCTGCGGACCGACATGGACCTGGTCGCCGAGTACCAGGAGCGCGTGTTCGCGCGCCAGGTCGCGGTCGAGAAGCTCCACGAGGGGCGGTTCGTCTCGGACCGCGCGTTCGACAACCTCGCATACGTCGCCGAGCACACGACCAACGCGGCCGCGATGATGAACGACCAGCGGTTCCTCGACTACATGAAGTGGGTCCGCGAGGGCATCGTGTTCTTCCTGCGGCCCCACCAGTCGCTGCTCAAGGATGACGGCGTCCGCGCCGGGGTGTCGTGGGACTCGGTCCTGCGGATCGACGGCATGGTCAAGCTGATGCTCGAGCAGCACCGGATCAGCTACCTCCCGATCGAGAGCGTCTCGATGCAGGAGCGCGTGCGCGCCGTCGAGTTCGTCCTCTCGCGCTGCGGCCTCGGGCTTACAGATTCCGGGGAGACCAAGCCGCGGTCGCGCGCCCGGACGATCCCGCCGGTGCCAGCGGCGCCGGATGTCCTCCGGGCGAGCATCGAGTCGTGGCCCTACGCGCTCGTCGACGGCGGCGATCACGACGCCTGATCACGCCTCCCCGTGGCAGCGGACGCCCTTGGATCGGCGGCTGGTCGAGTCGCCACTTGCCCCGACGACGATCGACCTGTAAACAGGGGGCTCCGTCGCCATGCAATACACCGTTCGCAATCGCCGCCGCCTGCGCCCCACCACGGGTGAGCTGGTCCGCGCGACCGCGCCGGTCCTGGTCGCCCAGGCCGAGCAGCCGGCGCGCGCGGAGGGCTCCGGACTGCACCGCCGCCCGCTGGTCACCGAGATCAACCGCACCGTCCCGTTCCCCCACCGCGACCGCTAGCAGCGGGCTCGACGCGGGCCGTCGGGATCCGAACCGTCACTCCGAGCGGCGCCCGACACGCGCGAGCACGTCGGAGACCTGCTCGATGGTGAAGGGCTTGGCCAGCAGCACGATGTCGGAGCGCTCGACGAACGCTCGCGTGCGAGCGGTGACCGCGCCGCCCGTGATGAACAACAGCCGACGTACCACGTCGGGGCGCAGGCGTGAGAGCTCGGCGTGGACCCCGGGGCCATCGAGGTCGGGCATCATGAGATCGCACAGCACGGCGTCGAACGGCGGACCGCTCGACGCGAGCGCGACGCCAGCGCGGCTACTTTCGGCCTCGACGACCACGTAGCCCTGCGTCGAGAGCATGGTCGCGAGCACGCTCCGGAGCAGGGGCTCGTCGTCGATCACGAGCACGCGCTGGCCCGCGGCGATCGGGGTCGGGTGCACGACCGGTTCGCTCACACCTGCCACCGGCGGCGCCGCCGGCAGGACCACCGAGAACGTCGTGCCGGCGCCCTGCGTGGTGTCGACCTCGATCCGGCCGTGGAGCGACGCGACGATGCTCTGGCACACCGAGAGCCCCAGGCCGGTGCCGTCGCCGATCGGCTTGGTGGTGAAGAACGGATCGAACAACCGCGGCAGCACGTCGGGCGAGATCCCGGTGCCGTTGTCCTCGACCTCGATCGCGACCTCGCCGGTGGGAAGCCGCCGGGTCCGGACGACGATCTGGTTGTCTGCCGCCGGCCGGTCCGGCATCGCATGGCTCGCGTTGATGATCAGGTTGACGATCACCTGCCCGAGGCGCGACTCGTTGGCGATCACCGCCGGCGTGTCGTCGGCATACTCCGTCGTCACCGAGGCGCGGTGGCGCACCAGCGACGACACGATCCGGATCGCGGCGTCGCACACGACGCGCAGCTCGGTCCGCGCGCCGACGTCCTCCTCCGGGCGGGCGAACGCGCGCAGATCGGCGACCACGCCGCGGATCCGCTCGAGCCCGTCGAGGATGTGTGCCAACGACTCGCGCAACAGGGGTTCGACCGCAGGAACGTCCCGCAGCCGCCGGCGGATCAGCTCGACGTTGCCGAGGACGTACGTGAGCGGGTTGTTGATCTCGTGGGCCACGCCCGCCGCGAGCGTGCCCGCGGCGATCAGGCGGTCGGCGAAGCGCAGCTTGGTCTCGACCAGCTTCTTGTCGGTGAGGTCGGCGACGGTGCCGAACACGTGGCTCCGCCCGCTCGCCCGGTCGCTGACCACGCGGCCCTTGACGTGGATCCAGCCGAGCTCCCCCGAGGGCCGGAAGATCCGGTACTCGGCCTCGAACGGCTCGCCTCGCTCCACGGCCACGCGGATGGCCCCGGCGACGCGATCGCGGTCGTCCGGATGGATCCGCTCCGTCCATGCCGCGGTGGCGATCTCGCCCTGCCCGGGTAGCCCGAGGAGCTGGCCGAGCCCCTCGGAGAGCCGTACGCGGCCGGTCGACGGATCCGAGCGCCAGATCCCGACCCGCCCGGCATCGAGCGCGAGCTCGAGCCACTCCTCGCGCTCGCGCAGCGCCGTCACGGCCCGCTCGGTCTCCGCGAGCTGTTGCTCGAGCGCGACATTCTTGGCGACGATCTCGGCGGCCTGTTGCTCGAGCTCGTCGAGGGCCGCGGCGGCACCGGCGGCCACGCGGAGCACTCGACGCGCCCGCGAGAACAACGTCTGGTCGCGCGGCATCACCACGTCGTAGCGAGCGTGGTGCGGCGTGGCCTCGGGATCGATCCGCACCGTGGCGAGCGGCAGCCCCTGGAGCCCGGGCAGGTTGCGGAGGACACCGACGACGAAGCGCAGGGTCGGCAGGGAGCCCACGCGCGACGGATCGATCGTGAGCGTGAACCGTGCCGTGTCGTCACCGCGAGGCTCGAACCGCGCCGTGATCACCCTCAGGTGGCGGCTCAGCCCCCATCGCGCGAGCAGCGCGTACACGTCGCGGACCGAGAGGAATGCGTTCGCGAGCTGGACGAACTGGTGGCCCGTGCGAGCGCCAGCGCCGGCCACGAACAGCTGCTCGGTCTGGTCGACGCCGCATGCCTGTTCGGCGCGGGCCATCATCTCCACCCAGGTCTCCCAGCTGATCCGGCCGCGGCGCGCCTGGACCTGCGCGAGGGTGACCGGCAGGCCGGCCCACAACGAGCTCCCATCGACGCCTCGATGGACGAGCGCGTCGAGCAGCAGGGCGGCGGTCTGCGCGCTGACCTCGTTCAAGCGGACACACGATAGCGCGGCTGGTGGAACCGCGCGATCGCTCGCGCGATGTGCGGGCGCCCGCCTCCCCGCCCCCCTCGGCCGACAAGTCCGAGTGGTGCTCGATGCCCAGGCGAGAGCGAGCGAGCGAGCTCAGCTCGGAGAGGACCACGGGCGCGCGGTCTGCACATGCTCGGGCAGCCTCCCGGCTCGCAACTCGGGGCCCAGCACGAGGAATCTCCCGGATCCTCGTGCTATCGTCGTCGTCGAGCGGGATGGCCGACGACACCGCACAGACGCCGTTGACCGACGCGCTCGAAGAGCGGGTCGTGGTGTTCCGGCAGCAGCCGGAGGCCAAGGGCTTCGCGCAATTGCGGCAGGAGCTCCGCGACGCGGGGCGCGGCGAGCTACTCGCGGAGCTGTGCGCGACCTGGGCCGTGCACGAGCGCGATCCGGTGCGCGCCGCGGACGCGTGGTCCGAGGCCGGCGAGGCGATGGCGGTGCTCGGCGAGATGGAGACCGCGATCGAGTACCTGCGCTCGGCGCTCGATCTCGATCCGACCAACGATCGAGCATCGGATCGACTGCTCGAGATCGTCGAGCCCCATGACCCGGCGGCGGCGGTCGAGATCATCGAGCAAGAGCTGACCGAGCTCGCCAAGCGCTCCGGTGCGGGCGCGAAGGCGAAGGCCGAGGTCACGCAGCGGCGCGCGGCGCATCACCGGCGCGCGGCGGAGCTGTGGAACGATCACCTCGGCCGTGTCGATCGCGCGCTCTGGCACTGGCAGCAGGCGTGGAAGCTCGAGCCGCAGCGCACCGAGGCCCTCGAGGCCGCGCGCCGGCTCTACATCTCGCTCGGCGACGCGGGGATGGTCGCGAAGCTGTACCAGGCGGAGCTCGAGGTGCTCGGCAACCACAAGGACACGGCCGGCCGCCGCTCGCAGATCCGGTTCGAGCTCGGCAAGCTCGCGCTGCGGGCCAAGGATCTCGAGGCCGCGGCGAACCACCTCGAAGAGGCGGCGAAGCTCGACCCGAACGCGGACGACATCGCCGAGAAGCTCGCCGAGGTCTATTCGACTCCGGGGTTCCGCGAGGGGCAGACGCGGCACAAGGCCGGGGAGCTGTTCGTCGAGCTCGGCCGCCAGCGAATCAAGACGCGCGACGATGCGACCGGCATCAACTACCTGCGGCGCGCCGTCGGGATCGATCCGTACTCGAAGGGCTCGTCGGAGGCGCTCCAGGAGGCGCTCCAGGAGTCGTCGCAGTGGCAGGAGCTCGATCGCGCGCTCCGTCACCGCAGCACCGTGGTCACCGATCCCGCCGAGCGGGCGGCGGTGCTGCGGCGCCGCGCGGCGCTGTATCGCAACCAGCTCCCCGATCGCGCCGGCCTGATCGAGGTGCTGAGCGAGCTCGTCGCGTACGAGCAGCCGGGCAGCAAGGCGTCGCACGAGCTCCGCGACCTGCTGCGCGACGATCAGGACTGGGAAGCGATGTCCCGCCTGATGGAGGCAGAGATCAACGCGCTCGCGCAGAACCCCGAGACGCCGGCCGAGGCGATCGTCGCCGAGATCCTCGAGCTCGCGACGGTCGCGCGCGAGCACATGGGCGACCGAGATCGCGCCGCCGAGCTGCTGCACCAGGCGCTCGGCGTCGATCCGATGCACGAGGAAGCGCTCGCGCGGTACGTCGATCACTTCCGCGAGCGCCGCGACTGGCGCGGCCTGATCGATCTCTACGAGTTCGCGCTCGACAACGCGCGCGAGGCGGGCGTGCCACCCGACGAGCTCGTGCGCCGCCTCGAGGAGATCGCGCAGCTCGCGGAGCTCCGGCTCGGCGACATCGATCGCTCGCTCGAAGCGTGGAACCGGATCGCCGAGCTCGAGCCCGACAGCCCGAAGGTCGCCGAGGCGATGCGCCGGCTGGTCGCGCGCTCGAAGATGTGGCAGCAGCTGGTCGCCAGCCTCGAGCACGAGCTCGCGAACGCGAACGATCCGATCCAGAAGATCTCGATCCTCAAGAAGATGGCGCAGACGTATCGCGAGCGGCAGATCGATCCGCGCCGCGCGATCGAGCTGTACGAGCAGATCCTCGCCGAGAACCCCGGCGACGACGCGACGCTCAAGGCCCTCACCGAGCTGTACGAGCGCGAGGGCGATGACGCCGGGCTCGCGCACTCGCTGCGCCGCACCCTCGATCTCGAGGAGCGCCGCGTCGTCGAGGCAATGCAGCGCGCCGGCAAGCCGAAGGACGCACCGAAGGAGTGGCCGGTCGCCAAGCGCTCCGAGCGCCTGACCCAGCTCCGCCGCCTCGCGCAGCTGTACGAGACGCGGCTCGCCGACGTCGACGGGGTCGTCTACGCGTCGAGCGCCGTGCTCGAGCTGCTGTCCGGCGATCGCGATGCGCTCGAGAGGATGGAGCGCGTCCTCGAGAAGGCCGGCGATCCGCGCCTCGAGCAGACCCTCGAGTACCACGCCGCCGCATCGGGCTCGCCGGGGGAGCGCGCGAAGCTGCTCAAGCGCCTCGCCAAGCTCGCGGCCGCGCGCCAGGACGATGTCGCCGCGCTCGATCGTTGGGAGCAGACGATGAAGGCGTCGCCGTCGGATCCCGACGCACTCGCGGCGCTGTCCGAGCTGTACGAGAAGTTCCAGCGCTGGCCCGAGCTCGCGCAGGTGATCGAGCGGCTCGACGGTGGACGCCCCTTGCCCGCCCCCGGCACGACCGAGGCCGCGGTCCGCGCGCTCGAGCTCGAGCGCTACGCGACGGTCGTCGACACGCACCTCCAGGATGGCCCCCGCGCGATCAAGGCGTGGCACCGGCTGCTCGAGCTCACGCCGCGCAACCGCACCGCGCTCGACGCGCTCGTCCGCCTCTACCGCACGGCGACGAAGTGGCGCGAGCTCGCCGACGTCCTCGGCGCACAGATCCTCTCGTTCTCGCAGCTGGTCGCACCCGATGATCGCGAGCGCGCCTGCGCCGCGGCGATGGAGCGGGCGGAGATCCTCGAAGAGCGGCTCGGCGCACCGGCCGAGGCGATCAAGGTGCTCGATCACCTGATCCACGAGCTCAACCCGAATCACCTCGAAGCGCACACCGCGCTGCGTCGCCTGCACGAGGCGCGCGGTGACTTCGACGCGGCCGTGCGGATCGCCGAGCGCGAGATGTACCTGTCGCCGGAGCCCGAGCGGAAGGTCGCCCGGGGTCTCGAGATCGGCATGGTCTGCCGCGACCGCCTCAACAACCCGACGCGCGCACTGCAAGCATTCAAGCGGGTGCTCGAGCTCGATCCCGAGCAGGAGGAAGCGCTCGCCGCGACGGCGGAGCTCCTCGCCCGGCTCGGCCGGTGGAAAGAATACGTGATGATGCTGGAGCGCTCGCTCCTGCTGCTCCCCGGCCCGGACGCCCCCGACGCCGCTCACTTTGCCGAGGAGCGCCGGACGATCGTGCAGCGGATCGCCGCCGCGACCGCGGACAAGCTCGCCGATCCGAAGGGCGCGTTCCGCTGGTGGCGCCGCGCACATGACGAGGCGCCCGACGAGCAGACGCTCGCCGACGTCCGGCGCGCCGCCGAGGCCTATGGCCTGTGGCGCGAGCTCGCCGAGGTCCTGACCGACGAGCGCAAGCGCCTCGTCGCGATCGTTACCTCGGGGGTCGGGCCCGGCGAGCCCGACCGGTTCGTCGCGCTGTCTCGCGAGCTCGCAGGGCTCTGCGAGCGCCGCCTCGGCGACAAGCCACGCGCGATGGCGGTCACCGCCGAGGCCCTCGTCGTCGCACCGCGCGATGCATCACTGCTCTCCGAGCTCGACCGCCTCGCGCTCGAGATCGATCAGCGCGCGGCCTGGAAGTCACTGCTCGACGCGTACGAGGTCGCGCTGCTCGCAGCCGCGCCCGCGGAGCGCGTCGACCTGTATCTCCGCCGCGCCAAGATCCTCGACGAGCGCGTCAACGATCCCAAGGCCGCCGTGGTGGACGTGCTCGCCGCGTTCTCGTGGGCTCCGGATCGCGACGACCCCCGTGAGGTCCTCGTCGCGCTCTCGAGCAAGGCGCGGTCGTGGAACGAGGTCGTCGCCGTCGACAGTGCGCTGATCGAGCGCGCGTCGACGTCCGAGCGCCGCGTCGAGCTGCTCCGGCGCAAGGCCCACGTGATCGAGGAGCAGCTCAAGGACGCCCCCCGCGCGTTCCGGACGCACCTGATCGCGCTGCTGCTCCAGCCCGACGACGCCGACACCGCATCGCACCTGTGGCGGCTCGCGCGCGTGATCGGCAAGTACCGCGACACCGACAAGACGCCGCATACGGAGCCGCCGCCCGCGACGATCCAGGCCGAGGTCGCGATCGCCGAGGCGGTCGCCGTCTCGACGCGCGCTCAGCCGGGCCGGACGATCCCGCGCCGCCTGCAGACCGAGCCGCTCGCGGACGCGGACCTCGGCGTCGGCGACACGACCGATGCTCAGCTCGACCTCAGCGTCGGCGACTCGACCCAGCCGCTCGATCTGACCGAGATCGAGATGGGGGCCAACCGGGCGAGCGCGCAGAAGATCGTCCCGACCGGCGAGTTCGTGCAGGAGAACCGGACGATGGCGCTCGATCAGAGCGAGCTGTCGAAGATGATGATCGTCCCGCCGCGGCTCCCCGCCGGCGCGAAGGGGCCACCGCCACCTCGGCCCGCGGGTTCCCCGCGGGTGGCTCCGCCGCGCCCGCCGTCGAGCAAGGGTCCGCCGACGCCCCCGCCGCGCGCGCGCTCCGCCACCAACGCGCCGCCGCTGCCCGGCGCGCCGCCGCTGCGCAAGGCGCAGGCGAGCGTCCGTCGCGCGCCGCTGCCGACGCTGCCGAACCGCGCGTTCGAGTCGCCGTGGGAGGAGCTCGCGGTCACGTACGAGAGCATGCCGATCACCGACGCGGCGTCGCGCCTGCGCTGGCTGTACCGCGCCTCCGAGGTGTGGGAGACCGGCGGCAAGGACATCACGCGCGCATTCGACGCCCTCGCGCGTGCGTTCGCCCAGGCACGGACCACGCCCGGTGGCGACACCGAGGTGCGCGCACGGCTCCACCGCGTCGCGCAGGAGCACAAGGCGTGGGACCGCCTCGCCGACCTCTACGAGGGCATGGCCGAGGACGCGGACACCGCGGTGGCCGCCGCGGATCTCCTGATGGAGGTCGCGACGATCCGCACCGAGCAGAAGAAGCCACGCGAGGCCGAGGCGCAGCTGCGCCGGATCCTCGGCATGCTGCCGAACGAGCCCGTCGCGCGCGCGCGGATCGAGGAGCTGTACCGGGCCGAGGGTCGCTGGGTCGAGCTCGCGGCCTCGCTCGAGGAGCGCACCGATCCGCGCCTGGGCACCGCTGCGCCCGAGGCGGAGCGCCCGCTGCTGCTACGCGAGCTCGCGCAGATGTACGTCGAGAAGCTGCAACGCCCGCACGACGCGATCGATGCGTTCGAGCGCCTGCGCATGCTCGCGCCCGCCGACACCACGGTGCTGTTCCAGCTCGCGGATCTCTACGTCTCGGTCGCGCGGTGGTCGAAGGTGATCGAGACGCTCGCCCGGGTCGGCGAGGTCGCCGAGGGCAGCCCCGAGGCGCGCGATGCGCTGCGCCGGATCGCGACGATCTACGTGACCGAGCTCGAGCTGCCGGATCGAGCGCTCGAGGCCTACAACCAGATCGTCGCGACGTGGCCCGACGACGTCGAGGCGTGGGCGGCGCTCGACACGATCTACACCACGAACGCGCGTTGGAACGACCTCGCGGACGTCCTCCGTCGCCGCGCCGCGCTCGAGCGCGATCCCGCGACCCGCGCCCAGCTGCTGTCGCGGCGCGCGCAGGTCCTGCTCGAGTGGCTCGGGCTCGCCGAGGAGGCTGCCGCCACGCTGCGCCACGCGCGGACGATCGCCCCCGATGACCACGCGCTCGCCGACCAGCTCGTGACCGCGCTGGTCAAGGCGGGTCGCGATCGCGAGGCCGCCGCGATCCTCGAGGGTCGGATCGAGGCGATGACGTCCACCGATCCCGAGGTCAGCGTGCCGCGTGGCGATCTCGCTGCGCTCCACATCCGCCTCGCGCAGCTCCGGCTCGAGCGCCTCGACGACAAGGCCGGCGCGCGCGCCTCGATCGACTTGGCCCTCGCGCTCGTGCCCGAGCACCCGACCGCGCTCGCCGTGCTCGCGAACGTCGCGTCGCCCGACGACGATCCACGCGCGTTCGCGGATGCCAAGCTCCGCGAGGCCGACAGCGCCAAGGATGACGACGTCCGGATCGCCGCGCTGATGGCCGCCGGCGACGTGCTGCAGTCGCGCGTCCAGGACACCGCCGGTGCGCGCGCCGCGTACGAGCGCGTGCTGACCCAGCGCCCCTATCACTCCGATGCGACGTGGGCGCTCGCGGGCCTCGTCGAGAAGGGTGGCGATCCCGAGACCGCCGCGCGCGTGCTCGAGAAGCGGCTCGAGGACGAGTCGCTGACGCCTCCCGAGAAGGCGCGGATCATGACGCAGCTCGCGGCGCTGTCGCGCGCGGCCGGCGTCGAGCCCGCCGCCGAGCGCCGCCTGCTCGAGGCACTCGGGTGCGTCCCCGATCACCTCCCTGCGATCGTGGCGCTCGCCGACTTCTACGCCGACGCCGAGCGCTGGACCGACCTCGAAGCATTCCTCCGCGAGGTCCTCGACGGGACGCTGCTCGCGGCCGCCCCCGCCGCGCTGATCGCCGATCTACATCGCCGGATGGCGAACGCGCACGAGAAGCTCGGCCGCGACGAGGACGCCTACCAGACGCTGGTCGCCGCGGATCGACTACACCGCGGACACCTCCTGATCAAGCTCGCGCTGGGCGAGAACCGCTACAAGGCGCGGCGCTGGCGCGAGGCGGCGCTCCACCTGTCCCCGCTCGCGACCCATGACGACGCGGCGCGCTACCCGAGCGAGGTCGCGCAGGGCCTCTATCACGCGGCGCTCGCCGAGATCCGCAGCCTGCGCCCCGAGAATTCGCCGCCGCTGTACGCGCGCGCGCTCGAGCTCAAGCCGAACTACGCGCCCGCGCTCCAGGCCCTCGCCGAGATCGCGATGGAGCAAGGCGACCACACCAAGGCCGCCGACCTCCTGACGCGGCAGGCGACCGCGACCGAGGAGCCGATCGAGCGGATGCGCCTGTTCGAGGCGCTCGGCGACATGGCGCTGCTGATGCTGCACGACGAGGAGCGCGCGCGGACCTGCTTCACCGCCGCCGTCGCCGCCGCGCAGCCGATCGAGGCGAAGCACGTCCCGCTGCTCGAGAAGCTGCTCGAGCGCCAGGACCTCGCTGGCGATCACCCGGGCGCCGCGCGCACCGCCGAGCTGATGGCCGCGTTCGGCTCGACGCCCGCCGATCGCTGCTCGCGCTATCTCCGCGCCGCGCGCGACTACCTCGGCGCCGGTGATCGCGTGCGTGCCCGCGCCGCCGCCGATCGCGCGGTCGAGAGTGATCCGTACGACGTCGATGCCGTCGACCTCGCGTCCGGGCTCGCGATCGATCAGAGCGACGTCGAAGGCGCGGCCGGGATGTTGACGCGCCTGCTGACCGCGAAGGACGACCGCAGCGGCGCCGGCGCCGTCCAGCAGGGCCGCCGCGCGATGCTGTCGTATCGCCTCGGTCTCGCGCGCCACCAGCGCGGCGATAGCCGGCAGGCGCAGCCCGCCTACGAGCGGGCGATCCAGATCGCGCCGGGCTCCGAGGGCGCGACCCAGGCGCGGCGTGGCCTCGTCGAGCTCGCGCGGGCGAGCGACGATCCGGCGCGCCGCGAAGCCGTCGTCGGGCACCTCCAGGCGATCACCGCCGCGACCGGCGCCCTGCCCGATCTGGTGGCGTGGGCCGAGGAGCTGCGCCGCACCGACAAGCCAGACGCGGGGCGGGCGACGCTCGATCTCGCGGCCGCGTGCGGGCACACACCCGACGTCCACCAGAGCGCGTTCCTCTCGATCCACAAGCCCTACGCGATGCGGGACGACGAGTCGTATCGGGCGGTCATCGATCCCACCGAGCGCGCGCTGCTCGGCGGGGGAGAGGCCGCGGAGGCGTCCCTCGCGCCGATCGCGGCGGCGCTCGCCGAGGCCGCGGCCCTGCTGTGGCCCGATCTCGAGGACGCCCTCGCCCGCGGTGGCGCGGCCGGTGCACGCCGGGTTCCGGCGACCCAGCACACTCCGGCGACCGCGATGTTCTCGCGCCTGACCACGGTGCTCGGCACCGGCGCGGTGATGCTCTACCAGCGCGACGCCGGTCCCGATGTCACCGTGATCTGCGCGGCGACACCGACGATCGTCCTCGGGCCTCGGTTGGCGCTTGATTCCGGCTCCAGCGGCGTCCCGTCGGACGTCGTCCGCGCCCAGCTCGCGCGCGCGGTCGAGCTGACCCGCCCGGAGCACGTCGTGTTCGCCGGCATGCCGCTCGCCGATGCGACGCGCCTGCTGGTCTCCGTGATCCGGCTGTTCGGCCCGCAGCCGCTGCGCGACGCCGCGCAGGGGCTGGTCGAAGATGCCGATGTCCAGCGCGGTCACGACGAGCTGGTCAAGGCCGCGCTGTCGGTGAAGCTCCGCACGCGCCTCGAGCAGGTGCTCGCACAGATGTCGCTGTTCGTCCTCGACGTGCGCCACTACCTCGCGGCGTGCGAGCGCACCGCGGATCGCGCCGCGCTGCTGCTCGGTGGTGACGCCAGGACGATCGTCGACCTCGCGACCTCGCGCGGTGCGACCCCGCAGCACCTGATCACCGCGATCGGCCAGCCCGGGTGGCTGCCGCTGCGGACCAAGCTCGGCGTCGGCGTCCGCTGATCACGACGAGCGCGACGCTCGCGACGAGCCGGTGGAGCCTCACACCCCCATCGTCCTGCGTGCTAGGCTGCCGTGCGATGTACCTCGGCATCGTCAAGGGCACGGTCGTGGCCGACCGCAAGGCCACCGGCCTCGAGGGCACCAAGCTGTTGCTCGTGCAGCCCGTCGACGAGCACGGCGCACCGGTCGGGGACGTCCAGGCCGCGGTCGACCGCGTGCAGGCAGGCGTCGGGGACCTCGTCTACCTCGTCGGGTCGCGCGAGGCCGCGCTCGCGTGCGATCCGTGGTTCGTCCCGGTCGATGCGGCGATCGTCGGCATCGTCGATGGCATCGATGTCCCGGGAGCGCGACCGTGAAGTGCTGTCGCGTCGTCGGACCGATGTGGGCCACGGTGAAGCACCCCGCGTTCGCGGGCCGTACGCTGTTCGTCGTCCAGCCACTCGACGAGCGAGGCACCGACGCCGGCGCCAGCTTCGTCGCGATCGACCATGTCCAGGCCGGCGTCGGCGACAAGGTGCTGGTGCTCACCGAGGGGAACGGCGTCCGCCAGATCCTGAAGATGGGCGATCAGGTCCCGATCCGGTCGATCATCGTCGGGATCGTCGATCACGTGGAGACCGGCGCGTGAGAGGCGGGCATCCGCTCCGTCACCAGATCGCCGACGTCGCTCGCCACCTCCACACGCGCGGCTGGGTCGCGAACCACGATGGCAACGTCACCGCCCGCGATGGCGCACGCTTCGTCGCGACACCGACCGCGACCTCGAAGCGGCTGATCTCGGATCGCGAGCTGATCGAGGTCG
>Ga0102851_10000717_pt1 | contig 17520 bp, 16 predicted proteins | sample Mud3Dept3metaG_FD_79558 | JGI IMG/M metagenome (GOLD analysis project Ga0102851, IMG submission 79558) | Freshwater wetland microbial communities from Ohio, USA, analyzing the effect of biotic and abiotic controls - Mud 3 Core 4 Depth 3... | ecosystem: Environmental > Aquatic > Freshwater >... | reverse complement strand
GCATGGATACGGCGGTGATGAGCGGGACGAAGAGAAAGAAGTAGAGCAGCGGGACGCCGAGATTGAGACCCACACCGATCAAATAGTATGTGACGATGATCAGCGCCTGGAGGAGGGCGGACAGAAGGAAGGCCTGCGCGAGAGCTCGATGGTGCCGACGGTACCGCTGGACGGCATCCACCAGACCGTGCAGCTTCGCCTGGAAGCGCGCCAGCCCGATTACGCTCAGAACACCGGACACCCGCGTCGTAAGCCTGCCATTGAGGAGCACGATCATGACGCCGGTGAAGCACGCAACGACCGTAAGAATCGCCAACGCCACCGGGGGGTCGTTGAGGGTGCGGTAGGAAAGCGTCAGGGCCGTCACCGCTATCAGCATGAGCGCCGCAAACCCGGCCAGACGATCCACCAGGATGGAGGCGATGGAGGCGTCGTTGCCGCGGGTCAGCTTGTAGATCAGGTATCCGCGCACGATGTCCCCGCCGATGACCGTGGGCAGAAACAAATTGAAAAAGGCGCCTTGGAAGTAGACGAGCCCGAGCCGCCACAGGCTTAGATGGATGGATTCGGCCCGGAGCAAGCGCTGCCACCGGAGGATACTGATGACATATCCCAGCACGTACAGTGCGCCGCATCCGAGGAGCAGGGACAGGGGCAGCGTCTGCAGGCTGCGGAGGAACGCGGCCCGGTCCACCCGCCAGAACAGTATGCTCAGGAGGACGCTGCTGACCGTGAGTTTGACCAGGAAGGCGACGCGAGCCGGTCGGCGCGGCGCGGCAGGCAGTTCCATCATCGCTCGAGGGCGGGGCGCCCTTCCACCCGCTTGATCATGTAGATGGGCTTCTGCTGTGACTCGTGGTAGACGCGCACCAGCAATTCGCCCAGGAGCCCCATGACAATGAATTGGACCCCGACCACGATGAGCAGGACGGCGAGGAAGAGGAGCGGGCGCCCGCCGATCTGGGCGCCCCAGAAGAGCTTCAGGGCGGTCAGGTAAAAACCGATGAGCCCGCCGGCAGTCGCGGCGCAAATCCCGAGCATCCCGAAGACCTGGATCGGCTTGGTGGCGAAGCTCAGTAGGAACTTGACCGTGATGAGGTCCAAGATGACGCGCAGCGTGCGCGTGATCCCGTACTTGGACCGTCCAAAACGCCGTGGACGGTGGTGCGTCTCCACCTCCACGAGCGTGATCCCCATCCAGCTCGCGATGGCCGGGATGAAGCGGTGCATCTCTCCGTAGAGGTGGAGATGCTCGACGACCTCGCGGCGGTACGCCTTCATCGTGCACCCGTAATCGTGCAACCGGATGCCGGTCACCGTGGAGATGAGCCAGTTGGCCAGCATGGACGGCAGCCGCCGACTGACGAAGGGATCCTGCCGATTCTTGCGCCAGCCGCTGACGATGTCGTAATCCTTTGCCAGGGCCAGCAGTCGCGGGATGTCCGCAGGGTCGTTTTGGAGATCCCCATCCAGGGGCACAATGACGTCTCCCCGGGCGTGATCGAAACCCGCCGAGAGCGCGGCCGTTTGCCCGAAGTTTCGACGCAAGGCGACGAGGACCCAGCGCGGATCCGCCGCCCGAACCGATTCGAGTCGGGACCACGAACCGTCCGTCGATCCGTCGTCCACGGCGATGACCTCGTACCGGATGCCGTGCGGGTCCAGCGCCGCCCGAATCTCTTCAGCGAGGATTGGGACATTCTCCTCCTCGTTGAAGATGGGGATGACGATGGACAGCGTGGGTCGCTCGGGGTCCGTCACGCGATGCTCCTCAGAATCCCGCAAAAGGCCGACTCGGAAACCCGCGGAACTCCTCACCCCTGAATATCGAATAGGTGTGCAGCGCACGTCCGTGGCGCGAGATCGTCAGCGTCCGCACCCGTTCCAGCGTCCGAAAGGCGTTGCGAAGAGTCTCCGGGGGATCCGCTGCGCCGTACATGACGAATACACCGTTACGGCCGATCAGTGTCTCCCAGTCGCCCCAGAGGTCGTATTGGTTCATGCGGCGGCCAAAATTGGCGTTGTACACGGTGGGCTGTCCTGGCACGTAGAAAGCCAGCTGGCTGGCGATCTGGTATCGGTCGCTGGCCAAGAACGGGCGATCTCCCGTGCTCGCCACGATCTCGCCGACGGCGCGGCCGAGTTCGGGCCATCCCAGCAACCGCTTGCCGACGAGGTCCAGGGCGCTCGGGACGCGCACCCCCGCCCACTCGAGGGCATCGGGGGAGAAGGCGAGCGGGAGCAGCAGCGCCGGCAGCATTATAGACACCACAAGGAATCGGCTCAAGCGACTTCGGGAATGCCGCCTGACGCCCGGCGCGAACCAGCTCTCATACCAGCCTGCGGCCGCCACAGTCGCGGTGAAGTAGGCATGCGCCGCCCAGTTCGCCTGGACCTTGCTCAGGAAGCCCCAAGCCTGGAAAAAGAGATAGACGGGCACCGAGGCGCAAACCAGCAGCAAGAGGTCATCGCGGTCGCGCCGGACGCCCTCGCGCCAAGCCCAGCTCGTGGCGAGGAGGAACACGACGAACAGGAGGGGGGACACCACACCGAACTGACTGGCGAGGAACTCTGGACCGCCGGCCAGTGCGGCAAGCAGCGATCGGTCGGCGCCCCCGCCCGCCTGGGTCACGACGTGCCTCAGGGAGTACCAGCCGTGGCGCGCATTCCACACGATCGCGGGGCTGAAGATCAGGAGTCCGAGTATGAGGGCTTCGTACGGCTCGCGGCGGCGGAGCCAGTGGCGGAGGCGCGGAGAGCTGATCAGCCACAGCACGACGCAGGGAACCAGCATGAACATCGTGTACTTGCTCAACAGCCCCAAGCCGAATGCGGCGCCGGCGCCGTACCAGGCCAGTTCCCCTTCGCGCGGCCGGACGCGGGACAGGCACAGCCATGCCAGGGCCCAGCAACACACGAAGGGCGGGTCAATGGTCATCAAGAGGGCGCCGACGGCATAGAGCGGCATCACGCTCAAGAGAACGACGCTTACAAAGGCCGCGCGCTCACTGTGGAAGACCCGACGCGTCAACGCATAACCGATGAAGGCCGTGAGGGTGCCCAAGAGGACGGCCGGCAGGCGCACCCAGAATTCCGTGTGGCCGCCCAGCCGCGTGCTCAGCGCGATCAGGTAGGCAACCATCGGCCCCTTGCTGTAATAGCTCCAGTCGAGGCGCCGGGACCACTCCCAGTAGTGCGCCTCGTCGGCTGACAACGGCCACCGGCCGCTGCCGATCATCCAGAGATGGAGGAGCGTCAGGGCAAGGATCCAGCCGAGAGCCAGGACGCGGTACGACTTCACGCGGCCGCCCCCTTGAGTTCCGGTGGGCGAACTGCTCCCACAGCGCGACGAGGGAAAGCCAGCAGCGCAAGCGGATGCACGCGGGCTCCAGTCTAGCGTCGAGCGGAGGGGTACTTGGCCTGCACTTGCCGATCCTTGGCCAGTACCTGGGCGGTTTGCCTCGCGCGGTAGGCGAGCAGTCGCCGCCGCAATCGAGAGTCGGTCAGAGCAAGGATCTGGACCGCTAAGAGCGCCGCGTTGCGGGCACCGGCTTTGCCGATGGCGACCGTGGCGACCGGGATGCCACCCGGCATCTGGACGGTGGCGAGCAGAGCATCCAACCCATGTAGGGTGCCCCCGTCCATGGGGACGCCGATGACGGGGAGGACGGTGTGGGCGGCCAGCACGCCCGCGAGATGCGCCGCGCCCCCGGCGCCGGCAATGAGCACGCGGAAGCCTCGCCCATCGGCCTCGCGGGCAAAACGCGCGACGCGATCGGGCGAGCGGTGCGCCGACGCGACGTGCAGTGCGAAGCGGACGTCGAACTCCTGCAAGATCTTCGCAGCCTCCTCCATGGTGGGAAGGTCGGAATCGCTCCCCATCAGGACGCCCACAAGAGCAGCGGGACTTCGATCTGTGCGGGGCATGAAGCCTCCCTCCGGCATGCGGACCGGTGGAAATGGAGAAGGGGGTGTCAGGTTGAGGGCGTGCGTTTCACGGCCTTGCGTCCGATATCTGTCCGGTAGTGTACCCCATCCCAGTGGATCGTCTCGACGGCGCGGTACGCGCGGTCGATGGCGTCCGGGATATCGTGCCCCAACGCCGTCACGCCCAGGACCCGACCGCCGTTCGTCACGATCGTATCATCCCTCCGTGCGGTGCCGGCGTGAAAGACCATCACGTCCGTCAGCGAAGCCGCGGCGGCGAGACCGGTGATCGTTTTGCCGGTATCGTGCGGGCCGGGGTATCCACCCGCCGCCATGACGACGCACACGGCGGGCTCCGATCGCCACCGGATCTCGACATCCCGCAACCGCTGGTCGACCACCGCTTCCAAGACCGGCACGAGGTCGCTCTCCATGCGCATGATCAACGGCTGGGCCTCGGGGTCGCCGAAGCGCACGTTAAACTCCAGCACCTTGGGGTCGCCGTCCCTGATCATCAGTCCGGCGTAGAGCACCCCCCGGTAGGGGCGCCCTTCGGCCGCCATGGCCCTCACCGTGGGCATCATCACCTGTTCCATGATCTTCCGGTGGACGGCCTCGCTGACCACCGGCGCCGGCGAGTAGGCGCCCATGCCGCCCGTGTTGGGCCCCCTGTCGTCGTCGAAGGCCGCCTTGTGGTCCTGCGCCGAGGCCATCGGCAGAACGGTCTCGCCATCGGTGAAGGCCAGGAACGACGCTTCTTCCCCCGTGAGGAACTCCTCAACAACGATCCGTGAGCCGGCATCGCCGAAAACGCGATCCTCCATAATGCGCTTCACGGTGTCCAGAGCCTCTTGGACGCTCGCGCAAATAACGGCACCCTTGCCCGCCGCCAGGCCATCGGCCTTCACGACGACCGGAGCGCCGACGTCCTGGATATAGCGCTTGGCATCATCCGCCCGGTAGAAGGTCTGGAAGAACCCGGTGGGAATCTTGTACTTCTTCATGAGGCGTTTCGCGAAGACCTTGCTGCCCTCCAGGATAGCCGCCTGTTGCGTCGCACCGAAGACTCGCAGGCCCCGCGCCTGGAACTCGTCCGCGATTCCGAGCGTGAGAGGCAGTTCGGGGCCGACCACGGTCAGGTCCACCGCCTTCTTGACCGCAAAGTCGGCGAGGCGGCGCACCTCGGAGGCACTGATGTCGACGCACTCGGCAAGTTCCGCGATCCCGGCGTTTCCGGGCGCCGCGAACACCTGCGTCACACGCGGGCTCTGCGCCAGCTTCCACACCAGGCAATGCTCCCGACCGCCGCCCCCCACAACCAGCACACGCATCTTAGCACCATCCGTCACGTCGACCATTCCCAGCCTCTCCCCTGTCAATGCCGGAAGTGGCGGATCCCCGTAAAGATCATGGCCATCCCATGCTCATCGGCAGCCGCGATGACCTCCGCGTCCCGCACCGAGCCACCCGGCTGAATGACCGCGGCGACGCCGGCCGCCGCCGCGACATCCACCCCGTCCCGGAAGGGGAAGAAGGCGTCCGATGCGAGGACGGTCCCCCGAGCGGCGGCGCCGGCCTTCGTGATGGCCAGTTTCACCGAGTCCACTCGACTCATCTGGCCTGCGCCGATTCCCACCGTCGCGTGTTCGGTCGCGAGGACGATGGCGTTGGACTTCACGTGCTTGGCGACGTTCCACGCAAAGAGAAGGGCGCGCCGTTGGGCCTCGGATGGCGAGTGGCGTGTCACGGTGCGGAGGCCGGCCGGGTCCAGCGTCTGGGTGTCCCGGTCCTGGACCAGGAGGCCTCCGCTCACGCGGCGAACTTCAAAGCCCGCCGCCGCCGGCCCAGCTCCCGCGCCGCCCGTCGGGAATTCCAACAGCCGCAGGTTTTTCTTCTCGCACAGGACGGCCAGCGCCTCCTCGGAGTATGCGGGCGCGACGACGGCCTCCACGAACGTGGCGGCGATGGCGCGGGCCGTCGCGCCGTCTACCTGTCGATTAACGGCGATGATGCCGCCAAAGGCCGACAGCGGGTCGGTCGCGTGCGCCTGCGTGTACGCAGCGAGAAGGTTGTCGCCGGTGGCGACTCCGCAGGGATTGCCGTGTTTGGCGATGACCGCCACGGGCTTCTCAAATTCGCGGCCCAGCTCCCACGCGGCGTGGAGGTCCAGGAGGTTGTTGTACGAGAGGTCCTTGCCGTGGAGTTGGCGCGCGGCCGCCAGTCCCTCTCTCCTGTCCAGATCGCCATAGAAGGCGGCGCGCTGGTGTGGATTCTCGCCGTACCGGAGGTCCTGGAGCTTCTCCAGGCGAAGGTGGAGGAGGCGAGGGAAGGCAGGTTTGTTCGCGAGGGCCGAGAGGGGCGACTCAGGACGGATCCGAGCGCCTTCCAGCGAGAGCCGCTCGAAGAACCCCGCGATGAGCGCGTCATAGCGGGCGGTGTGGGCAAAGGCCTTGCGTGCCAAGTCCGCACGGGTGGCGGCGGGCAGGGTTCCGTCGTTGTTCCGAAGAGTCGCGAGAACCAGCGGGTAGTCTGCCGGGTCCGCGATCACGGCCACACCCGTGAAATTTTTCGCCGCCGAGCGCAACAGCGCGGGGCCCCCGATGTCGATCTGTTCGATAACCTCGGACAGCGTCGCGTCGGGCCGGGTTAACGTCGCCTCGAAGGGATACAAGTTGACGGCCGCGAGATCTATGTGGGAAATAGCGTGCGCCGCCAGTTGGCGCTCGTGCTCGGGATTGCCCCGCACGGCCAAAAGGCCCGCGTGAATCCGTGGATGCAGGGTCTTGACGCGCCCGTCCAGCATCTCGGGGAAGCCGGTCACCTCGGCCACGTCCGTCACGGTCAGGCCCGCATCCCGCAGGGCGCGCGCAGTACCTCCCGTGGATAACAGCTCGACAGACAGATCGGCCAGGCCGCGAGCGAACTCGACGACGCCTGCTTTGTCGGACACGCTCAGCAGTGCACGGCGAACGCGGATCATCGGCATCGACCGTCCCGTTCGCCGGTGATGCCCACCGGCACAGCGCCGGTCGTCACGCAGACCGCAATCCGACACGACCGCCGCGGACTAGCATCGTGAAGAGATCCGTAACTTCGTGCGTTCTGCTGGAAGCGGGGAGGCGTCACGGCTGATGTCGAATCCGTCGCGTCAAGGCGCCCGGCGCACGGCGTCTCGAACGTCAAGGGGTGAAGGAAAGTGGGGAATTGCCCTGACTACGGAAAAAAGCCACCGGATGCTACCAAAAAGCCGCAGCACCGGCAAGCCAATTTCCCACGATTTCCAGTAAGCCGTTGTAAGAGAATAAGTTGAGCGGAGACGTTCCGAAACGGCATAAGGAGCCGTAACGAAATAGAAAAGGATGTACAAGTTATTTCGTAACGGCTCCTAAGTCGGCGAACGGCACGGCACTCAGAGGTCATCCGTTCCGACCGGTAGGCCGTCCTCGATGCGCTCCACGGTGAAGACCTGGAGATTCGCACCGCGGCGCCACGCGTCTTGGGGGAGACCGGCCTTCACACAGACCTGGCGAAGGAACGTTTCCCGGTCCCAACCGAGTTCCGAGGCGACTTGAGGGAGGAGTAATCCATGCTGGTCATCCTTGCTGATGTGGAGGCCGTGGACGCCCACTTGAATCTCGCTCGGATCGGCGGCGGGACGAAGGGGCGAAAGAACGGAGATCTCGATCTGAAGGTCGGATAGCTCGTGCGCGGTCACGGGGGAAAAACGGGGGTCCCCCGTGGCAGCGGATGCGGCGCAGTGGGCGATGGCTTCAGCCAGAGGACGGATCGCGTGCACATAGCCGATGCACCCCCGCAGCGCGCCACCATGGGTGAGCGTGACGAAGGCGGCACCGGGAGCCCGCAGGGTGGGGTCGGCCGGCGTGGGAAGCAAGCCCGGACGTCCGCACACGCGCTCCCGGATGGCCCGCCGTGCGATCGACAAGAGTTCGACGCGTTGCTCGGGGGTGAAGCGTCGCGCTGGAATGGTCATGTCGCTGCCTCAAGGGGGTCTCGCTATCCGTGGACGGGGAGGAACCGATTCTCGCCGATACACAGCTAAATATAGGGCGGAGACTCCTGGATTGCAATGCGCCGGAGACCGAAAAGCGTCGCAAGTTGCAGCGGTTCAGGGTTGGCCGCTTCCTTGACACCTCCGAGTCAGTGTGTTAAAAGTCGATCGAGTACGTAGGAAATCCAAGTTGTTGACTTGAAAGGAACGTCGCGATGAGAATATCCACGAAGGGGGATTATGCGACTCGGGCGTTGCAGGACTTGGCGCTGCATTACGACCAAGGCCCCATCGCAATAGAAAAGATTGCCGGACGGCAGGGTTTGCCCGTTCGGTACTTGGAGCAACTCCTCTTGACGCTCAAGCGGGCGGGGTTCCTTCTGAGCAAACGCGGCGTCAACGGCGGGTATTCGCTGGCCAAACCGCCGGCGCGGATCACGTTGGGGGAAATCCTCCGCACGGTGGATGGGCCGATCGAGGCGATATACTGCGTGGACGAGCCACAGGAGTGCGCGCACGGATCGGACTGCGTGCTGCGCGACGTGTGGTCGGAGGTCGGCCGTGCGGTCTCCGCCATCGTGGACCACACAACGCTCCAGGATCTTTGCGATCGAACACATCAAAAGGCGTCAGAGCCGGCCCCCGTCGAGCCGGCGGCTGCGAGTCAGGCGGGGTCGTGACCGGCGGGTGAGGCGTTGCCGTTTGCGCCATGCACCTTCCGCAGTCCTGTGAGCTCCGAGTTGCCGGCGGTCTGCCACACGGGCGGTGCAACCAGCGACAGAGCGCCGATGGGAGGTTCAGGAATGGGTGAAACCAGCCGCATTCTGTCCGAGGAGCAGGTCCGCCGGTACAGCCGCCACCTCATCCTTCCTGAAATCGGCGGCAGCGGGCAGCGGAAGCTGCTCAACGGCAAGGTGCTTCTCGTCGGCGCGGGCGGACTGGGCTCGCCCGCCGCATTGTATCTGGCGGCGGCGGGCGTGGGCACGTTGGGTATCGTGGATTTCGACGCCGTGGACCTCAGCAATCTGCAACGCCAGATACTCCACCATGTCCGCGACGTGGGGCGTCCCAAGGTGGAATCCGCGGTGGATACGATCGCGGACCTGAATCCCGACGTGAAGGTCGTGCCGTATCGGGAGGCGCTCAATTCGTCCAATGCCCGACAGATCTTTTCGGAGTACGATGTTATCGTGAATGGGAGCGATAATTTTCCCACCCGGTACCTGGCCAATGACGCGTGCGTTTTCTTGAAAAAACCGCTGGTGGACGGCAGCATCTTCAAATTCGAGGGGCAGACGACGGTGTTTCTGCCCGGCCACGGATGTTACCGCTGCCTCTATCCCGCGCCGCCACCCCCCGGGGTGGTGCCAAGTTGCGCCGAGGCGGGGGTCCTGGGCGTGATCTGCGGGGTCATCGCCTCGATCCAGGGCGTCGAGACCATCAAGCTGCTTCTGGGGCTCGGCGACCCGCTCGTCGGACGGCTTGTGTTTTTCGACGCGTTGAGCATGGAGTTCCGCCAAGTGAAATTCCGCCGAGACCCCGACTGTCCGGTGTGTGGGGACCATCCGACCATCACGGACTTGATCGACTACAATGAGTTCTGCGGGGTGCCTGGCGGGGCGCGCCTGAGTTGAGCGAACGCGCCGCTCGAAGCGGCATGGAAGACGGCACGCCGTGAAGAGTGGAAGGGAACGGCAACATCCGGTGGTGAGGGAGTGTCGTGCACCAGGAGTTCAGTGTCGAACGGCGTGAGTCGCAACTCCAAGACGCGGGGCCCACTCCGGTATTTCCCGACGGCCCGTTAGCGGAGATCGTCCGCCAGGCGGAGAGAGGGTTTCCTGAAGAGATCTGCGGCATGCTCGTCGGACAACGTGGGGTGCCTGAGACGTATCGGGTCCGACAAGTGACGAACGTTGCGAATCGAGAGCCGCAGGAGGATCCGGCCGGCGTTCCGCGCGACGCGCGCACCGCGTATAAAATGGATCCGCTGGAGCAGTTGCGGACGCTTCGGGAGATCGACGCGCACGGGTGGGACGTCGTCGCGTTCTACCACTCTCACCCCGATCACGGGGCGTACTTCTCCCGCATGGATCGCGAGCGTGCTCTGGCGCCCGATGGTGAGCCTATCTGGCCGGACGCCACGTATCTCGTGGTGTCGGTGATGGGTGGCCGCGTGCAGGGCGCAGCGAGCTACCGGTGGGACCCACGCCAGCGACAATTTCTCGAGGTACCCGTGAAGCTGCCAAGTGTTCGATCCTGACCGGGCATCGTAGGGAGCGCCACGGCAGGGTTTTCCCTTGCTCGGCCATGACTACCCTGCAACGATGAGAGGCAAGCGGCGAGTGATGGGTACTGGGTCGAATCCGGAGAAGGAGTAACGTGAAAACCGCGGACGCGCTCAGCCTTCTGATTGCGCTAAAGGAGCGTGTTGCGCGCGTGTATTTCTCTTTCTTCCGCGCCTTCCGGGCGGATCCGGCGGCCGCTACGTGCTGGTGGGACCTGGCGCGCGACGAGTATGGACATGCGGGGCTCCTGCGGATGGTCCGTGACCTCGCGGCGCCAGACTCGGATTGTGGTGAGATTGGCGCCCGAATGTGGTCGTTGGTGGAAACGGTCGAGCGGTGCGAGCGACAGGCCGTGGAAGTCACTTCCCTCGCGGGCGCGCTGGAGTTGGCGCTCCGTCTGGAGTCCTCCGAACTGGGCGCGTTGAGCTACAGGATTGTCCAATCACTGGGAGCGGACCTGCCGGAGGGGGCGGCTCGATCGTTCTCCGGGGTGGACGCGCACGCCCGACGTCTGGCGGCAGCCGCCGATGGCATTTCGGACCGCAAGCTTCGGCAGCGGGTTGACGATATGCTGGGCGGCTCCCGGGACGGCTGAGCCGCGGCGACACGGGCGGACGTCCGTACCATTGGCGATGAGATTGTAAATGAGGAGGGCGTTGCGAACATGAGCGTCGTTGTGCGTATCCCCACGCCTCTACGTGCGATTACGAATGGGCGGGGCGAGTTCCAGGTCGAGGCCGCAAATGTTCAGGAGGCTCTGGATCGACTGGATCAAGAGTTCGCCGGAATCAAGGGCCGGCTGTGCGAGGATGACGGCAGCGTTCGCCGGTTCGTCAACGTGTACGTGAATGACGAGGACATTCGCTTCATGCAAGGACTGGGGACGGCCCTGAAAGCCGGGGACGAAGTCTCCATCGTGCCCGCCATGGCCGGTGGGAGATAGCGGGAACACGGCGGCGCGCCGGGCTGGCCGTGACTCGGCGCAGTGGCTGCGGTGAAACCGGGCGAGACTCACGCCACTCAATGCTGTTCCTTCCAATACGGTGGTTCCTTCCCGACTCGAACGATGTTTTGTGGTTGACAACGTGGCGGGTTCGTGGGCGTAGTATAGACATCTGATGTCAGATGTCCTTCCACGAGAACGCCACGCATGGGCCACCTCGCTCGGCAGGCCGGCATCCAGAGATCGCGTCGAACGGGCGCGTCGCGACGGCGGGCCACGACGTCAAGAGTGGCTCGCTCCTTGGGTATCCCTGTGGGCAAGGAGTCCGTCGTCACCCTCGCACTCGCTCGGATCAAAGATGCGTTGCTCCGCAAGGCCCTGAGACCGGGCGACTACCTTCCCTCTGAGACCGAGCTTGCCAAGACACTCAGAATCGGCAAGTCCAGCGTCCGCGAAGCCGTCAAGATGCTCCAGGCCATGGGAGTCGTGGAGGTGCGCCGGGGCCAAGGCACGATCGTGCGACGGCATCCGGGTCCCGACTTCCTCAGCCCGCTTGTGTTCCAACTCATCATGGAGTCCGGCTATCCCGACGATCTGATCGAACTCCGGTTGATGTTCGAGCCCGCCTACGCGGTCATGGCCATGGAGCGAGCGACGGCCGAAGATCAGGAGGGCATCCGAAAGGCGATGGAGCGTCTCGAGCGATCTGTCGAGTCGGGGAGGCCCGCAGCCGAGTGCGACATCGCGTTTCACTTAGCGATCCTGAAAGCCACCAAGAACCCGCTCGTCATCCGCATCGGCGAAACGATCTTCGAACTCTTCAAGCCTTCCATCAGTGTTTCGATGCGACATATCGCCCATCGGGCCGTCCAGGATCACCGACGGATCTTCGACGCCTTCCGGTCCGGGGATGCCGTGCAACTCCGGACGGCCGTCCTGAAGAGTTACGACGGCTGGAAGGAGAGCCTGTACCGAAACCGCACGGCGATCCGGCATCCGGCAAAGGAGTAAGCATGAGCGAGCGATTGCGGCGTGTGAGCGATAAGATCGACGCCGTCACCCGGTTTGTGGCCGTTCCGATCGGGATCGCGACCGTCCTGATCGTCTTCTTCGAAGTGCTCATGCGCTATGTGTTCCGGGCACCGCTCATCACATCGGTGGAGCTCGCTCGGTTGGGGTTCGTCTGGTCGTGCTTTCTGGGGGCGGCGCTCGGGGTGAAGCGCGGGTCCCATATCCGGTTCGCCTTCTTCCTTGACCGGTGCGGACCCCGCGGGGGCGCGCTGCTCCGGCTTGGGGTGTCTCTCCTGTGCACGGCGTTCTTCGGTTTCCTGGTCCTCCAAGGCGTCGAGATGACGCAGCGGGTCTACGAAACCTTCTTCCCGGCGTTGGGGTATTCGCAACTCTGGCTGTATCTGCCGCTACCCGTGAGCGCGGCGGTCATGGTGATCCACGGGGTCGCCTTCGTAGCCGCGGATCTCGCGACCCTGCGGTCGGCCGGCGTCGGAGACGGGACGCGATGATCACCGCCATGGTCGTTAGCTTTGTCGTCCTGGCTGTGGCCAGCGTCCCAGTGGCGGTGGGGCTGGGGGTTGCGGTCTTCATTGCGGTCTGCTTCTTCTCTCCTTTCCCTTTGGTTGGGATTGCGCAGCGCATGGTCACGGGAATCGATTCGTTCGTTCTGGTCTCGATTCCGTTCTTCATGTTGACGGGCCGGCTCATGAACGAGGGCGGGATCACGGATCGTCTCTTCGACTTCGCCCGGGCGCTGGTGGGCCCCATCCGCGGCGGCTTGGCCCACGCCAACGTCCTCGCCAGTATGATCTTCGCCGGGATGTCGGGATCGGCCGTAGCCGATGCAGGCGGTCTCGGCATGGTTGAGATCAAGGCCATGGCCGACCAAGGATACCGGAAGGAATTCGCCGCGGCGGTCACCGTGGCCTCATCCACGATCGGACCGATCATCCCCCCCAGCATCCCCATGGTGATCTACGGAGCCATGGCCGAGGTGTCCGTTGGACGGTTGTTCCTGGGGGGTATCGTCCCGGGCGTGCTCATGGGACTTGCTCTCATGGCGCTGATCTACTTTTGGACCTTCCGCGAGTACATGCCCAAAGACGACCGCTACAGCCTCCACCGGCTCTGGACGACGCTCCGCGTCGCATTCTTGCCGCTCTTGACGCCGGTGATTCTCCTCGGCGGCATCGTCAGCGGCATCTTCACGCCCACCGAGGCCGCCGCCGTCGCGGCGATGTACGCTTTCGGGCTCAGTTTCTTTGTCTACCGGACGGTGCGGCTCAAGGACATCCCGGGGATCATGGTCCAAACCCTGGTGACCACCGCCGTCGTGACCTTCATCATTTCGACGACATCCGGCTTCTCCTGGCTGCTCATCGTGGGAAAGATCGGACAGGTCCTAGTGGAGTTCGTGACCTCGGTGACCAGCAGCCCCGCCGTGGTCCTCTTGATCGTGAATATCGCCTTATTGATCCTCGGTTGCCTGATGGAGGCCGGGGTGCTCCTGATCCTCCTCACCCCCCTCCTAGTTCCCATCATGACGGCACTCCAGGTGGATCTGGTGCATTTCGGCGTGGTGATGGTCCTGAACCTCATGATCGGCGTGGCCACACCTCCGGTCGGCATGTGCCTCTTCGTGGTCAGCCAGGCCGCCGAGATCAAGCTCGAGACGCTGATGCGCGAAGTGATCCCACAGATCATCCCACTGATCGCAGTGTTGTTTCTCATTACGTATCTCCCGGACCTGGTGCTAGCGGTTCCCCGTTGGCTGATGCCGGTCCGATAGAGGAGGAGCAGCGAAGAACGGTCGTAGAGATCGGTGTGCGGAAACCCTAGGGAAGCGGGAGCCGATCGCGGCTCCGGCGAAGGAGGACGCCATGAAGCGATGTTGGTTCGTCAGTATGGTAGTGGCGATGTTCGTCACGTTGGCGCTGGCGGCGTCGGGCGACGCGGGACAGAGTACGATCAAGTTCGGCATCGGGCATCCGCCCACCCATTCGTTCGTGAAAGCGACGGAGAAGTTCAAGGAAACCGTCGAGAAGCGGTCCAACGGCCAACTCAAGGTCGAGATCTACCCGAGCAGCCAGCTGGGCGGGGAGCGGGAGATGCAGGAGATGGTCGCGCTCGGTACGCTGGAGATGAGCGTGAGCGGCATCACGGTGATCTACGAGCCTCTCTACGCCCTGTTGGAGGCCCCCTTCCTGTACCGGGACCGCGACCACATCAAGAAGGTCATGGCCAGCCCCATCGTGGCGGAACTCGGAGAGAGTCTCTTGAAGAAGGGGATCCGCTACATCGGTTTCTACGAAAACGGGTTCCGGAACATCACCAACGGCAAGCGGCCCATCAACACGCCGGCCGACGTCAAGGGATTGAAAATCCGGACTCCGGAGAACCTGGCCCAGATCGAAACCTTCAAGGCGCTTGGGGCCGTGGCGACGCCGATGGCGTTCAGCGAGCTGTACAACGCTCTCGCCCAGGGGGTCGTAGACGGGCAGGAGAACCCGCTGCAGAACATCTGGAACGGGAAGTTCTACGAGGTGCAGAAGCACCTCGCCATCACCGGTCACATTTACAACAGCGCCTACATCCTGATCTCGGAAAAGTTCTGGTCTGGTCTGTCCGCCGATCTCCGCAAGGCCGTGGCAGACTCCATCCAGGAAGCCAGCAACTTCCAGTTGGACATGGTCGCCAATCTGGACAAGCAACTCCTGGAGGATATGAAGGGCAAGGGTATGCAGGTGACCATGCCTGACCGTAACGCGTTTCGGACGGCCACCGCTCCCGCGTACGATGTGTTCTACGCGAAGTTCGGCGACCGCGGCAAGAAGATCATCGAGGCCATCCGAGGGATGTAGGCTGGGTCTCCGGCGGGTCGGTGGCTGAGGACCGGTCCGCCGGAGGCGCCCCGAGGCACGATGAAGGAGAACATATGGCTCTGCGCGAGGTCATGCTTGTCGTGCAGAAGGGCGACCATTCGCTGGGGTATTATGATTTCGAGACGGGGCAGGAGCTGGCCCGGGTGCCGGTGGATCCGTTTCCACACGAGTTCACTTTGAGCGCAGACCGGCGCACCGCCTATCTGGCAAGCTTCGGCGTGGCGCTAGCGGAGCATTCGGGCGAAGGCGGGAGCACCGTGTCGGTCGTTGACATCCCCGGGCGGTGCCGCGTCGGTACGGTTCATTGTGGCGACTACCGGCGGCCCCACGATGTGGCATTGGACGGCCGTGGCACGCTGTACGTGCTGTGCGAGGGATCGAGCCGGCTTCTTATTGTCCGCGACCCGGCGTCGGGCCGGTTCGACCAGGCGCTGTCCACACTGGGGGGCGGCTCGCACATGGTGACCGTCCTCAGGGACGGCTCGGTGGCCTTCTGCAGCAACATGGAATCGGGTACCGTGACCGCACTATTCCCTGACGCGCCGGACTGCCCGGGGGTGGTGATTCCCGTCGGGAAACACGCCGAAGGATCGGTCCTCGATGCGGAGGAACGGCGACTGTACGTCATGAACCGGGAAAGCGCGGAAATCAGCATCATCGACGTGAAGCGGTTGCAGGTTCTCGGGTCGGTCCCGACACCGCCCGGCCCAGTGCGGGTCTGTCGAGACGCGGAGCGATTGCTGGTGGCGTTGTATCACGGTTGCGGTTTGCTGACGGTGGACCTGAAGAACCTTGCCAAGCAGCGAGTGGTGCCCCTCCCGGCCAAGGCGATCTCGGTGGGTTACCACGCGCCCAGCCACACGGCGCTGCTGAGCTGTCACGACCAGCGCGTCTATCTGGTAGACACTGTGTCGAATGCTGTCATCCGTTGGATCGCCACGCGGAGCGACCCCGATCCGGTGACGGTTGTGCGGATGGAAATATAGAAGAGGACGGTGTCCTCACGGCAACCTCGGCGCAACTCGAGGTATGTGTCGACACGAAGAACGGCGCGGCTGCCGATTGGCGGCCGCGCCGTTTCATTGGTGCATGCGAGATTCCGTTACCCGAACAGCCAGCGCGGGAACCAGAGGGCGATCTCCGGGAAGAGCATGAGGAGAAGGAGACCGATGATCTGAAGGACCATGAAATCCGCCATACCCTTGTAGATGGTGCTCAGTTCCCAGTCGGGGACTACGGCCTTCAGGTAGTAGGCCGACATGGCCACCGGAGGCGAGAGGAAAGCGGTCTGGAGGTTCACCGCCACTAACGCCCCGAACCAGACGAGGTCGTACTTCAAGGCGATCACCACGGGCATGAAGATGGGCAGAAACAGGTAAATGATGGCAGGCCACTCGAACGGCCAGCCCAGCAGAAAGAGCAGGGCCATGATTATCAGGAGCATGATGAATGGCGGGACGGGTAATGCCAAGAGCGTCCTGGTCATCAGATCGGCCGATCCCAGCCGGGCGAAGACGGCCCCGAACACGTTCGAGGCCACGCCGAGGAAAAGCACCATGCTCGTCGTCTGCATGGTTCCGACCGCCGCATTGACGAGCATCTTTCCGTTGAGCTTCCCGTAACCGAGAGCCAGGAGCACGCCGCCGAACGCCCCCATAGCCGCCGCCTCGGTCGGCGTGGCCAGACCTCCCAGAATACTTCCCAGAGTTCCGGCGATGAGAATCGAAAGGGGGACCATGCCCACGACAAGTTCTCGTATCATCGCCGGAACCGACGTCAAGCGTTCCTCGACCGGCACGGGCGGGCCCAACTCGGGGTTGCGGTAACAGCGGAAGAGGAGGTACGCGATGTAGAGAAATGCCAAAAGAAATCCGGGGCCGAATGCGGCGCCGTACAGTTTAGCCACCGAGACGTTCATCACCGGCCCCATGACGACCAGCATGACGCTAGGCGGTATTAGGATGCCCAACGTTCCCCCGGCAGCGATGGCTCCGGCGGCTAGCCGGGGGCTATAGTGGCACTTCATCATGATTGGGGCCGCCATGATGCCCAGAACGGTGACGGCCGCGCCGACGATTCCGGTGGCCATTGCAAAGATGGTCGCCGTGAAAATGACCCCGAGGTAGAGGGAGCCCTTCAGGGGCGCCAGAAGGTACCGGAAGGCTCGGAAGAGACGGGACATGAGGTCCGCTTGCTCCACGATGTACCCCATGAAGATGAAAAGGGGCACGGCTGCCAGGACCTCTTCCTGCATCATGCCGAATGTCTGGATCACCATGAGGTGGAAGACCATGTCCCCCAGGCCGATGTATCCGAAAACGATCGCGACGACGATGAGCGTGAAAGAGATTGGAAACCCGACGAAGATGACGGCGAGGAGTGCAACCAGCATCACGATGCCGAGCAGTTCTGGATTCATACCCACACCCCCCGCTTCCAGGCGTAGACGCTCTTGAGGAGCTC
>Ga0102851_10000716_pt1 | contig 17549 bp, 16 predicted proteins | sample Mud3Dept3metaG_FD_79558 | JGI IMG/M metagenome (GOLD analysis project Ga0102851, IMG submission 79558) | Freshwater wetland microbial communities from Ohio, USA, analyzing the effect of biotic and abiotic controls - Mud 3 Core 4 Depth 3... | ecosystem: Environmental > Aquatic > Freshwater >... | reverse complement strand
TAACGTGATCGTTCACCAGGGAGGATTTCGCATGCCGTTCCAGGACAAGACGTTGACGTGTGTGGATTGTGGCCAGCCCTTCGTCTTCACGGCTGGTGAGCAAGAATTTTACGCCCAGAAGGGATTCCAGAACGCCCCCAAGCGCTGCAAGGCCTGCAAGGCCACCAAGCGGTCGAGCGGGCCCGGCGCAGGGCCGGACGGGGGTGGGAATCGGGAAATGTTCGAAGTGGTGTGCTCGTCCTGCGGGCAGAAGACGACGGTCCCGTTCAAGCCGACCGCCGATCGCCCCGTGTACTGCCGGACCTGTTTCCAGTCGCGGCGGGCGTCCGGGCTTCGCCCGTAGCCATCCGCCTCGGCACATCAGCGTCGTTATCAGGCCAGGAGGGCCCCCATGGGCTTGGGGACCCGCCTGGCCTGATTTGTTTTCCTCACCATGTCATCGCCCCGCGTGAGGGGGAAAGGCGTTGAATGGGCCTCCGGCGTGTGTTACAAGTAGCCGTCACTCGTCGGCGGTCGGCTCTCGCCGGATCCGCTCCGTCTTTCGCGGACGCGGAGAAGGGGGTGACCGTGCGCGTGAGGGGATGCATGTCCAGAACGATTCCTCCCGAGGTGGGCGCGATCCTGCGTCGGATCCCGTCGGTGGACGAGGTCCTGACCGGCGCGGCGACGCAGCGCCTCTTGGAGCGACAACCGCGCTGGGCGGTCCTGGAAGCGGTCCGCGAGGTTCTGGCGGCCTGCCGGCGACGCGCGCTGGCCGGCGACGCGAGCCCGGAGGCCACACAAGCGCTCCTGGACCCCCAAGCCATCCAGGCGTCCGTCGAGGCGGCGACGGCCCGGAAAGCCGGGCCCTCCCTGCGGCCGGTCATCAACGCCACCGGTGTCGTTCTGCACACGAACCTGGGGCGAGCCCCGCTCGCGCCGTCGGCCCTGGCTGCCATCGCGGCCACCGCCCGAGGCTACAGCAATCTGGAGTTCGACCTGGACTCGGGAGCCCGGGGGAGCCGGCAGGCGCACGTCGAGAACCTGTTGTGCGCCCTCACCGGCGCCGAGGCCGCCCTGGTGGTCAACAACAACGCCGCCGCGGTCTTCCTCGCCGTCAACACGCTGGCCAACGGCCGAGAGGTCGTCATCTCCCGCGGCGAACTCGTGGAGATCGGCGACTCCTTCCGCATTCCGGACGTGATGACGAGTGCCGGCGGGCGCCTCCGAGAGGTGGGCACGACCAACCGCACGCACCTGGCCGACTACGAGCAAGCCGTCGGGCCGGAAACGGGGATGATTCTCAAAGTCCACCGGAGCAATTTCCAGCTCCTGGGCTTCACCGCCGACGTGGAGACGGCGAGCCTCGTGGCGCTGGCCAGGCAGCGAAGCCTTCCGGTCATGGAGGACCTGGGAAGCGGCGCCCTCGTCGACCTCTCTGCCTTCGGCCTGCGCCGGGAACCGCTGGCTGCGGATGCGATCCGCGCCGGCATGGACGTGGTGACGTTCAGCGGCGACAAGCTCTTGGGCGGGCCGCAGGCCGGCATCCTGGTCGGTCGCCGCGAGCTTCTGGCGCGGTTGCGGCGCAACCCGCTGGCGCGGACCGTGCGCATCGACAAGCTCTGCCTGGCGGCCTTGGAGGCCACGCTGCGTCTCGCGCGCGAGGCGGACCTGGCCTGCCAAGAGATCCCCGTCCTCCGCATGTTGAGCCTGCCGGCAGCGGCCGTCGGCGCCCGGGCCGAAGCCTTGGCGGAGGCCCTGCGGGCCGTCGCGCCGGGAGTTCGTTGCGCGGTCGAGGCTGGCACCTCGGAAGTGGGCGGCGGTGCGCTCCCCCTCCAGACGCTCCCCACCCGCGTCCTGACCCTCGGGCCGGGGCGGGAGGGCGCCGGCGCGCTGGAGGCTCGGCTCCGCACCGGGGAGCCGCCCGTGCTGGTCCGCGTCCAGGGCGAGCGGGTCCTGCTCGATCTGCGGACCGTGGCTCCGGACGAAGACGCGGCGCTGCTGGCGGCCTTGACGGCCGTTCTGACCGCGGCGCAGATCGGAGAGGACGCGTGAGCGGCAACGGGGAAGGCGCGCCAAGTCCCGCCGCAGCGGCTGGGGCCGACTTCCTCGCGATCGCCCAGAATCAGAAGACGCCCGCGGAGGTGCTGGAGCAGATCCTGGAGCACCCCGCCTTGGCGCCCGAGGTCGTGATCGCCCTGCTTCGCCATCCCCACACGCCGGGCGCCGCCATGGCCCAGTTGGCGGCGCGCGCCAGCGGACGGGTCCTGGACGTGCTCCTGGCGTCCCTGGATCGCCTGGGCCGCTGGGTGGAGGCCCTGGAAGCCCTGCTGGGCAACTCCAGCCTCCCCTCGGCCAAACAGCCCACCATTCGACAGGCCCTCGAGGCGGCCAGGAAGCGCGAAGCGGACGGGGCGAGGCGGAAGAGCCTGCTGCTCCAGTTGAAGGAAATGCCGGTCGGCCAGCGGCTGGCCCTGGCCAAGAAGGGGAACAAGGACGTCCGGATGATCCTGGTCAGGGACAGCAACGAGATGGTGGCTCTGGAAACGGTCAGCTCCGCGCGGATCACCGACGGGGAGATCCTGGCCATCGCCATGATGCGAGACGTCGCGGAGCAGGTGCTCCGGTACATCGCCAACAATCGGAAGTACCGGCAGAACAAGCAGGTCGTCTTGGCCCTGCTGAACAACCCCCGCACACCGGTCGGCGTGTCGCTGAGCCTGAGCATCAACAGCCTCTCGGATCGGGAGCTGACCGACCTCTCCAAGAACAAGAACGTCCCGGGCGTCATCAGCCGCGTCGCCAAACAGATTCTCGATCGCCGCAAGGGGCCCGGCGGCCCGGCGGCCGGGGGACATTAGCCGATGCCGGGGTTCTTCATCACGTTCGAGGGCGGCGAGGGTTCGGGCAAGACCACGCAGCTCAAGGCGCTCCTCGCGCACGTGCGCGCGCTGCACGGGGACGCCATCCAGACGCGCGATCCCGGCGGTACGCCCATCGGGAACCAGGTGCGGGAGCTCCTCCTGAACCGTGACAACGTCCGGATGTCGGCGCTGGCGGAGCTCTTCCTGTACGAAGCCAGCCGGGCGCAATTGGTCCAAGAGGTCATTCACCCCGGGCTGGCCGCGGGCCGCATCGTGCTCTGCGATCGATTCACGGACTCCACCGTCGCCTACCAGGGTTACGGCCGAGGCCTGGACTTGGACCTCGTCGAGCGGCTGAACGCCGTGGCCACAGGCGGGCTGCGGCCGGATCTCACCTTCCTGCTCGACATCGACCCGGTGGTGGGGCTGGCGCGGGCCGCCGAGCGGTTGGCGCAGCCCCGGCAGCGCCGAGACCGCCTGGAGGATGAGGTGCTGGAGTTTCACCAACGGGTGCAGGCGGGCTACCGGGCGCTGGCCGCCCGAGAGCCGGAACGGGTGGTGATCCTGGACGCCACCCGGGGAATCCTGGAGCTCGGGGCGCGGATTCGCCGGGACGTCGAGAGCCGCCTCGGCGCCGAACAACCGGGACCTGCCGCCGAGTCGCGGGTCCGCTGAGGCCGAGATGCCCTTTCGAGATATATGCGGACAGGATCGGCCCGTACGCCTGCTGCGGAGGGCCTGGGCGGGCGGGCGATTGGCCCAAGCCTACTGCTTCACCGGCCCGCCGGGCGTGGGAAAGCGCACCACGGCCGTGGCGCTGGCGCAGGCCGTCAAATGCCTCTCCCCGCTGACCGCGCCGTCCGGGGGCGAGGGCCCCGACGCGTGCGGCGCGTGTCGCGCCTGCACCCGGATCGCCGCCGGCCAGCATCCTGACGTGACGCTGATCGCACCCGAGGAGAAGACCGTCATTACCATTGACCAGATCCGCGGCGTCGCGGCGCGAGCGGGCCTCCGTGCCTATGAGGGGACCGCCAAGGTCTGGATCTTCGACCCCGCCCACGAGATGCAGGAGCCGGCCGCCAACGCCTTCCTCAAGACCCTGGAAGAGCCGGCGGCCGGAACCTTGTTCATCCTGGTGACGACAACATTCTCCGCGCTCCTGCCGACCATCCGGTCGCGCTGCCAGGAGGTGCGATTCCCGGCTCTGGCGGAGGAGCATCTGCGGACCATCCTGGAGCGGCACGGGCGGAACACCGAGGACGCTGCCGCGGCGGCGGCGGCAGCGGGCGGCAGCGCCGAGCGCGCTCTGGCACTGGACGCGCCCGAGTTCTGCGCCATGCGTGCGCGGCTCGTCGAGGAGGTCTGGAACGCCCTCGACTCCCTTCCCACCCTGCTGGATCAGGCCGAGCGCCTGGCAAAGGACAGGGAAGGCCTGGAGGAAGCCCTGGAGGCGTTGCTCGTCTTCACGCGCGACGCCGCGGTGGCCGGAATCGGGCCCCCGGGTGCGCCGCTCCTCCCGGCGGAACGGCGGGCGGAGGTCGCGCGCGTGACCGGCGACGCGACCCTGGCGGCTGTCCTGCAGGTTCACGCCGCGCAGCGCGAAGCACAACAGGCCTTGGCATGGCATGCGCAGCCGCGCTTCGCGGCGGAGCGCATGCTCCTCAAGATGCGACAGGCCGTCGGGCGGAAGTGAGGCAGCGTCATGTCCCACGTCGTGCGGGTTGAGTTTGCCGGGCCTGGCCGGATGCAGTATTGTTCCGCGTCCGGCACCACGCCGGCCCTGGGTGACGTCGTGGTCGTGGAGACCGAGTGGGGCGTGGGAATCGGCGAGGTCTGCGCCGTCCTGCCTTCGGCGGTGTCGGACCAGCTGAAGGTCCCAGTCTGGACGATCCTTCGGAAGGCCACGCCCACCGACCTGTCGCGCAGGGCCACCCTGCTCCAGCGGGAGCGCGAGGCGCGCAGCTTCTGCCGGGAGCGCATCCTGGCCCGCGGCCTCCCCATGAAATTGACCGAGGTGCGGATCGGGCTGGACTCCAGCAAGGCGATGTTCTACTTCACCGCCGACGGCCGCGTGGACTTCCGCGAGCTGGTCAAGGATCTCGTCCAGCACCTCCACACGCGAGTCGAATTGCGCCAGATCGGCGTGCGAGACGAGGCCAAGGTGTTGGGGTGTGCCGGCGCCTGCGGCCGCCCGGTCTGCTGCCATGCGTTCCTGCAAGGGTTCGCTCCCGTCAGCATCCGGATGGCCAAAGACCAGAACCTGGCCCTGAACCCGGGAAAGCTCTCGGGGATCTGCGGACGTCTCAAGTGTTGCCTGGCATACGAGCATTGCCTGTACGCAGACCTGAAGCAAGGCCTGCCGAAAGTCGGCGGCCACGTCATGACGAGTCGTGGCCCCGGCGTCATTCGCGGACAGAATATCCTCGAGCAAACCGTCCTCGTCGGCCTGGAGACGGGGGGGCAGGTCACACTGACGGCTTCGGAGATTACCTCGCGCCCGCGCCCAGACGCCGGCGGCCGCGGTCAGGAGCCGAAGCGGGGGGCCACGACGCGGCCGGCAACCGAGAGACAGACGGGACGTCGACCCCCGACGGGAAAAGACTCCCGGGAAGCGGGGTCCGGTGCGCCCAACCGGCGGCCGCGAAGGCAAGAGCCGGCGGGTGGCGGCGGGCCGGCCAACGGCGACGCGTGGCCTCCGGATCTGTCCGGCCTCGAAGATACGTAGACGGAATGCTGAAAACTCGTTTTTGCCCAGGCTGCTCAAGAGGTCCAGATGCAAGGCGCCTTCAGCCATCCTGCGGATGGGTACCCGGCGCGGTGCGAGGCGTACGTAACACCGACGTCGCAGCGCCGCACCCATCGTTCCGATGGGTACCCGGTGCGGGGGCACCCACCGCACGTGGGTCACCGTAGATGGGACTTTGTCAGCAGCCGGCTAATCCTCGGGGTGCCGCCGGCCCCGGCCCTCGCCGGCGAGCGGAGCGCGCATGTCTGAACAACCTTTCTACGTGACAACGCCGATTTACTATGTGAATGCCCCGCCGCACTCGGGGCACGCCTACACGACCATCGTGGCGGACACGGTGTCGCGATATCACCGGCTTGCCGGCGACCGGACGTATTTCCTGACGGGGACCGACGAGCACGGCGACAAGATCGCGCAAGCGGCGGCGCGGGCGGGCGAGACGCCCCAGGCCTATGCGGATCGAATCAGCGGCATGTTCCGCGAGACGTGGACGCGCATGGGGCTCCGGTTCGACCAGTTCATCCGCACCACCGAGGCGCGGCACAAGCGGGTGGTCCAGGCCATCCTGCAGAAAATCCACGACGCCGGCGACATCTACTTCAGCGAGTACGGAGGCCTGTACTGCGTCGGCTGCGAGCGCTTCTACACGGAGAAGGAAGCGGTGGACGGCAAGTGCCCCGATCACCAGACGCCGCTCGAGTACGTGAAGGAGCAGAACTACTTCTTCCGGATGAGCAAGTACCAGGACTGGCTGATTCGGCACATCCAGGAGCACCCGGACTTCATCCGCCCCGAGCGCTACCGCAACGAGGCGCTGGGCTTCCTGCGGGAGCCCCTGGAGGATCTCTGCATCTCTCGCCCGCGCTCGCGCCTGGAGTGGGGCATCCCGCTGCCCTTCGACGACCGCTACGTCACCTACGTCTGGTTCGACGCCCTCATCAACTACGCGAGCGCTCTCGACTACCCGGATGGCGAGCTCTTCCGGACGTTCTGGCCGGTGGCCCAGCACCTGATCGCCAAGGACATTCTCAAGCCCCACGGCATCTATTGGCCGACGATGCTCCGCGCCGCGGGCATCCCCATCTACCAGCACCTGAACGTGCACGGCTACTGGCTGATGGACGAGGCCAAGATGTCCAAGAGCCGCGGGCGTGTCCTCTCGCCGCTGGAGCTGGCCGACAAGTACGGGCTGGACGCCCTGCGGTACTTCCTCCTGCGCGAGATGGCGTTCGGCCTGGACGCCAATTTCAGCGAGGAGGCGCTGGTGGGCCGCCTGAACGCCGACCTCGCCAACAACCTCGGGAACCTGCTCCAGCGGACTGTTGGTATGGTCGGGCGGTATCTGGGAGGCCGGATTCCGCCGGCCGGCGAGGCGACGACGGATGGCGATCGCGAGCTGCAGCGGGCTGCGGACGCCTTGACCGGGCGCATCGCCGTCGCCATGGAGGGGTTCGCCTTCCACAAGGCCCTGGAGGCGATCTGGGAGCTTCTGGACGCGGCCAACCGATACATCGATGGCCAGAAGCCCTGGGAGCTGGCCAAGCGGGACGAACAGGCCCTCTCCAGGGTGCTGGGTTTCACCTGCGAGGCGCTGCGCCTCGTCGGCCTCCACCTCTACCCGTTCATGCCGCCGACCGCGGAGAAGATCTGGGCGCGCCTCGGCATCGCCGACTCGTTGGCGGAGGCGCGGCTCTCGGCAGCGGGACGGTGGGGCGCCATGCGGCTCGAGACCGCCCGGCAGGGCGAGGCGCTCTTTCCCCGGGTCGAGACCGGCGCGTCGGCGACACCCGCTCAGGCGGCCGTCGCCAAGCGCGAGACTGCGCCCGCGGCGGGCGATGAGATTAGCATCGAGGAATTTCACCGACTCGATCTGCGCGTGGCAGAGATCCTGGCTGCTCGGGCCGTCCCGGGCTCCAAGAAGCTCGTCGAGCTCCGTGTCGGGGTGGGCGCCGGGGAGCGCACCATCGTGGCCGGCATACTCCTCGACTACCCCCCGGCGGAGCTGGTGGGGAAACAGATCGTCATCGTCGCCAACCTGAAGTCCTCGACGCTCATGGGCGTCGAATCCCGAGGCATGCTCCTGGCCGCGACGGGCGCCGACGGGAAGCTCGTCCTCGTCACGCCGGAGCGGTCCGCAGAGATCGGCTCCAGAGTAAAGTGACCGGAACGCGGGACGTAATTGATCCACAGATTACGCAGATTACGCAGATTATTTCCGGAACTCAACCCGCGTGAAATCTGCGTAATCCGTGAAATCTGTGGTTTTCGTAGAGGGGAGTGGTGAGGATGAGCGAGCCAACGTACAGCGGCGCGGGCGTGAACACGGTGAAGGAAGAGGCGGCCCTCGCTGGCCTGCTCACCTGGGTCGGGAAGACCTTGGCGTTCGGCCGTTACCGATCCGCTCTGGACTTCGGGTACTTCGCCACGGTCCTGGACATGGGAAATAATCTCGGTCTCGCCCTGTCGTCGGACGGGGTCGGCACCAAGCTCCTCGTCGCGGAGATGCTGGACAAGTACGACACCGTCGGCATCGACTGCATCGCCATGAACGTGAACGACCTGCTCTGCGTGGGGGCGGAGCCCCTGGCCCTGCTGGATTACATCGCCGTCCAGGAGGCGGATCCCGCGATGCTGGAGGCTATTGGCAAGGGGTTGTACGAGGGGGCGCGGCAGGCCAACATCTCCATTCCGGGCGGGGAGATCGCCCAGGTCCGCGAGCTGATCAAGGGCGTGCGCGAGGGGCGAGGCTTCGACCTGGCCGGGGCCTGCGTCGGCACCGTCCCCATGGACCGCATCATCATCGGCCAGGACATCCGGCCGGGCGACGCGGTCATCGGCCTCCGGAGCAGCGGGATTCACAGCAACGGCTTGACGCTGGCGCGCGACGTGTTCTTCAGGCGGGCCGGTTACCCGGCGGACAAGTACGTCCCTGAGTTCGGCCGCACCGTCGGCGAGGAGCTGCTGGAGCCCACGCGCATCTACGTCCGCGAGGTGATGGAGTTGCTCCGCTCGGACCTCCCGATCCGGGCCATGGCCCACATCACGAGCGACGGCCTGACGAATCTCCTGCGCGTGCAGGCCCCCGTCGGATACATCCTGGAGGCGCTGCCGGAGCCGCAGCCCGTCTTCGGCATGCTGCAGCGGCTCGGCGGCATCAGCGACGAGGAGATGTACCAGGTCTACAACATGGGAGTCGGCTTCTGCCTGGTGGTGGCCGCCGCGCAGGCCGATCGCGCACTCGCAAGCCTGAAGGATCTCGGCGTCGAGGCCTATCGCCTCGGGCACGCCGTGGCCGACCCGGAACGACGGGTCCGCCTCCCCAACGGCCTGGTGGGCCAGGGCAACGACTTCCGACGCATGCCCTGAACCGCGTCCGGCGCGGCGGGAACGGAAGGATGCACGATGACGGCCTACGACATCCTGCTTAAGAACGCGACGGTGGTGGACCCCGCCAGCGGCCGGGTCGAGGCTGCGGACCTCGCCGTGGCCGGCGGGCAGATCGCCGAGATCGGGCCGGATCTCGACCCGACGCAGGCCCGCGAGGTATTCGACCTCCGCGGCTGCCATTTGCTCCCCGGCATCGTGGATATGCACATGCACGCCTCGGCCTGGCTCGGGGGGCGCGCCGGCCACAAGATGATGGCCGAGGTCGGCGTGACCACCGCCCTGGACATGTCGGGGCCCATCGACAGCGTCCTGGACATCGCCCGGGACCACGGCGTCGGTCTGAACATCGCCTGCATCGAGGCGGTCCGCCCCGGCCAGAGCGTGCAAACCGCGGATCCGGGCCCGGCGGAACTCCGGGCGCTCCTCGACGGGAGCCTGCGCAAGGGCGCCATCGGCGTGAAGCTCCTCGGAGGGCACTATCCGCTCACCCCCGAGGCCACGGCCCGGACCATCGAACTCGCCAATGAAGCCAGGGCGTACGTAGCCCTCCATGCCGGGAGCGCGACGCAGGGCTCCAATATCGAGGGGTTCTTGCAGGCCGTGGAGCTGGCAGGGCCACACGCTCTCCACATCGCCCACGTGAACAGCTACTGCCGCGGCGCCGTCCGCGCTTGCATGCAGGAGACGGAAGAGGCCATCGCCGCGCTGACGGCGCACCCGAACCTGCGCTCGGAAAGCTATCTTTCGCCGCTGAACGGCACCAGCGCCACGTGCTCGGCTGGAGCGCCGGAGAGCCGCGTCACTCAGCACTGCCTCACCGTCGGGGGATTCCCGCCGACGGAGGTCGGCTTCGAGGCGGCCATCCTGGCGGGCTGGGCACAGATCAACGTCGAGGCGGGGGGCCGCGTCGTCCTCGGGACGGGTCCGGCGGCTCGAGACTACTGGCGGCAGCGCAACACGGATGCCACGGTGAGCTTCGCCGTCAACCCGCCGGAGCCCCGGCTACGCCTGGCCACGGCCAAGCGCCCGTCGGGCGAGTTCGCCGTGGACGCGATCAGCACCGACGGCGGCGGCATCCCGCGCAACGTCATCGTGGAGATGGGTCTGGCCCTGGTGAAACTCCAGGCGCTCACCCTGGTCGAGTTTGCGCGCAAGACCAGCCTGAATCCCGCCCGCATCCTGGGTCTCGGCACCAAGGGCACCCTGCGGCCAGGCGCCGATGCCGATATCACGGCTGTGAGTCTGGGGGACCAGCGGGCGATACTGGGCATCGCCAACGGGCGCGTCGTCATGCACCAGGGCTACGTCTGCGGGAGCGGAAGCCGCATCGTGACCACGGCGGCGGGTGCGGCCGCCGTGCGGGCGCGAGGCCTCGCACCCGTGGTGGTGGACCTGGCGGAGAGCCGGTTCTACCGCCAGTGACGGAACGACATCACAGGCAACTGCTCGTTTGTGGGGAGATCGCGGACACTCATCCCTCCCACTTCTGCACGGGGCCGGTCGGCCCGAAAGGAGCGTGGCGATGTTCCTCAACATCATTGCCCTGGTGGTGACCGTCGTGACGTTCGCCGCCATCATCCGCAAGGCCGAAGTCCGGCTGGCCCTCCTGGCGGGCGGCCTGGTGATGGCCTTGCTGTCCTGGAATCTGCAGGCCTTCTCGGAGGCCTTCACCAAGAGCATGACGACGGCGGGTCTCATCAGCGTCATCCTGCCCGTCATGGGCTTCGCCGCCGTCATGGAGCTCACGGGCTGCAACGGCCACCTGGTCAAGATGCTTACCGACCCCTTGCTGAAAGTGCGGATGGTCCTGGTCCCCGGGGCCATGCTGGTGACCTACCTCATCAACACCGCCATCTCCAGCGCCGCCGGCTGCACCGCCGCCGTGGGTGTGATCCTGATCCCGGCCATGATGGCCGCCGGAATCCACCCGGCCATGGCCGGGGCGGCGGTGTTCGCCGGCACCTGGGGGTCCGTGTTCAGCCCCGGCTCCCCCCACCCGGCCATGATCGCCAAGATCGCCAACGTGTCGGTGATCGACGTCATCCTGGCCCATAAGACCGCCTCCATCGTGGCCGCCTTCATCGTCGCGGCGGTATTGTTCGCGGAGGCCAAGCTATTCAAGCAGGACAAGGACTGGACCCCCGAGAAGGCGGGCGCCGACCTCGGCAAGCTGGCGGCGGCGAAGCGGCCGGCCATCGAGAAGGTCAACGTCCTGATGGCGCTGATCCCCATGGTGCCCCTGGCCCTACTCCTTCTGACCGTGCCCCAGTTCGGCATCACGACCAAGATTCTCCCCAAGGGACTCACCGTCCTGGAGTCCATGCTGATCGGGAGCGTCCTGGGAATGCTGGTGACCTGGACCGGTCCGACTCGGGTCGTCACCGAATTCTTCGATGGGATGGGTCGCGCCTACAGCCTGGTGATCGGCATCATCATCGCCGCCGGCGTCTTCATCGGCGGCCTGGAGGCCGCAGGCGTGATCAAGAGCTTCCTGGACCTGTTGAAAGACGCCAAGTCGGCGGTGCCGTTCCTTGGGACCTTCGGACCCTTCGTCGTCGCGGTGCTCAGCGGTTCCGGCGATGCGGCCGCCATTGCCTTCAACACGGCGGTGACTCCGCACGCGGCCCAGTTCGGCATCACCTCGGTCAGCCTGGGCAACATGGCCTGGGTCGGCGGGTCGCTCGGGCGCAGCATGTCGCCGGTGGCCGCGGCCTGCATCATCGGGGCGGGCTTTGCCGGGGTGAGCCCCTTCGAGCTCGCCAAGCGGAACGCGGTCCCCATGCTGGTGGCCGCCGTCGTGTTCATGTTGATGCAGGGGTGAGGCCGGTCGGTGGCCGGCGCGACCGGAGCGACCGAGGCAGCCGGGCCTCCTGCTGGAAGGCCTGAGCCATTTCGACGAAGGCCTGCACCGCGCGGGAGGCCCACCGGTCCCGGTGGCGGATCAGGTAGAAGTGGTACTCCACCTCGGCATCCTTGAACGGCAGCAAACGCAGGAGGCCGTCTTGCAGCTCCTTCGCCACGACCTGTTGCGAGAGGATGGCGATCCCGACCCCGTTGGCCGCGAAGCGCTTGATGATGGGCGTGCTGGCCGACTCCACGACGACGCGCGGGGCAATGCCGTGGCGCTTGAGGATGTCGTCGATGGTTCGGCGCGGAGAGGAGCCCTGCTCGCGCAGGATGAGCGGTTGCCCCGCCAGCTCCCGCAGGGCCATACTCCGGCGGCGGGCAAAGGGGTGTGTCGGCCCGACCACCGCGACCAGGAGGTCGGTGAGAATGCGGCGCGCCTCCAGCTTGGGGTGGACGGGGTCGTGGGCGCAGATCCCGATGTCGTTCTGCTGAGCCAGCGTGTTCTCGATGACCTGGCTGCTGTTGCCGATCCCGATCTGGAACGCGAGACCGGGATGCTGACGGTGCAGGGCCTCGAGTAGGCCCGGCAGGTAGTAGTCGCCGACGATGTACGTCGCATCGATCCGCAGGGTGCCCATCGGCAGGCCCCGCAGGTCGGCCAGCGCCTCGTCGGTCTCCCGGGCCAGCCGAAGGAGTCGTCCGGCGAAGTCGACCAGGACCTTGCCCTCCTCCGTCAGCGAAACCCGCTTCCCCGCGCGGTCGAGGAGCCTCACACCGCAGACCTCTTCAAGCCGTTTCACCTACCAGCTGGCCGCCGGCTGCGTGAGGTGCAGCTTGACGGCGGCGGCGGTGAAGCTCCGTGCGCTCGCCACCTCGTAGAAGACGCGGAGCTGATGCAGGTTCATGCCGCCCTCCGTAAAGGATTTTATAAAAACTATAAGCATTATCCATTTGACTTATACTACGGGCGAGGGAAAGATTTGGCAACGTCAAGCTGGCCGGAGGCGCGCGGACATCGACAGGGTCGCGACGTTCCCGGCCGAAGGGAAGGGAGCTCGGCAATGGATCTGACGGGGCTGACGCTCGAACCGGCCGTCGTGAAGGCCCTCCGGTGGATCGACACGCACGTCGAACCAATCGTGGAGGAAGCCATCCGGATTTGCGAGATACCCGCCCCGACTTTCGAGGAGGCGGAGCGGGCGGCCTATGTGAAGGGCCGCTTCGCGCAACTGGCGCTGGCGGACGTGACGATCGACCGCGCCGGCAACGTGCGCGGGCGGCGCCCGGGCGCGGGCGGTGGGCTGGGGGTGGCCGTCGGCGCCCATCTGGACACGGTCTTTCCCAAGGGGACCGACGTCCGGGTGAAGCGCGACGGGTCCCGGCTGCTGGCCCCGGGAATCGGGGACAACAGCGTGGCGGTCGCCTCTCTCCTGGCCATGGTGGAGGCCCTGGATGCCGGAGGCGTCCGGACGGTCGGCGATCTCTACTTGACCTGCAATACCGGCGAGGAAGGGCTCGGCGACCTCAAAGGCATGAAGGTCTTCGTGGCGGACGTGAAGGACAGGGTGAAGGCTCTGGTCGCCCTCGAAGGAATGAAGATCAACCGCATCATCCACACCGCGGTAGGAAGCCGGCGCTACAAGATCACCTTCACGGCCCGAGGCGGCCACAGCTGGGGCCACTTCCCCTCGCCGAGCGCCATCCACATCCTGGGACGGGCCATCGCCGATATCTCCCGGCTGGAGGTGCCCAGCGATCCCAAGACGACGTACAACGTGGGTGTGGTCCACGGGGGCACGACAGTCAATACCATCGCGTCCCAGGCCGAGATGCTCGTGGATATGCGCTCGGTGGACATCCGATCGCTGGCCGATCTGGAGCGGCGGATCTTGGGCATCATCGAACGGACGGCCAAAGAGGGGGACGGGAAGGCCACGCTCGACCTCGTGGGGGACCGGCCGGCCGGCTCGATCCCCGGCAACCACCCCGTGGTCGAAACGTGCAAGGCCGTCCACCGCGCGCTGGGCCTCCAGACGTTCACCGAGGCCTCCAGCACGGACGTGAATGCGGCGCTCGGCGTGGGACTCCCCGGCGTGTGTATCAGTATCACCGAGGGGGCCAACGAGCACCGACTGGACGAGTACATCGAGACCGGGCCGATCCCCACGGGGATCAAGAATGTCCTGCTGGCGACGGTGGCGCTGGCCGGAAAGGCGTAGCAGGCTGCTCAAAAAGGCCCATCTGCGGCGTTGGTCCGCTTGGGCACTCGTTGCGGCGTACCCGGAGTACGCCTCACTCGGCCCTGCGCAAACCGCCTTGCATCTGGACCTTTTTGAGCAGCCTGGTGAGCACTGGTTATCACTTCTGTTGGTGCGCACGGGACGAGGCGGAATGCGCGGAGCGGAGTCCAGCCATGAGTGATTATCTGACCACGTTACGGGAGCTTCGAGAGAAGGCCCTGAGGGGCGGCGGTCCGAAGAGGATCGAACAGCAGCACGAGCGCGGCAAGCTGACCGCGCGCGAGCGATTGGCGCTGCTCCTGGACGAGGGGTCGTTCCAGGAATTCGGCGCCCTGGCCACCCACAACATCACCGACTTCGGCATGGCCGACCAGCGGTACCCCGGCGACGGCATCGTCACCGGCCTGGGGAAGATCAACGGCCGGCGGGTGGCGGTCTTCGCTCAGGACTTCACGGTGATGGGTGGCTCCTTCTCCGAGGTCCAATCGCACAAGATCTGCCGCATCCAGGATATGGCCCTGGAGAGCGGCATTCCGCTCATCGGTCTGAACGACTCCGGCGGCGCCCGTATCCAGGAGGGCGTGCGGAGCCTGGCAGCGTACGGCGAGGTCTTCCAGCGGAACGTCCTTGCCTCGGGAGTGGTCCCGCAGATCTCCGTGATGCTCGGTCCCTGCGCGGGAGGCGCGGTTTACTCGCCTGCGCTCACCGACTTCGTCATCATGGCACGCGACACCAGCTTCATGTTCCTGACCGGCCCCGAAGTGATCAAGGCCGTGACCGGCGAGGACGTGAACGTGGCGAATCTGGGGGGTCCGCTGATCCACAACTGCCGAAGCGGCGTGGCCCACTTCCTCGCCGTGAACGAGCACGCCGCCATTTCCATGGCGAAGCTGCTCCTCAGCTATCTTCCGCAGAACAACACCGAGGATCCGCCCCAGGTGGCCCCCTACGATCCGGCCGACCGGATGGAGGAGTCCCTCAACAGCGTGGTACCCGCCAGCGAGAACGAGCCCTACGACATGCACCTCGTCATCGACGCGGTCTTCGACCGGGACAGCTTCCTGGAGGTCCACTCCTGCTACGCCCCGAACGCGGTCGTCGGCTTCGCCCGGCTGGACGGGCACGCCGTGGGAATCGTGGCCAACCAGCCCGCCCACATGGCGGGTGCCCTCGACATCGACGCCAGCGACAAGATCTCGCGGTTCATCCGGATCTGCGACGCCTACAGCATCCCGCTGATCACCTTCGTGGACTGTCCGGGCTTCCTGCCCGGTGTGGACCAGGAGTATCATGGCGTCATCCGCCACGGCGCCAAGATCATCTATGCCTACACCGAGGCCACGGTGCCCAAGATCTCCATCGTCACGCGGAAGGCCATGGGTGGCTCCTACGTGGCCATGAGCTCCAAGCAGATGCGGAACGACCTGGCGTACGCCTGGCCCACGGCGCAGATCGCGGTCATGGGCGCGGAGGGCGCCGTCCGCATCCTGTACCGGCAGGAGTTGTCCAAGGCCGAGGATGCGGCGGCCATGGAGCGAAAGTATATTCAAGAGTATCGCGAGATGTTCTTCAACCCCTTCCGGGCGGCGGACCTTGGCCAGATCGACGAGGTGATCGAGCCGCGCGAGACTCGGCCCCGCCTGATCCGTGCGCTGGAGGTGCTGCGCACGAAGGTCCAACAGAACCCCACCAAGAAGCACGGCCTGATGCCCGTGTAGGCTTCCGGCGGGCGGGCGCCGGGAGCACTGTCATGGGCACGCCGTCTTCCGTTCGCGCCCGCGCTCGCGCATGAGAGGATACGATGACACTGGCAGAACGACTGACGACCGGACTCAACGTGACCGTCCTGGGGATGGGCCTCGTGTTCTTGCTCCTCGCCCTGCTGTGGGCGCTCCTGACCGTCATGCTTCGCATGGACCGACCGCCATCGCGCGGGCCCGAGGCGATTGCGGCTCCCAGCCCTCCCGAGGCGAGACGGCCCGTGAAATTGGCGCCGGAGCTGCTCTCGGCCATCACCGTGGCCGTGTTCACGCACCAGGCGGTGCTCAGAAAGCAGGCCGCCCCCGCGATGCGCAGCTACTGGCCAGGAAGCATTCTCTTCGCCAGCCGGTGGGTCACCTCGGGTCGGCATCAGCAGACGCAGAGCTGGAGCCCGCGCGCACGCTGAGCGCCAGTCGGTGTTCCGCGCTCCGACAAGGCATTTTCGTCTCATTCACTGTTCATCCGAGCACGACACGAGGGAGATGCATCATGCGGCGGTACACGCTGGAGGTCGGCGGCAAACCGATCGTCATTGAGGTGCAGGAGGTCACGGCGGACCGGTATACGGTCCGGGTGGAGGGCCACGAGTACGAGGTGCGCCTGTCCAGCGACGAGGACGTGACAGAAACCCTGATCACCCCGCAAATGGTTCCTGCCCGGGCGAACCACGCGCCCGCGGCCGTGTCCGTGCCACGGACCGTCGCCCCTCCGCCGCCCAGCCCGGCGGCGATTCCGCCGTCCCTGCCGCACAACTCGACCGACGGGAACGTCGTGGGCGCCCTGACCGCGCCCATGCCCGGGAAGATTCTCTCCGTCGAGGTGAAACGCGGTGACCGCGTGAGTCGAGGACAGACCCTGGTCACCCTGGAAGCCATGAAGATGAAGAACGCCATCAAGTCCCCCTACGATGGCGTCGTGCTGGAGATCGCGGTGCGCCCGGACCAGAGCGTCGCCCACGGCGACCTCCTGGTCCAACTGGGGGAGGAGTGAGATGGACGCCTCGACCGTTGTCCGTCTCTCGCAGGGCATTCTGCACGTGACCCCAGGCGCCCTCCTCATGATGGCCGTGGGCGGGATCTTGCTCTATCTGGCCATCGAAAAGGACTACGAGCCGGTGCTGCTCCTCCCCATCGGGGCGGGCTGCATCCTGGCCAACCTTCCTCTCTCCCCCCTCGTCGCCGAGGGGGGGCTGCTCACCATCCTGGCGAAGTTCGGAGTGGACAATGAGCTCTACCCGCTGTTGATCTTCATCGGCATCGGCGCGCTCACCGACTTCGGGCCGCTGCTCGAAAACCCGCGCATGGTCCTCATCGGCGCCGCCGGACAGTTCGGGATCTTCGGAACCCTGATGCTGGCCCTATTCCTCGGCTTCAATCTGAAGGAGGCGGCCTCCATCGGGATCATCGGGGCCATCGACGGCCCCACCTCCATCTATGTGAGCAGTATCCTGGCCCCGCACCTTCTGGGCCCCATCACGGTGTGCGCGTACAGTTACATGTCCCTGGTGCCCATCATCCAGCCACCCATCATGCGCGCCCTCACCTCCAAGAGAGAGCGCCGAATCCGCATGCCGTACACCCAGCGGACCATCAGTCGCCGCACGCGCATCCTCTTCCCGCTCGCGGTGACCCTGCTGGTGGGCATCCTGGTGCCCTTCGCGACGCCCCTCATCGGGATGCTGATGCTCGGCAACCTCATGCGAGAATCCGGCGCCGTCGAGCGACT
>Ga0102851_10000715_pt1 | contig 17550 bp, 16 predicted proteins | sample Mud3Dept3metaG_FD_79558 | JGI IMG/M metagenome (GOLD analysis project Ga0102851, IMG submission 79558) | Freshwater wetland microbial communities from Ohio, USA, analyzing the effect of biotic and abiotic controls - Mud 3 Core 4 Depth 3... | ecosystem: Environmental > Aquatic > Freshwater >... | reverse complement strand
AACACGGAAGAAATCCCTGCCCAGCTTGCCGAGCGACGCGAGAACCTGGTTGCCCTCCTCGAAGTGGAGCTCTCCTACGCTCGCCTCCCTGGATCTTTGGAGGCTCACTATTTTCCTGTCGGGAAGGATGTCCGCCCAGTATTCCTTGCACGGGTCTAGCAGGAAAAGGTGCACGGGAACATACGCAGCGAGGGCACGAAAGAGCTCAAAGTGGTAGCGGGGCAACGCTGGTATGCCAAAGATAGAGACCCTCTCGGCAAGCCCGGAGACGCTCGCCCGCCCTTCTCGCAGCAGTCCAAGCGCTCTTCGCCACAGGTCTGCGCGGTGGGGTTGCCCCCCCTCGCCATAGAGCGCGCGCCACAGATCTGCCTGCCAGTGTGTGTCCCTGCCGGCATCCCAGCCGAGCACAACATCGGGCCGGTAGACTGCGTACGAATCGAAGAGGTCCGCTATCCGTTCGGAGAGCTGAAATTCCTTCAAGGTGCGGCGCTTGTCGCCGAGGTACGTGCGCAAAGGTTCGAACGGGCCTTTCTCGATCAGTTCAGGAATCTTTTGAAGCACGCACCAGGCTGCGGTCTCAGAGTCAAGAAAGCCGGGGTCGCCGCCCTCACCGAGAAGCGCCTTCATCATCTCCCGCATGAACCGGTTTGGAAACGGGTACCGGCAGTTTGCCCAGGCTCCGAACATGGAAGCGAGCTGCATGGAGAGCCACCGCTCCATGCCCTTGCTCTGCACGATGATCACCTCGCTCGCAAAAGGTGACGAAAGGGGATCCGCCACTACGTTTGCAAGGCGATCGAAAAGTTTCTCCAGGCGATTACTCGTGTAGACGTTGAATCCGAATGCATCCATGCTGCGCCCCAGCGAATATCATAACAGAGGATGCCCGCGGCCGCTCCAAAAAAGTTGATAGCGATCTGCGTCGCTATTTGCGGTTCCCGGATATTGTGCTATAGTTATCCGCATATGGCCAAAGGGAGCAAAAAGAAAACAGCATCAACGCCCATGGAAGGGAATGGGAAGAAGGGCCCGGAACTGGACGCACTCAAGGAGTTCTGGCAGGGGATGCCTGAGGAGGCGCGCGAGGAGCTCTTGAGACTCGCCGAGGAAGCAGACTCGGAAGATGAGTTCATCAGGTCGGTTTTTGTTGGTGACTGTCCTGAGTGCGCGAGCCCAGAGACCGCGCTTGCTGAAGGCCCGGATGGCGAAGAGGATCTTACCGTAGGGCACTGCGAAGCATGCGGCTATCTCTGGTGTCTCGAATGCGACTCTCGGCTTTCGGCGGGCACCCGTTGCGGACATTGGGATGTCTGTGAGGCCTGCTCGCAGGTGGACGAAGCAACAGGCGTCTGCGGCATCTCCCCGGATGAGTGCGACCTGATCCAGGACTGGCTCTCGCGCAGAGAGCACGCGTAGCCTGTCCGGCTTGGCATCAGCGAGGGCTTTAGGCCTGTGGACTCATCGGGAAGGGTATCGTAATTGCGCCCGAAGGACATTCGGGGGCGCAGAAGCCGCACTCCTCGCAGAACTCGTCTTCAAGCCGCGCTATCTCTTGCTCCATCGCGAGCGCACGGGGCGGGCAGATTTCAACGCAGGCCCCGCAGCCAGTGCACCGCTCCCTGTCAATCACCGGTATCATTAGAGCTTCATCCCCAATCGGTAACCGTCATGGATCGCATTCTGGAGGCGCCTCGGCCGTTTCGCATCGCCCACCAGGAACACCTCGTTTGCGAGCTCTGCCTGTGCCCAAAGACCAGCTCGTTCCCTCAGGGCAACAATGATACCATCTATTTCGATGTTCCTCTCACCCTGGGTGCCGGTTATGCGCGCCTCTTTTCCCGTCACAGTGAGCAGGTGCGAGGCCCGTAGCAACGTGGCCTTCTTCTCCCGCAGAATTTTCGTATATCCCCACAGGTAGAAAGGGTTCACGTCCCTTCCGAACTTGGCACCCTCTTCTACGATGGTGAGTTCATAATCCCGGTGGCGGAGCAGAAACACGGCGACCCCCAGACCTACACCATCGCCCCCGAGGATCAGTAACCGGCGCGGGGCCTGGAGGTCTCTTGCCATGATGTCTTTAGGCGTAAAGACCGGCACATTTGCTGCTGTGTCGCACGTGCCCGATACTCCGCCAGTTGCGATAACGACCACATCGGCTCCCTGCCGTGCAACCAATTGCGCAGTCGCCTCCCGGCCCGTCACCATCTCTACCCCAAATTTCCTGCACACATTCTCAAGATAGCGTACCGGCCGGAGAAGCTCGCGCGCCCCTTCATCTACCTTGGCCGCAAGCAGGAGAGCACCGCCGAATGTTTCGTCTTTCTCCCAGAGCGCCACTGCGTGACCCCGCTGTGCTGCAACAGACGCACACTGGAGACCTGCCGGCCCGCCTCCCACCACAAGTATTTTTTTCTTCGGTTGTGCGGGCGTGAAACCGCGGTACCCCCACTCAGGCTCTCCTTCGTGGCCAAGCGTGGGGCGTACCGAGCACATGATCGGCTGATGGTAGTAGAGGCGCGAAAAGCAGAGGTTGCACGCTATGCACGGGACAATCTCCTCTTCTTTTCCTTCGGCTACTTTCCGGGGGATCTCCGGGTCGGCAATCATGGGCCTGCACGCCTCCCAGAAATCAATGGCGCCGTTTGCTATGGCCCTTTCCGGTATGTCAGGCGTGAATTGGCGGAATGCCATCATCACAGGCACCTTCACCGCCTTCTTCACTCGCTCTGCCACCCACAGCCAGTGGCCCATGGGTACATCCCGCGTGATGACGGGAACCGAAGACTCGTGCCACCCGATGGTGACGCTCAGGTAGTCGGCACCCGCCTCTTCAGCGATGACAAAACTCTCGATGCTTTCCTCGAGCGTGTTTCCGCCCCGGTCGTCCAGGAGTTCCGCGCCGCACAGCCGGATACCCACAGGGACTTTCTGCCCCACCTCGGCTTTGACAGCCTGCAGGGTCTCAACCATGAGCCGGCACCTACTGCGCAAATCACCGCCGTACTCGTCGGTCCTCTTGTTCGTGTAGCGCGAGACGAACGTGGAGATCAGGTAACCCACAATGCCTGAGATCTCCAGCATGTCGAAACCCGCCTCCAGTGCTCGACGCGCAGCTTTGACATGGTCCGCCACTGACTCCTTTATCTGGGCGCTTGTGATCTCTCTCGGCGTTTTGAAGTAGGAGAGTTTCTGCGGCACCACCGAGGGCATGAGGCAGTAGTCGAGGTCTACGCCCCCTTCCCTGCCGCAGTGAAGTATCTGAAGACAGGAGAGAGCACCGTTGCGCCGGATCACATCGGAGATACGCGCGAGCCCTGGAATGAACCTGTCGTCGCAGATAGCCATCATTCCTTTGAAGCCCTTGCCTTCGCCGCGCGCATCAGGGAATGCCCCCTGCGTGGTAACGATGCCCGCTCCTCCCTGCGCCTGTGCCTCCATGTAAGCCACTTCTCTGTTGCTCACGTACCCGTCGCCGTATGGGAAATTAGTCTCCGTGGCAGCGTACTTGATGCGGTTCTTTGTCTGAAGGGTTCCGATCAGTCCCGGTGAAAATATGTGCGGATACGTCATGCGCTCAATCCTCGTGAGCTGGAGTGACAGACGCGGCTGAAGATGTAGGTACCACACGCCCGGACGGAAAGTCAACCACACCCTATATACGCAAAAATAGATTGGTGAAGTATTACGCCTGAATACGAATCGGCATTATTTGGATGCGGTGATGATGGCGGTCCCGCCGGAATCAGGCAGGGGCTTCAGGCGGGTGGCTCCAAGGAATCTCCTGTCGTAGAAATCGTCAGACAGCGAGTCGATCCTCACCCCGCCCTTCCTCAAGGCCGATGCATGGATAAACTGCCCGTTACCCATGTAAATGCCTACATGTGTGGGGTACTCTTCGTGTCCTTTCGTTCGAAAGAAGACAAGGTCACCCATGGACAGCTGGTTCCGGGAGACCCTCCTGCCAACCTCATATTGTTCCCTCGCGGTTCGCGGCAGGGCAACATCAAATGCGGAAAATGTTCTCTTCACATATGCTGAGCAGTCGATGCCGTTTGGTCCCTCGCCCCCCAGCTTGTAGGGCATGCCCAGCAACGACTTTGCCTGTTTTATCAGACCCTGTCTCTCCTCATCGTCACGCCATGGGACCGAAACCCCCTGAGACGTTCCGCGAACCGGTTCCCTGGTGTCAATAATGACGACGTGCTTCCTGTTGGCTGGCTTTACATTCGTAAAATGAAAGGTCCCAGACTCGTCCTGGTACCCGTAGATACTCGCCAGGGCAGTGGCAGGGAGAAAAAGAGCCAAAATAAGCGCTATGAGGTTCTGTCTCATGATTCTGACGTCAGATGATGTTTTATGCAAGAATCCTGCCCCCAGCAACTGTTTCCCCTGGACATTGGGCTACAGTTCGTGCTCGTGAGGCTCCAGTCTCAGTTTCCCTGTGAAAGGCGCGGCCTCGGGGTAAGGCTGGGCCGGAACTTCAGTCCCGTTTTCGTTGGTGCCATTTGGGCGGGGAGTCACGGTTGTATCAACACTTGAGGGCCTGGAGGAGACAAAGCTGAGTGGTTTCGACTCCTGCGGTCTGTTCTCGCTCAGCTTTTCCTGAAGGTTTTTCTTTACCATGCCCAGGAGGGTCCCGTCGCCGGTCTCGACCCATTCAGGAAAGCGATAGTGCACGACATGAAGGATCTGGTCTTTCTTGTCGCACACCACCAGGCTGATATTCCTGGACATGCCCTTGAAACAGTCTATTTCAAGTACCTGCTTGACGTGGTGGGGAGCGCCCAGCCCCCTCCTGTTCTTTGTCAAGAGCCGCTGAATCTCCCCGAACGTCTTGCTCCCGGGCGGCGGCACATGCTTAAGCCAGACCCTGAAAATAGCAGCCTCGTCCAGTTCTACGGACACGCCTGCCATGTCCATGTAGGCCTGCGTGCCGTCATCGTCCGTAGCAGGGAAGACCCATTCTTCCTTTTTGGCCTCTATGCGCTCCATTCCCTGCCCTTTTTATCGGCCCCGGGAGGATCTTTCTTAATACCCCGGCCATTCATCGTGACAGCCAGTTTCCGCTTGACAAAGTAGCGGTCAGTGTTATCGTGTACTGAGTCAAACGATTAACAGACACAGATGCACGGACAAAACGTGCATAGTAGCAGTGCACAAAAGGTACTATTCGTCGACACCCCGCGCATGATGCATCGAAGGGACATCACGGATGGAACATGAACGTGCCGTGAAGACCGAATATGTCAATCGGCCCATATTATTGGTGAAAATAGATGGACCGGAGTTTGAAGGCGAGTCAAGAGGTTCACTCCCCTTCGCCAGAATGATCCAAGGAGGAGATCATGGCTTACCGAGATATACGCCATTTCATGGATACCCTGGAGGCGGCGGGTGAACTGCGGCGCATTCCCGTCGAAGTAGACTGGCGATACGAAGTCAGCGGCTGGATACGCAAGACAGACGATATGCGGCCCCGAGGCCCTGCACTGCTCTTCGAGAAACTGCGTGGTTACAGCAGCGAGTATAGAGTGGCCTCAGGGCTCATCGGCAGTTACAGGCGGTTTGCGATGGCATTGGGCCTGCCTCCGGACACCCCTGCCGCGGAGATAGTCGCCGCATTCCGAAAGAGGATTAAGAATCCCCTGCCACCGGTACTGGCAAGCCAGGGTCCATGTCAGGAACATGTGCAGATAGGAGATGCTGTCGATCTGCTGCAGTTCCCGGTCCCGTGGTGGAGCCCGCGAGACGGGGGCCGCTTTATCGGCACGTGGCACGGGGTGATCTCCAAGGACCTCCACACAGGCATTCGTAATGTAGGAATGCACCGGGTACAGGTCTTCGACCGCAATCACACGGGGATTGGCACGCTGGCCATGGCCCACATCAGTCATCACTTCAGGCAGCGTCAGCGGCTCGGCCACCCCTTGGAAGTAGCCATCGTCATCGGAGCAGATGAGACCGTGCCCATAGTGGCAGGTACCGGGTTCCCGCCCGACGTCGATGAACTGGCGCTGGCCGGCGCTCTGCGCGAAGAACCCCTTGAGCTTGTAAAGTGCAAAACCGTCAATCTCGAGGTTCCTGCAAATGCAGAGATCGTGATTGAAGGGATGGTATCGCCCACCGAACGACATCTGGAAGGCCCGTTCGGAGAATGGGCAGGGTACCATGCCGGAGGGGTCAGGCTGAGACCGCTCCTTACGGTGACTGCAATTACGCATCGGAGCCAGCCAATCCTCCGCGGATGCCTCCTCGGTAAACCAGTGACGGAGGATCAATTCCTCTACACCATCGGCATCATGGCGGAGGCGCTCCGCATGTTCGAGTCGCACGGCCCGGAAGGAGTGCTCTCCGTAAATTGTCCGCCCGAGGGCGTTGCCCTGGCGTCAGCTATAGTGCAACTGCAGCCCCGCTATGTGGGACACAGCCTGAATGCGGGCCGCACCCTGATATCAAGCCGCGTCGGCAGTCACCTCAAGACCGTGGTGCTGGTTGATGACGATATCGACCCGTTCGACCTGGGTCAGGTGTGGTGGGCTATCAACACCCGGGTCCAGGGAAGTCGCGACATTGAAGTGTTCAGGTTCAGCGCAGAGCCGCGTTCCGACCCGTCAGTTCCGCGGCAGAACGCCGAGTTTGGGGACAAGATAATCATAGATGCAACCAAGAAGCTCGACCACCCCTATAACCCTATGTACGGCTCCCACTGGGCACCGGTCTGTGTCCCTGAGCCCGAGGTCATGGACCTTGTCGAGCTCAGGTGGCGAAGCATCGTGGAACAGAGACCGCCTGAACCAGCGAAAGAGAAGGAACTCCGTGAGCTTCTCGATGGGGACTTTGAAAACTACTGGAATACATGGAGGGAGAAGACATATGTCCTGAGTGAGGAGGAGATCAAGGCGGAGTTAGGGAGATCGTTTCCCATGGGGGAGAGTGCCGGATACAGAAAAAAATAACGGATGGCCGCAGACGGAATAGAGCCGATTGCCCGTGCACACGGATCGGACATAGGATCTCACGCGCAGCTGTACGCTCGATTTGAATGAAAATATCTGGAGGAAGTCATGTTCTTTGAGTTTACCGAGGAGCAGAAAGCTATACGGAACCTGGCCCGGGATTTTGCTGAAAAATGGCTTGCCGCCACGACAAAAGACGACGAGGAGAAACATCTGTTCCGAAGGGAAATTATTTCGGAAATGGGTAAACTTGGGCTCCTTGGCACTGTGCTCCCTGAGGAGTACGGTGGGAGCGCCATCGGGTTCCTGAGCACGGCGCTCATCACTGAAGAGTTTGCCCGGGTGAGTGCATCCTATTCCACATACTCCATGTCACAGGCGGTAGGTCCTGGACTCACGATCCTCAAGTACGGCACGGAGGAGCAGAAAAAGAAGTATCTGCCGGGACTCTGCACGGGAGAAATATTGGCCTGCTTCGGCTCCACCGAGCCTGACGTCGGGTCTGATGTGCTCAGCATGAACACGACGGCGGTAGAGGCAAATGATCACTACTCCTTAAACGGAACAAAGGCCTGGATAACCACCGGCCCGGTGGCTGATATTGGATTATTCTTTGCGTACACGGACAAGGAGATGAAAGATAAAGGGATTTCATGCTTCATTGTCGACCTGAAGCATACTCCAGGGATCTCTACAAGCCCATACAGCAAACTGGGCTTGTGGTGCACAGTGACAGGGGAAGTGGTCTTTAGCGATGCAAGAATACCGAAGGATTCTTTGTTGGGACCCAGAGGCAGCGGCTACCCGATTCTCATGGAGATGCTGCGAAACACCCGCCTCTGCGCTGCTGCAAGGGCAGTTGGGCTAGGACGAGCCTGCCTGGAGGATAGCATTGCATATGTAAAGGAGCGGCGGGCATTCGGGCAACCCCTCGCAAACTATCAGATGATACAGGGTCAACTGGCCGAGATGTATATTGAACATGAAGCAGCCAGATTGTTGGTGTATCAATGCGGGTTGAATAAGGACAAAGGGATTCAGGACCTCATTGAAGTAGCCATCGCAAAATACTCTGCCACCCGCTCTGCCGTGAAGGCGGCCGATACCGCTTTAGAGATCTATGGCTCATACGGTTTCTCCATGGAGTACCCCATCCAGAGGTACATCCGGGACTCACGTGCATTCCCAATAACGGAAGGCACATCCAATATCCAGAAGATGATCATAGCCAGGCAATTACTCCGGTAGGAAGAGGGGCTACGCTGACGGTCAAGTACGATAAATGGTTTGCAATTTATACAATCGCATTGTACAGTCGTAGTGTGAGGTTGAAGTGGAGAGCGAATCTGTTCCGAAACAGTTGCGGCTCAGAGTCATAGAGATAATCGGGGGTCGGAGAGGCTTCATCCTCGATCAGTATTACGATGACTTCTGCCAGCGCGTCTGTCTGCTTGACAGGAAAAAAAGAAGAATCGAGGAACTCCGCAAGATCTGCCTGCCCGTCAGGACGAGGTTCTCCACCATACTCGACCGTTTCATTGATGTACTGCAGAATGAGAGGCTCGAGTACAGTTACAGCCTGCAGGAAGGCGAACAGGATACAGAGCATGCCATGCGGTTTGTGGTGCCCGGGCTCCATCACAGGCTCGATACGCACGAAATTATCGAGAGCACCGAGGGATTTGTGAACACGGTGGCGACGGTGCTGCTGAGCGATGCGGACCCGCTGGTACAGAGCCACAGGCCGGCTATAGAGAAGCTGCTCAAAAAGCTGATCTACATAACGTTCGAGGACCTCTGGATGACGAGCGTCATCGGCTTCAGGTCGCAGCATGGATTGATACGGCAGCTTCTTTCAAAACTGATGAAGGTACAGGAGGAGGAGCGCCAGAATTTCTGGAGAGATGTGCATGACGATTTTCTGCAGGTCCTTGCCATCACCATGCTCAAGCTGGAAATAATTGAAGAGCTCGCACAGAAAAACGTCGACGTCATGAAGGAGGAGGTCGAATTCCTGAGGAGGCTGATAAATGGGTCTCAGCAACGGCTTCGCAATTTGTGCCAGGGTTCTAATCTATCCTGGTTCGAGACGAGGGGGTTGAGCTTCAGCTTGAAGGCTTTTATAAAGGTATTTGAAGAACAGTTCGGCATACCGATCAGGCTGGTCACCCGCACGGGAGGGGAGCAAATCAGGGGATTCCAGGGAGTGACGCTTTTGCGCATCGCACAGGAAGCGCTCTTCAACATCGGCCGGCACTCGAAGGCAAAGTCTGGAAGGGTGGACCTCAAGGTAGCCGATGGAACAATCCATCTGGTGATAGAGGATGATGGCGTCGGGTTCGATGCAAGGAGGCTCTTCAGGACAAACGGTGGGTTTGGACACCTCGGTCTGGTCTTCATGAAAGAGCGGGTGCGCCTGCTCAACGGCTCACTCGATATAACTTCCGTCAAAGGCCAGGGAACGAAGATAGGCGTTCGTGTACCTTTGGGCAATGCTTTCTGGGCTGGGGAGACTCAAAAGGTGAGGGCATACCATGAAAAAGGTCAAAGCTCTTATCGTTGACGACCACGAAGTCTTCTGTGAATCGCTGGCATTCCTGCTATCAATCAGAGGAGAAGCGGAGATAGTTGGTACGGCCGCGTCGGGCGAGGAGGCGGTCAAGAAGGTGGAACGCCTTAGGCCGGATGTCGTGCTCATGGATATCGAAATGAAAGGCCTTGATGGAATAGGAGCCACGCGGGCGCTCAAGGAAAAGCACCCCGACGTCAAGGTGATCATGCTGACAATGCACTCAGAGGAGCAGTATATTTTTGAAGCAATCAAGGCGGGTGCAAAAGGATACATCCTCAAAGACTATTCCTCTTCCAGAATCATCGAAGCTATCCGGTCTGTCAGCAGAGATGAGGCATTTTTTGATCCAAGAAGCTCAGGTAAGGTTCTAAGCGGACTCAAGACCCAGTTCGGAGATCAGGACGCTGCCCGCGAGGTCCCGTTGAGCCGCAGAGAGATAGAGATTTTGAAGCTCATCGCCGAGGGTTGCATCAACAAGGAGATAAGCAAGAAGCTGTGCATCAGCATCCACACCGTGCGTAACCACATAGCCAATATTTTCTCAAAGATTGAGTGCAACACCAGGACAGGGGCGATAAACGAGGCTCACAAGAGGAACCTGATCTGAACCGGAAGGGTTAACGAACCCTGTCCCCGATCGGCACGTGTCTCCCGCTAAAGTTTGATTCCGTACTCCTTCCACCGGGCCCTTATCTGGTTCATGGTTTCCTCTTCAACGCGCGCGACCGGGGCGAATCTTTCACCGCCGTACTCCTCATGGCGTGGGTTGCCCAGGAACTTGGTGGCGTCGATCAGGAGTCTTACGCCGAAATATGTCGTTTGACCCTTCAGGCCAACCCTGTCTTTTGGGTGGACCGATGGATCGGTCACGTTGGCTGATCCGGGATACTGGATGAGATCCCGCGGTGGGTAGACACGCGTTGCAAATGCCCAGGCAAGCTGGTTCAGGTCGAAGATGTCAATGTCATCATCAACCACCATTACATTCTTTGCCACCTGGAACGACCAGTCGTGACACCAGATACCCGTGGCTGCCTGATAGACCTGTCCTATGTAACTGTTGTCGATCTGAATGAAGGCGTTGGTCCAGCCTGTGCTCGGATCTACGTTGACCCCGAGAACACCCCTCATGCAATTGTTGAGTGCCTGCCAGCAGAGGGCGCTCAGGTTGATCGATTCCATGTGATGATCCTCGTTAATGGGCATGCCTTCAAGGGTCCCCTGCAGGATGGGGTCGTCCTGGTACGTGAGGCAGTTCCACGTGATCACCGGCTTCTTGCTCGCGAGGGAACCGTAATATCCCTGGAATTCACCGAATGGACCCTCCGGCTGGAATGTATCGAAGTCGAGACTTATCTCCCCTTCAAGAACGATCTGTGCACTCGCAGGTACTTCCAGATCGATGGTCTCGCATTTGACCAGTTCGACTGGTTCCTGCCGTATCCCGCCCATCACGTCGTACTCAGAAACCCCAGCCGGCGTGGGAGCGCAGCTCACCATCGGCAGCACAGGGTCCCAGCCGTTGATCATCGCTACGGGCATCGTCTTTCTGCCCAGCTTGCGGTGTGTCCTCCAGTGCATCCAGTTGTGCTGACCCGGGATAATCGTGATTCCCGTCTGGTTCTTGTTGAGGATCATGCGACGGTAGAGCCCGATGTTGACCCATCCTGTCTCCGGATCCTTGGTGACAACGCCGTCGCAGGTCCCAATGTACCGGCCTCCGTCGCGCGCACGCCACTTCGGCGCCGGGAACTGAAAGAGATCTATATCGCCCCCCTTGACAATATTCTTCTTCACCGGGCCTGTCTTGACAACGACCGGCTTCATGGGTTTCTTCAGCCGCTCCATGTACGTCCGGATGATCTCCTTGGGCGGCGTATCCTTTGGCAAGCCCATCATCAGGGCAATGCGCGAGTATTTTGCGAGTGAACCCGTGAAGAATTTCGTGCACAGGGTATTCTCGTGATCTTTAATGTTCTCATAGAGCAGGGCCGGACCCTTCTTGTCGAAGACCTCCTGAGTTATGCCGCCGATCTCACGATCCCAATCGACCTTGGCCTTTATGCGGGCTAACTCTCCTTCCTTCTCCAGCGTGCCGATCCATTCCTTCAGGTCCCTATAAGCCACGTTCTCCTCCACTCATTAAGATGTTTGGAATTTCCTTACCTCAAGGTTCGCCCCATGCCGTGGTCACGAGCCTGTTCGTCAAGCCTCCTACATCATTGCAGCCCGTGCTGTGTCGAAGCCGGCAAAGAGACGACCGAATCCGGCGGGCGCCTCATTGATACCAAGCATCCTGAGCGACTTCCACACAGCCGCCTGTGCCGAGGTGACGACTGGCACACCCAGCTCTTTCTCCAGTGGCCCTATATTGCGAACAACCGGCCACCGTGGGCAGGCGATGAATACTGCGTCGACCTTCCCGTTTGCGTCACGGAAAGCTTCTCTCGCCGCCAGGTACGACGCGTTAAAGCGCTGCTTCGCTATGTCACCGGGCTTGACGATTCCCAATTCCTTCAGGACAGCAACCTCGAGACCAGCGTGTTCGTAGTATGCATTCATCTTCTTGTTCACGCCCTCGGGAAACGGGCTTACAACAGCGATTCGCTTGCATGACAGCGACCTCAGGGCCTCCACCTCAAACGTGGGCTCCGTGGTCGCTGGCTTCCCTGTTAAAGTTTCTATGCGCTCTATGATCTGTCTGTCCGCCTCCAGTCCCATCCTGGTGATGGGTGGCGTTCCCCCCACAACAAATATCTGCACCTGTTCGTACTGCAGGATTCTTACGGCCTCCTCGATCCTGGTCACGGCCGCCTCAAGCTCGTTTTCCACGAGGTTCTGTATCTTCAGATCCACCGTGGTGATGAGGACCCCTTCGGGCATGACGCGGTAATACTCGAGCAGAACAGTATCGCTGATCGCGGGACAGATAAATCCGATACTACCTCGCCAGCCGTACATGTCGACTCCCTTCATGCTATTTTCACCTACCCGCTCCACCTGTCATCCCTAAGAGAGGGCCTGACTCACGTCAGCCGGCTTTGCACAACCATACCAAGACTTCACGGCCTCATCGCCAGGCAGGCCCTCCGCCTTCATCTGTTCCTGGCTCGCGGTTCCTGGCTCGCAATGAGGCCTTCGACGAATCCCTATTCTCTCATCCGGCGTGGGGGGCTACCGTATCCTCTTAAGCTCCTCCATGCAGAACTTCAGTGCTTCTTCGCCGGGCAAACCTTTTGCCTTCATACTGGCGACGTACTCATCGAGCATCGGGGAAACTGCCTTCGTCCAGCGAGCGTTCTCTTCGGGCGAAAGCTTGATTATCTTCCCGCCTCTCTGAACAAGGAAGTCTTTCCCGGCCTGGTCTTCCACCTCCCACACCTTGGCTTGTCTTTCTATCCATTCCTCATTGATGGCTTCAATTATCTTCTGGTCTTCAGGAGGGATGCTCTGCCATTTCTGCTTGTTCATCACCGTGTAGCCCGCCACCACGAAGGTGTCGCGAAACTCGGTCGCATAGCCGGTGACCTCAGCAAGCCTGTACTCCTTCATGGGTTCGTATCCTGTGATAACCCCCTCTATGACACCCCTGGAAAGAGAGTCGTACACATCCGTGATGGGCATCCCCACCGGAGCGCCACCGAGCAATTGTATGACTTTTGAGCTGTTTCCGGTGCCCCTTATCTTGAGCCCTTTGATATCGTCGACCTTGTTAATCGGCTTGCTCTTAGTGAAGAAGCGTTGGAGAGGCGAGGCGCCCATGTACATGACTTTTACGTCGTCAAATTCCTTCGCTTTGAATTTCTTGTAAAATACGTTGGCAAGACGCGTTGCCTGTGTCGCCGATTCGTAGCCCAGGGGCAGGTCGAGTACCTCGTTCAGGGGGAATCGTCCCTTGCTGAAGCTCGCCATACTGAACCCTACGTCGGCAATACCCTTGATCACGCTGTCGAACGTCTGGGCAGGGGGGGTAAGGACGCCTCCCGGGTAGTACGTGGGCTTGACTCTACCATTGGTCCTTTTTTCCACTTCTTTACACCACGCATCGCAAAGCTTGCTGTTTGCACTCGCCGACGGATGGTAGGCAGAGTACCTGAGGGTGACAACTTTTTCCTGCGCATCACCTGCTGCCGGGCAAAGAAGGCTCACTACTACGAGCCCCACCAGAAGAACTCCCCATGTTGCTATTCTTCGTGTCATGTTCACCTCCGAATTATTCTCTATTTTGCCGCTTCTTAAGACGCCACAGCGGCGCCGTTCCACTTGCGCACGTACTGAACAATGCGGAGAGCCCTTTATCTTGGCTTCTCCATCAATGAACCGAACCCGTAAATCGGCTCTTTCACGCCGACTGCCTTAAGGGCAGCCCAGAGCAATGCCTGGTTACTGCTGATCGTCGGCTTGCCTGTGTCGCTCTCCAGAGCAGAGAGGACTTCGATGGTACGGAGATTTCCGCAACTGATAAAGAGTAGATCTGCATCAGGGGCCTTGGCGATCGCCTCCCTTCCCAGCTTATAGACTGTGGCTGGAGGCACTTTAGCTATCTCGATTGTCTCAGATATTCCCAGGCCCTTTTCGTAGACTACTTCGAAGCCAATACTCTCCATGAAGACTTTCTCACGCTTATTGATCTCTTCGATATAGGGCGTCACTATCGCCAGCTTCCGGGCGCCGAATTCGCGCAAGGCTTCTACCACACCGCCTGCCATGGTCTTCGCACGTATCCCGGTTGCTTCTTGCAGCTCCTCGGTCAGCTTCTTATCGTATTCAATACCCTGCAGAACGGTCTCAACAGTGCACCCGTAGCAGATGATATCAACGCTGGCCGACGCCAGCAACAGAGCCGCCTCAACTGCATGCTCGCCCATCTTCAATAATTCCTCCGGCGTTGTGGCCTTGAGCGGCATGCGCGTCACCAGAAAAGAAACCCCGCGCGGCAGCATCCGTGGCCATTCATGATCAGGCGTCCAACCGCGGGAGGGATGGACCAGGCCGAGGCGAGCCCTCCATCCGAAGTCACTGTCCATCAACCAGGCTGGGCCTGAACTGTATTGCTCTTTCATGCGCGTCCCCCTTTCCTACCTCGTCTCCATCTACTGCAGTTTCTTGAGCTCATCTTGGCAATACCGGAGCACCTCGTCTCCGGGAAGCCCACTCTTTTTCATCAGCGCCACGTAATCGTCGAGAAGTGGCTTTACCGCCTTTCCTGCCTTTTCGTCCTCCTCCTTGGAGAGCGGTGTAACCTTGACGCCCATTTTCAGGGCATAATCCTTTCCCGCTTTTTCCATCTTTTCCCAGTCCTCTGCCTCCCTGCCGATCCACTCTTCATTCACCTTTTCGATGATCTTCTGGGTCTCGGGATCGAGCGAATTCCAGATCCGCTTGTTCATCACAATGAAGAAACTGGTGGTGTAGCCGATGGCAGAACTCTCGATGATGAACTTGGTAACTTCCGCCCACTTCCAGCCTTGTGCCGCCTCCATGGACGCAAATGAAGCGTCAACAACGCCCCTGCTTAATGCGTCATAAGATTCGCCCACAGGCATTGCTACAGGCGTCCCCCCGATGGCTGCCGCCACCTTCGCGGAGAGGCCGGTGCACCGTATCTTCATACCTTTCAGATCCTCCAGTTTGCTGACAGCCTTTTTAGAGTGGAGTACACCGGGTCCGTGCGCATGCACATACATCACCTGAACCTCTCCAAATTCTTTCGGTTTGAACTTATTGTAGTAAATATTGGCCAACCTGGTTGCGGCTGTAGCGCTCTTGTAGCCCAGCGGAAGATCGAGGACTTCAGACAAGGGGAACCGCCCCTTGGTGAATCCAGGAACCGCAAGACCCACATCGGCGATGCCCTTCACTATACCGTCATAGGCCTTGTCGGCTGAGAGCAACGTACCGCCGGACATCACGGTGAACTTCACTTTTCCCTGGGTGCGCTTCTCGATTTCTTTGCCCCATTCGGTCGCCATGATGGTGAGCCCGTGCTTTGCCGGCATATGTGTCGTATAGTTGAGCGACACAGGTTTTGCCTGGCCGAAGACAGACGGAGCGAAACAGAAAAGAGCGACGAACGAAAGAGAAACAACCAAAGCCGTTAATTTGAAACCCCTCATAGCATCCCCCTTCGGAGGTCACGCATACGGTGCGGCCTCTGTGTAATAAGGATGAAAGTCGGCCTGTCCGGCCCCTTTCTCCTTTCCTCCTACTGCTGAATCTTCTTCAGTTCATCGAGGCAGAATTTCAGCGCCTCGTCGCCCGGCAGGCCGGCCTTCTTCGCGTTCTGCACATACTCGTCCAGAAGTGGTCGCACCGCCCGTGCCGCCTTATCGTTATCCTCCTTGGAAAAGGCACTGACCTTGACGCCCATTTTCAAGCCGTACTCCTTTCCTTTTTTCTCGCCCATATTCCAGTTGTTTGCATCCTTCTCGCTCTGCCCGTCACTGACCTCCTGGATAGACTTCTGGATGTCAGGCGGCAGCGCATCCCACCTCTTCTTGTTCATGACCACCAGGAATGCACTCACATACCCGAAGGAAGGACTTTCCGTGGAATACTTGACGACCTCAGCCCAGCGCCAGCCTTCGAGTCCCTCGAACGGTGCCAGAGTCGCGTCGACGACACCCCTGCTCAGCGCATCATATGTATCACCCACAGGCATAGCCACTGGTGCTCCGCCTAATGCCCCGACTATTTTTGCCGAAAGTCCCGTACACCGAATCTTCAGTCCTTTGAGGTCCTCAAAGCTGCCCAAAGGCTTCTTCGAGGTATGGATAACGCCGGGTCCGTGCGCATGCGCGTATAGTATCTTTGTTTCCGCGAATTCTTTTGGCTGGAATTTCTTAAGGTACGCATTGAGCACTCTCGTGGAGTCAAAGGAGGTCCGGTAGCCCAGTGGGAGGTCGATCACCTCTGTGAGAGGGAATCTGCCTCTTGTGAAGCCTAGGACGGCAACGCCGATGTCTGCAATCCCTTTCGTCACCCCGTCATAAGCCTTGTCAGCCGCAAGCATGGTGCCGGCCGCAAAGACTGTCACCTTAACCCTCCCATTCGTCCTCTTCTCAACCTCCTTCGCCCAGTCAATGCTCATGAGGGTGACCCCGTGGCGGGCAGGCATATGTGTCGTGTAGTTCAGCTCAATAGGCTTTGCCTGCCCGAAAGCGGACGCACTCCAACAAAGAGAGACGATGGCCAGCATACAGAGTGTCAGCACTGCGCATTTGCCTGTGTTCATCGTGCGACTCCTTTCTCTTTTCTCTTTCTCTTCATCACGCGACACCTGCTTCTTCGCGCCCTCAGCCCGGAGCAGCCGTGATGAGCTGTCGAGGACACGTCACTCAATGGGGACAAAATAGAAGTCGCCAATCGTCCCCCTGCGGTTTTCTCTGAAGACCGCCTTTACCCGCATTCCTGTGCGCACCTCGCCCATTTTCTGGCTTGGAGGTTTGATGCAGTGTGGTATAGAGGTATCGGTACCATCGAGATGAATGAGTGCATAGACAAAGGGCAGTCCCAGATAACTTAGCAGGTCTATCCCATGGCCTTGAAAATAGACGTAGGAGCTGGAGACAACCGTCCCCTCACCGGTAATGGGCACCCACTCATTCTCCTCGTAGCAGTCGGGACAGTCGCCCCTCGGGTACATCCAGACCTTCCCGCACTTAGGGCACTTGGTTGCTATCAATTTCGCATTATCGACGAGCTCCCTGAAAAATGGTGAGAGCTCACCCATGCTGTATAGATACTCCGGCCTCCAATCTCTGTATTCTAACTCAAAGGGTGCTTGTTTCTTTTTCTCTTCTTTTTTCTCCATGGCGACCTCCCTACCTGTCTCTCTCGAAAATGGCGACACCGCTCAGAGATGCCTGCCCTTCGATGCACTGCATCAGGCCCCTGCCGTTCTTTACCTTCACCTGTCGGTCGCCCGCCTCTTCCCGCAACTGCCTCACGATCTCGCACGCACCGTAGGCCCCGGATACCCCTCCCACGTGGCCGCAGGCAACGCGCCCTCCGTCCAGGTTT